>Ga0209702_10005623_pt1 | contig 16852 bp, 11 predicted proteins | sample FRY01_FD_187210 | JGI IMG/M metagenome (GOLD analysis project Ga0209702, IMG submission 187210) | Freshwater microbial communities from Lake Fryxell liftoff mats and glacier meltwater in Antarctica - FRY-01 (SPAdes) (version 2) | ecosystem: Environmental > Aquatic > Freshwater > Ice > Glacier...
CGGGCATGATTGCGTTGGTCAGGTCGGTGTATTGCATGAGGTCCCACGGAAGTTTCCACCCGAGACTGCCTCTTGGTCCCGGCCACCACGTCAAATCGACCCCCGTCAGGTTGGCAGGAGTGAAGTTCGCTCCGCTCAAATCGACCCCAGTCAAATTGGCACGGTAAAGATTAGCTTCATACAAATTGACTCCAGTCAGGTTCGCCCCGGTCAGGTCGGCTCCCGCCATGCTGGCTCCGATGTGGGCGACCTTATTAAGGCTGGAATTTTTCCACCCTCCGCAGCGGACACGAATCACTCCAGTCGAGTCGTACCCTCCGACATATAAATCTAGACATCGTTCTGGACGCACAAAAGTTCCTTTTAATTTGATCCGAGTCAGGTTGGCCTCGATCAAATTAACTCCGAACAGGCTGGCATGGGTCAAGAGAACCCCGGTCAGGTTGGCCCTTGGAAGGTTGGCCCAAGTCAAATCGACTCCAGTCAGATCGGCACCGATTAGGTTGGCCCCAGTTAGGTTGGCCCCAGTTAGGTTGGCGCGAGTCAGGTTGGCCCCAGTCAGATTGGCTTCGGTCAGATCGACATCGGTTAGGTCGGCTTCGGTTAAATCGGCACCGGCCAAGTCGGCACCGGCCAGATTGGCCCCGCATTTAATTTCATATTTGCTAATCGGTTGTTTCATCATTGTTCTCCTATTCGTTTCGCTCTTGTTGTTGTGGGTGTGCGCTTCCAACCTGGCTGCTGCGATGAGTGAAGTACTCGATGGCATCTACCCCTCGCATCGAGAACCCACCCGTCTCCGCAAGCAGGTCTAAGGGATCGCCGGTCGGAGGCTTCGAAGAGCACTCCCGGTGATCATCAGGATTACCGATGCAAAACAGGGAGGTTACGCCTTCGCCGCGTGGCACACCAAGCAAATGCCAACGCCGATGGATGATCACTCGGCCGCCCGATTGGGCGGCGAACGCGGCAATTCGCTGTGGTTCGTGGTTCCAGGCACGTTCGATTTTGATGTTGCCGTCTATCTTGAAGACGATCGTGCCGTCGTCCTTGACGGCGATGAGGTGGCCGTCTTTGCGGCGATTCCTAGTGTCGTTCGCCGAGAGACGTGCTTGGATCCAGTGAACTTCGTGCCCGGGCAGATACAGCCCGCACTTACGTGGCGCCATGTCGTTGCTCATGTTGCTCCTCATCGCACCTGGCATTACCACCGACTCGAAGCCGGTTGGTGATCGTCATAGGGCCAGGGCCCTCAGATCGTCGTGATGAATGTCTGAAAGCATGGTATCGCGAGCGTGTAACAAAGTCGATGAGTCGAACACCACGAACATGTTTCGGCCCTTGCGGCAATGTGCATCCTGTTGGATCGCCCTAACAGGTTGGACACCATAGCGACACTTGCAACAAGGTTTGCAACTTGGTCGCAGGTTGGTGTTGGGGATAAGAGTTGCCGCGCAGCAGTTGGCCGCGCGTAAAAGTCAAAGTCTTTTCCAAAACGCCACATATAAATTAGGTCTATGCATTTCCTCGTTCGATATAAACGTAGCCGGGTGCGCTTTTGTCTATGGAGAGTTTTATCGACGCTGTTCACTTGCTTGCTGTGAGTCGGTTATCCGACCTGGAGAAAGTGAATACTGACGCCGATTTATCTGGGTGACGCTGCATCGAGAGAATCGTTTCGCAGGGGTTATCCAGAGAGTTTTGAACACGAGTTAGCAGACTCCGAGACCCCTACCGTCTGAGGTAGTTGGCATTCGCGGTGAACTGCAAGGACCAGTAACTCTTAAACCGACAAGTCGACACACAAACCTACGAGCCTGCATAAAACTCGGTGCAGTTCACTTCGTCTAATTCGTCTTAGGGAAATCGTCACTCATATATTTCGTGTACACGGCTAACTTGAGTGAGTAGCGCCTCACCTTGAGAGTGAAGTCAAACAATCCCTGCGGATGCTTAGCTGTGAACAAGATTGCGAACCACGAAAAGAGCACTGCAAACGAACTTCCAATGGACAGGAAAAACAGAACAAAATATGCGGGGATTGCCAAGAATCCGCGGAAAAAAGTTGACATCCTCTTCGCTTTTTTCTCAAACACAAAGTCATAACCCGTTGGTTCTCCTTGCGGAACTGAGCCAAATGCGGGCCATTTATCAAACAGGAGCGAACGGTATGCCTTAACCCGTGTGATGTAGCCAAGAAATCTGTTTTGGCTATTCCAGATACTTTCGTTTCGACCTCCTGTGAAAATAATTATCCACCACTGAAAAAAGGTTAAAAAAGCTATTCCAATTGCCCAAAATGCCGCAATTACGACATGTGGAAACGAGAGCCAACCTCGAAAAAACACTGATGCACGACTGCGCTTAGCAAGATTCTGGACGTTGAACACCGGACTAGACATACTGCTCCTCCAAATAGTTGATGCGCCTTAGATGTCGACAGTACCGTTTTCTTCTCTAGATGTCAATCGGTCGGACGTCATATTCTGTATCTGAGCAATGCCTAGGATTACTCACGCAACAGTCGTACGGGCCTGCTGTCGACGGTGCGAGCTACCCAGGTTCAAGTTGTCGTCGCAACACTGACTGGTTCGCCATCACCGGTCTCGCCGCATCAATCGGCACGATAGGAGATCCGTACGATAATTCGATGGTCGAATCGCTCAATGGCACGTTCAAAGCCGAACTTGTCACACTCCACGGACCATGGCGAACACAACGTCAACTCGAGACCGCGATTGTTGAATGGATCGACTGGTCATGATATGCAGGTGATCCACCGGGGGTTCCGTGGACATCCCACCAGCCGAACATGAAACCAACTGGTATCGTCACCACGACCTGGTCACCACGACTAGAAACCTATAAACCAACACTGCACCAAACCCGAAACTGTTCAGATCTTACTTAAGCATTTGATGACTTCGCTAAGTCTTTTGCAGATGCACTCAAGCCAAGAATTGGTCCTGGATGGTATCTATGTATGGGAGGCTCACTTGCGGCGAATGCCCTCAACCTCTGGACGCAGTCAGATCTCGTCGAAGATTCGCACGTCACCTAAAGGGCTATTCTCTGCGACTGATTTGTTGACCACGATCATGTCGTTTTTGTTCGGCTGGTGTGAGCGAAGAAACTGGAACCGATCTAACTAGACCTTTTTCTGTCATGTACCAGTCACAGCGTGGACAATACATTGCGAGTTCGCCATCAAGTCTCTTGAGTTGCCAATCGCCCTTGCACCGAAAACATGAGTCATCCATAAATTTATGCTGACAATAAACGCAGGTTGATGCGCCAATTGGTGCTTCTCTTCCACAATTAAGACATCGGTAATAATTTGGATCACTGGCTTCCTGCGTCTGTTGAGTACTTTCGTAAGAACTTTCGACTGAGGCACCCTTCCGGCAACGGTTCGCGGCTTCGGTCGAACGATGCTGGGTGCCACATCCGTCGTGTGTGAATACTTGGCTAGACCCCCGTTTCTTTGTAAAAATTCGCCGTTCAGCAGCATAAATTGCATTATCGATAGGACTGAAGGTTCGACTAATCCGTTTAACTGACCTCGGCGTTACGGCACGCCTAACCGCTCTAACTGGGTGGGCGGCACGCCGCACCGACCGAGGCACTAGGCGCCTACTGATAAATCCCACAATTTGAACGATAGTCGCGGTTATGGGCGACGGTGATGGCGTTTGTGGTAGGAGATTTGCGTATTTGTGAGGGTCATCCCATAGGGTAAGTTACTTACGAGGGGGTGTAATATGGCGATTAATTCGGGACCGCCTCAGAGGCCTACCTCTGGTCTCGGCGCTGGCGCTAATCATCCTGGATCGTTTGCGCCCACCGCAAATATTCGAACAATTGTAAAATCGGCTAGACCTTCGCTGCCACTGGTATTAATAGTCCTAATAAATACCCTTGTATCAATTTATCTCTACATAATTGGCGGCTTTGACGGCCATGTAAAGACTCATGCCGCTGGACTTCTACTAGGAATGTTTCTCGGAATAATTCTTCTCGGTCTTTTCAGACAAGACTTTAATAAAAAGCAATCGAGTGGCTTACTTGCAGATTGGCAATTTTCGTCCTCGAAAATTGTAAATGTTCTATCCGTTGCATCATGGCTAGCGGGTCTTGCAAACGCGCACGCAGTTGCAAAATCTATTGCTCGTTGGCTGCCATGGTAATAGTTAAGAAGCAGTTGCTGCTGAATGCTCTTGTTTCAATTGCTGTGCTGTCACCCGCGTCGATTGTTAATAGCAGCGCAATTTCAATAACGCCAGCCGTCCAATCTCCACCGACAATCTGTAAAGACGCTAATGGAGTTACAAAAAGTGGTGATTTAGATGTTTTGCTTCTACTTGATAATAGTAAGTCGCTAAGTGAGTCTGATGAAGAGGGAGAACGTTTTGATGCGATTAAATTGCTGCTTGAAAGTTTGGCTAATAGCGAAAGAAAAAACTCATTTAATAATTTTGGATTGATCACATTTGGAAGTGCAACTGATGAAATTGTTCGACTTGGACCAATCACTCGTGACAATTTCGGAAAAATTTTCGAGACGATAATCAGTAAAGTTCCAAATTCGAAGAATGAGCAGGAAGCGACAACTGACTATCTTGCGGCATTGAACGAGGGAATTTCGATTCTGAACGGACGGGAGAAGTCGAATTGTAAATTTATTATTTGGTTCACGGATGGCGTATTTGATATCAGCGATAGCAATGATATTGCAATCGATAAGAGTGAAGCTAAAAAATTGCAAACACAAGTATGTGGAGAAAATGGTCTTGCGCAGAAGTTTCAGAATGCGCTCATAAATACATTCGTTGTGTTTTTAAGACCGATAATAGGGTCAGGCTATAAAGGTCGTTCAGAGGCATCACGAGATGCGATGCAGGCAATCACTGGAGATAAAGAACCGAACTTTGACGGCCAATCAGCCAGGGAGTTAAAAGCTCCGTGTGAATTCGGGGTTCATCTAGGGGAAGTCTTTCAAGTTGACGAAGCTGACAAACTAAAAGGATTTTTCACCGATTTTGGTCCGATCGCCAACGGTGGCATCAGTATCTCTGATGACTGCCCAAGCATTGGTGGCCTTGTGTCTAAGCCTTTGCCGAATGCTGAAATAATCGAATGGATTGCGATTACTTCGCATAACAGTGAACCGCCAGATCCTGAAAAGTTTTTTGTTCGGACGGATGGGCAAGAAGGAAAATTTCTAGATTATTTCATTCTAAAGCCTGGTGAAACTCTTTCGTTATCTCGGTACTTTCAGGTCAAACCAGAAAAAACCTTGGCGCTTGCAGCCGGGTGGCAACTTAAAACTGAAGATTCTCAATTGGTGTGCGTATTCGCAAAAGTGCGCAGAATAAAGTTTCGAATTCGAAATAGCGATCCACGAATTGAGGCTATTGAGCCAGAAGGTTTGTCGAAAGATTTGTTTGCTTCGGATCAGTTGGTTTTATTTAACGGTGATGAAGTAGTGACGATAACTGAGGCTTTGAATCTTGTGTTAGTTACGGGAAAATTAACCGTGGTGAACGGAGAAATCTTTGGTAATAACCGAATTCCAGTCGATATCGTGATCGACGGTTTCTTCTCGATTTCGCCGGCCGGATGCAAACTGAAAATTAACCATCCAGAGGGGGTGGCCCCAAAAGGATTGGTTCAAACCAGCACCTGCGATATAGTCCCCGCGCCAAAAGGTGAAACCATTGTTGACGCTGAAAAGGCATTGCGTTCTCTAAACAAAAGTTGTCCAGCATTTGTATGGCAGTTGGTTGCAAACGGTAAACCAGTTGCGACAGATAAGTGGACTGTCCCTGTTGGTAGCAACTTGAATGCTTTCTTTTTCGCGACGAGTGCAAGTGCACCGAATGAAAATTTGGAGTGCAATTCAAAACAAGGACTTGATCCGGTTGTCGTATCGTTATCTAACGGCAAATCCCAGAGTGAGAATGTCGGTGTCAGTGTTCAATATAAGTTTTTGAAGGATCCTTCCTCGCTGCTAGTCACCATTTTCACTGCGCTATTTGCGATTTTGTTTGCGGCTCTTTCACTTGCCGTTTTAAGATTGATGAATATACTGATAGCTAAAGGACCAAGTCAGAGTGACTTCTTCGGGTATGAGGATGAAGCGGAATTAGTGTCGGGCGATTACAAGCGTGGTGAGTTGCGCTGGCTTTCTGGGTCAACAAAAAATTATGTTGCTGATCCGGATAAATTGCATCAAATCAAGGTCAATTCTCAGCGGACCTCATTGGACGTTGGCTCGTTAAGGTTTTCTCGCGAGTTACCACCTATAACTAGACCATTCCAAGAGGCACGCCTAGCACTTCGCTCAAAGTCACCCGCAGTTTTTTGGCAGGCGAATAGACATGCAGACGGCCTGTCATTGGGATTTGGGAAGGCCCTGGTTATTTCTTATGTAGATGGCCTATCTTCTAAGAACGAGGGGATGGTGCGAGTGAAAGTAACTTTGCTAGTTCCTAAGCGTGGGTTAAACGCAGGGATTTCTGGCGTCCAGCAATTGATTTCTGAGCGCGGCGACGAAATGGCATCGCAACTTTTTACGATTGGTGCTGGGCTTGGAACCAAGGTAACCGAGAAGACTGAATCAAAACAGGAGATGAATAATGCTTCGGCGCCCCAACGCGCACAAGTCGATAGTCGTATTGTAGGTACGGAAGCAAACCAAAAACCGCCTGAACCGCCAAGGTCATCACAGCCGCCTCAGCCGCCCCAAAGATCCAACTAGGTAATTAGCGAAAGGGAGCAATATGTATCGGAGAATGCTTTTTGTAGGTCTTGGCGGATCAGGTGGAAAAACTCTGCGAGTGCTCAAGCGAGATCTGAAGGAGTGGCTAAATGATCAGGGATGGAAAGGCGAGTTCCCTGCAGGGTGGCAGTTCGTGCACATTGATACGCCGGCAGTGGCTGACGGTAAAAGACCAGGCGGTGGCGACTTAGATGAGTCCGAGTACCTTGGTTTGATTGGCACTGGCGTGGGGTTTCAAGCCGTGGCTGATCGAATTGACAATATTCCCGGTATCGGTAGAGAGTTGGCCGGATGGCGTGTAGATCCTCAAGCACTTGGAGTCCCGCTTGCGATGGGCGCAGGCCAATTTCGTGCCATTGGCAGGGCAATCGGAATGTGTTACGCGCAGCCGATTAAGGAGCGGCTGCAACTAGCAATTGGCAAGCTCAATAATCCAAATTCGGCCGCCGTACTTGGCAATCTTTACTCACATGTGAACGATAAAGCAGCGGTCGTTGCATCCGCTTCACCCATTGCCATTGTCGTTTCCTCGTTGGCTGGCGGAACAGGAGCTGGATTGCTTGTTGACGTATGTGACACATTGCGGTCTTTAGAGCCAACCTGGGGTAGTGAGTCGATTGCACTCCTATACACACCAGAAGTATTTCTAGGTTTAGGCGACGGATCTGTCGGTGGCGTGCAGCCAAATAGTCTTGCCGCCGTAAGTGAGGTTTTGAATGGTTATTGGTGGCACGGCGGTACTGCAAATAGCCAGGTTCCAAAGAAGTCACCGTCAGCGTTGAAAGCAGCTGGGATGGCAAAAGATATTGCCCAAAGCGGGCCGTTTTGCCCCTATCTCATAGGCAGCACATCTTCAGGTGGTGTTCAGTTCTCAAGTGACACCCAATTATTTGAAACCGTTGGTGCAGCTCTTGTTTCTTGGGCGACCGACCTTAAGGTACAGCAAAACTTCATTGCACACACAATTGGAAACTGGCAGGCTGTAGCTAAAAAAAATCAGCCCAACCTTGACATCTTGGTCAATTACGGCGCAAATGCAATAGAACCAGGAACACCCGCATTTAGCGCCCTAGGTTTTAGCAGAGTTAGTTTAGGCGTTAAGTATTTGCAGAGATATGCCGCAAAACGACTTGCAAAAGACGGTGCGTTGCATTTGGCTAATGCGCACTTGGCGAGTCCAGAGGCACAATCGATTATCCAAAGCCGAAAAATTGTTGACCCCGTGCAGATCACAGATGAATTAGCAGAGCGTTATGTCAGCTGGTTCATGAATTCAGCCAACCTCGATGAAAAAGGACCTGAAAAAAATCAAATCATTGAGAAAATCACGCCTAGTCAATGGTGGTCAATATTTGATATTAACGTAGCAAGGGCGACTCAGCTCTCCGCACAGTCTGGTAGTAGCTCGGCAAGTGACTGGATTCAGTTTATAATCCCAGCCGTAGAAGAAGCGACTAAGTCATTTGGATCAGCGATTGTTCCATTGGCACAAGAGAACATAAATGGTTGGCTTAAAACTCAGCCGGATCATGTTCTCTCAGTGGTCGAAGAGTCAATTTCACGATGGGGTCTTAAAGTTGCAGCAGCAATTTTGATGAAGGCTGCGCATACTCTCTCAAATCCAGCCGATGGAGTAGTCGCGGAGTTATTGAGTGACTCCGAGATGAATAAATACCTTAGGTTTGCAAACCCAATCGAATGGCAAAAGCAACTCCGTGTGCGTTTGGACGAGTCAAGTAAGTCCAAAATCGCATCTGACCATCCAGCAATTCACGAAAGCATTGTTGAAGCAATGAAATACTCAACTTGCATAAGTAGGGCAATGATCTGCGAGCGTACTGCTGACCTTGTAGCTGATTTCGCTTCCGGTTTCCTGAAACCGCTTTCTCGTGACCTTGCCGATGCCGCCGGTGTATTAGACAGTGAGTTGAGCAAGATAAGTGAATGGCCAAACTGGGGGGACGGACTGCCTCCACAAGATCTTCGGCCTCCTAAGAGTGAATGGACCTTGATTGAACCAGAAGAGTTTTCACAGGTATTTATAGAAAAACTAGCTCAATCATTCTCGGAAATGGACCGGCTGGCAACCGATGACCATCAGCATGCTGCCCGCACCCAAGTTGTATCCGGTGCCTTCATTCGAGACTTGATGTTGACGAGTCCAGGCGTCGCCGAAAATCTGAGAGAGCATTTGTTGTTGCAGCAACTTCAAAAGTGGTCACCTGATTATCGGGTTTCGCAGAAGCCGGAACCTAAAAAGGATGCAGTATTTCAGGTCCGTACCAAACCAGAACAAATTATGTTAAGAGCGAATGAATGGATGATGCAAAAGGGCACCCCGTTCCAACTCTTGTTATCGTCGACACTTCGCACCTACACCGCACCCGAAGCACACCATCCAAATACTGCTACACCAACAGAGTACAAACAGCGGCAGAAGCGCTTTTTGGAAAAACTTTCTGCAGCGATTTCAGCTGCTGAACCACTTGTGGGGATCGACCAGGGAATGATTGGTCTAATTCATCCGAATATGACTTCTGGCGGAAGTATGAAAATCAAGAGAGATGTGAGTCAGATCCCGTTCCTTGCACACCCGATCCAGGATGATATTAAAGCACTATTAGAGCAAACGTGCTATGCGGGTCCGAGAGCTAACGAGATTGATGATGTTCTTGTTCCGAGCGCAAGGCTGCCTCATATAGATGTTGTGTCACAGCTAGACAGCCCTGTTTCACCACTTGTAATCAAGTCACTTATGCAACCAATCTCAAATGCGTGGACTCAAGCAAAATCAAGTGGCGTCGCAGTCGGAGGATTTTGGTCGAACCGTCGCGCGCGTACTCTTCGAGAGTTTGTGCCAATACCCCAGGAACATCTACGTGCGATGATCCGCGGTTGGTTTACCGGAAAATTACTTGGTTTAATTCGGTTGGACGATAATAAGAAAATCTCAATAATTTTAGATGCTTCTGATCGCTCACCTCGCTGGGTCGCATTTCCAGAAAGACTTTTATCGACCAGCAATCAAGTCCGCGATCAGTTGCCATTAATTCTCGAGGCTTTACCTCTTGCGTATGCAGCAGTTGGTACGGCGTCTTCATTAAGCCCGCTCGACCCTTACATAGCATTACGCAATCTAGGTACGTCCAGTCTGGGCGCGAGATCCGAACTCTATTCATATGAGATCTGTAATCCTGTACTTGCGGCATGGTTGAAGTCTGGTGAGGTGCCAAACGAAAAGTTAATTCCTGGTTTTAAGGGAGCTAGACCGGACATAGTTGACGCAGATCCTGGACTTCGCAAAGCAAAGGTCGTTAAGTTCTTGGGTGACCAAATTAGTGAATACAACAAGAGCTACGACGAGTACCTCCACAAAATTGAGAGCAATATGTCGCTACTTGGTCGTGCACCTTTTTGGCCAGAGATAAAAGAGGAAATTGAGTTTGCGCTTGATCAACTGCTTAAGGCAATTGATGTTGGTGAACAAGTTGGTGACTTCTAATGATATGTAAGCAGGAACATGAATAACCACTTTGTCACAGTCATCATCACTTGCGCTGACGATGAGGGGTCGACTTCTATATTAAAAAGTCTTGAGGATCTGTCAGCAAAGCAAATTTTTGCGCCTTTCTACTCAATTCGAGTAGATCCAAAATCAGATAACCACGAAACGGATTTCGTTGGCCATTTCATTTCAGGGGGCAGTGTCGAAGCCTGCGTGATCTTAGATCGCTTAGCGAGATATAGCGATGTTGAATTGCTACGAATTGTCAGCGTTGATGCGAGTCGCCCGGGTGGGGGTCTGGCAATCGAAAAAACAATCTCGAGCGCTGTAAGGAAATTTAATTTCGCACTTGGGATGCTTCTTTCGTCATCAACACGTGTAACCGATATTCGAATTGGGGTTCGAGCTTTTGATGAAAAGCTCCCAACGAGTGAGTTTTTTCCAATTGACTCAAATTGCAATATCGTGGTTATTCCGCAAGATCGCAAGACTGATAATGGAATCGCAAGGCCAATAACGCGTCCAGCCGAGCCATTATCCGATCCAACTTTTTCTCTGCATGGAGCCATAGAGATAGCGAGCATGATCGGGCTATGGCGCTCGATGAATCACGCGCCGCTCGATCAATTTACTCCTTCGGTATCTGGCACATCGGTTCCACGAGTTAGATTTGCCCAGTCTCGTGTTCGGATCCTGATTGGTCCGCCGTTACCGATGACTAAGATTGCTCCAGCAACATCCGATCTTCCATTACCTATTCAACATTTTGCAATCGGCAATCCTGGAGTCGCGAGTATGGCGATCGCAAGTGGTATTTATCCCAAAACCTTGGTTTTCAAAAAAAGTATATTTCCAGATTTCGGTACTCGAATCAGTGGTGGCCTCTCGGTATTTCGTCTTTTTTTAAGCGAGATGGCGAAGTCAATCGTCCATCTACCCAAGATTTTAGTTAAAGGAATTCAAAACGAGTTCGACGCTGCAGCAAGCGAATTGCACCAAGAAATGATCGGTCAAGACAGTTGGATGCGAATCGCTGGCGTCAATCAAACTGGTGTGGGTGAATCAGTCGGCTTGTCATCTACGGAATTAGATTCAATTGTTCAGGAAATCGAAGCTGCGTACAATCGCGAATTAATTTCACCAATATCCCGAGATGAATGGTCTGTAATTGTAGGTGGGTTTTTAGGCGTGCTTGACGGCGCAGATAATCAGAAGCTACTTCGACAGGGCCTGTTGAGTAATGAAAATATCTTGCTGGTTGACCGGGAAGCTATTGGTCAAACTACGGATTCGTTAGCCGCAAGTGTTGCAAAACTGCTGAAAGATTTTCAGACCGAAGAAAGGAACCGTCTGCAAGATATCAAAGCTGAGCGCGAAGCCTTAACAGACAATGAAGAGCACGTGCAAATCGCAATTGAGATAGATGTAGAGGGTGCGCCAAAAGCAACGGATGTACAGAAGAACGTTGTCGGCGAAGTGGATTCTCCTTTGCTAATTGATCAAACACAAAAGATCAACAGCCTTTCTGAGTTAGTGAGTGCATGCTTTACCCGCGAGAGGAAAAAGGCCAACGAGAATGTGAGAGATATTGGTAATTTTATTCGCTCACTATCCGAGAAGATGAAGGCCAATGAAATTGGTGTGGTCTCCTCATGGGTCTCAATAGCTAGTTGGGTTGCTTTGTGTGGCCTTGTTTTCGTTATCGCCACGTGTACCCCATTACGAGACCTGCTGGATTTTTTTCCTTCCCCAAAATTTCGTGATGCATCCTTCACGGCTTTTAGCAGTATTTTTGTTGTAGCTGCAATCGTGCTACTGGGTGTCGGTGGGCAAACTAGATGGCAAACTCGAGCACTGACAACTGGGGGTGTTGTTGGTGTCGTTGTCGCCGGTTCAGTTGCATTTTTCGGACCGATTAGGGATATTCTCAAAGTGAATTCTGAAAGACCATGGATTGCAACTATTCTCGCAATGGCGACAATTGGTCTGATGGTGACAGCAATAGTCCGCAATATCTCAAGTAAGTCTGTCGCAAGGCGTGAGATTGGTCGATTGTTCGCTTTGGCGACGTCTATTTACGTTCTGGTTAGCCTTGTGTTTTGGCAGTGCATGAAGATCTCGTATATGGAAGCTGTTGAAAATGGCACTCGAGAACGAATTCTTGTTGCGGGTGTAATTATTTCAAGCGCGTTATTAATCGCCAGCATTTGCATAGTCGCCGTTGTTCATCTGCGTGAGCGTATGAGACTTAAGCAGAACTCGGCAATGCTCGAGTGGGCGCGTTCAGAAATGGAGATGAGCGTTGACGCACACCGAAAACTCACCGCCGCGCAGGTTCAGTGGGCGGCCACGGGGTCAGTATTGACACGCTTAGTTACATATCCTCTTGGCAAATCCGATTATGTAGAGGAAGGTTTTGCAGATACTTTGTCTTCGGATGAGTCGACTCTTAAATTCGACGTTGCTCGTTTGCAGCTGAACGAACAGGGCGAAGCGGGCTTAATTGCTCGTCTTCGCAGACATTTTGTTGAGCGTGGATGGCTAGTTCGACAATACGAAAAGATGGTGAGTAAGTATCAGCATCAGACGGCGTTCAAGTCTGGTAATCGGCCAGAAGACTTAATAGACAGAAGACCTGAAACTGATCCAGTTGTAGTGTCTGTAAAAGATGCTCTTTTGCTCAACCGAAGCTCTGATAGGTGGGATTTCGCCCAAAAGGTTTTTGCGGGCGAATTTGATTCAATTTTGGCGTCAGTACCTGAGCAGTTGTCGCTTGAAGAGGTCTATCAATCAGTTCTAGACAATGAAGAGTCTTATATTCTCATTGGTGCACAGGTCGAGAATATTGGTGCAAGAGAGTTCTTGTCACAGGTACTTCCTTCTCTGGTAGTAGATCTACCGACAGGTTTAGTTGAACGGACCTTCATCGGCAGCGATGTTGCGAGGCGTCTCAGTACCGAACTGTGGTGGCCAACAGATGTCTTAGGTGATCCTGAAGTGGTGGCTAAAAATGTAAAGGTAAATGCAAGCCAATCTCTTTCGTCCTCATATTTCGATGCATCGGTTGTGCTTGTGGGTGTTCGCGTGGATCTTTCAGAGCCATTTTCATATCCTGAGTGTCTCGGGTCAACCGAAACTATTAAATTCAGTTTTGAATCTGATGATGGCTCAAAGAATAAAGACTTTTAGTGGACCAGTCGCCCTGGTCCCGCAAAGTCCCTCCAGCGCCACCCAGGGGCATGCCAGAAAGTAGGCCACAAGCAAGCCCGAGCGCTTCTCCTAGTCCAACAGGTCCGCCTTCGAGACCGGGTGGAGTCTCGGCGGATCCAAATTTGTATGAGGACACAACGTCAACCGAGCCAGCAAGGCGAAATCCCTTGAGGCCATCTAAGCGCAGATTCAATTTCAAAACTCCCATTATTGGTGTGCTGGCTTTCATGATTGCAGGTTTTGGTGTCGGACTCATTTTATTGAAGACATCGGACAAATCGGAACAGAAGATTGCGCCTATCGCTAGTGAGAGTAGCGTCGTCATTGTCGAAGGCACTACTACATCGGTTAGCGCTGGAACCGCAGGGTTGGCAAACTGGGATGCATTATCTAGATCCGTTGTGTACATCGAAGCGAGTTCGCCCTGCGATTGGCGAGGTTCCGGCACCCTTGTTCTTGATGGAAGTTATATTTTAACTAACCAGCATGTTGCGTCAACGGGGGATTGCGAGCTTTCGATTGGCCTGACGAAAGGTCTTTCTACAAGTCCAGTTGTGAGTCTTCGAGCAGTAGTACTTGTTTACGATGAGGTACTTGATTTGGCAGTGTTGCGCTTAATTGACGATGCTGGTACTCCGTTTGTGCCGGCGGGTCATAAACCCGTGACTATAGATTATTCTCAGCCTGCGCTTGGCTCCTCACTCTCCACTCTTGGGTATCCAGCTTTAGGGAGTTTTGATGCAGGCATGACCGTTACGTATACAAGCGGCAATTTTTCAGGTATGGATTACACAGATGGTGAGTACTACAAAACAGATGCTCAAATGCGCGGTGGAGTCAGCGGTGGGGCGGCCTTTAATGCCAAGGGCTTATTCATTGGTGTTCCGTCCGCTGGCTTCATTGAGGAAAACACAGGAAATCCAGTAGGCATAAATTTAATTCGTCCTGCAAAGTTGGCTAAATCGTTGCTTGAGCAAGCACAGAACACGCGGTGACATAATCAGTTAACAGTGCACTAGCGATACGGGTTTATAGTTTTGGCTTCGTATTCCATGCATCATTTGGGTCAGTCACTGCATACGTATTTGATACTTTGTCCCAAATATTTTGCTTTCGCTTGTCCCAAAGAGGCATAAATACAAGCACTCCAAGTGTGCAAACGATGGCAAGCTGTGCCACGATTCCGCCAAGTATTCCTCTCACCCAAAACATCTTGGCATAACTCGCTGGCCGAAGTGTATCTGCTGTGATTATTCGGATCTTCAGAATCCGTTTTGCTGGAGTTTGTCCAGTACTGGCGATTAATGCGGCCCAAATTATCCAGCCAATATAGAGCGTCACGAGCATGAGTAGCGCTTCCAAAAAATACGAACCCAATCGTTGCCATGGGGAAGCGATAGCCACTCCTGGCGGAAGATTTATAGCACTTGAAAGCTGTTGAACTTGCGGCGGTTCTGGTGCGGTAAATTGCTGGTTAGTCATAACGAGTCCTTTCAATTGAGTATTAGAGATTAAATTACTCACTTGTTCGATTTAGGTCAAGAAGTTTTATGAACTAGGACTAGAGGTACGCAATGAGAAATGACTCTCTTTGTATGCTGAGATCTGGCGCACCTAATCAGATTTCGTCGCGAGGGTTCTTCCCTGGCGGTGCCGTGCAATACAGCGTGCCATCGGGCTGCACACTCAAATCACTTGGCGAAATGGCCGAGTAGATAGCTAGGGCTCGCGAAGTAAATTCCACCTGTCTTTATATTGGTCCATCCAGCCATCTGGGAAACCTTCAACTTCAAATGGCATTTTTCGATGGAGTCGGCGCATATCTGTTTGAGCGTGTGGCCTGCCACCTTTGCCAGGCATTGCTAACCAGGTCGCGTGTGAACGTGACACGGCATCAGCCACAACCTTGCTTGGAATTACATAGAGAATTGGTGATTCAGGTTCCATATCTACAAAAACGTAGAAGAGCCTTGGGCTACTAAGTTTTTCATGTTTTACATTCATGTGCCAACCGCCATCAGCGCCCTTACTTCGTGTTTTTACTTGGAGATTTTTCAGTACTTGAGCTGCCTCATCAAGAACGAGAAGATCAATTTGTGGCACGCCTTGCGGGGGTTGTCCAACCATTATTCCTCTGCGGTACAGCTGAAACATTACATAATGTTCTCCAGCCGCACCGATTAGAGATGATGGGATCTTCGGCGTACGTTCTGCCATGACCGAAGGTTAGTAGCTTGGACGCGGGCCTAAATCTGACGCCTTCGTTTTTGATAAAGTCCAACTATGACACGCAGATATTACAAAGCAATGGCGGGCCGAAAGCAGGAGTTTCTCCCTCTTTGTCTAAGCGACGGATTTGTCGGAGTTGATTTTGACGTTGACACTGATTTATCCGGGTCGTTTACTGATGAATGGCACGACTTTAATAAGGTGATCATCCCTTTAATCAAAAAGTTTCAACCTGAAAAAACAAAAATTGGAGCAGGATTAGCGGGGGGTTGTATTTGGCGAATCGGTAAGGGCATCCGAACTGGTGACATAGTTCTTTGCCCAAACGGAGAGAAAGAACTCCACATTGGTGAAGTTTCAGGTGACTATTTTTATGTACCTGGTCAACCTCTTCAGCATCGTCGAAAAGTTACATGGTTTGAGGAAAGGATTCCTCGCAATGATTTATCGACGGATTTTAAGAATGCGCTAGGCGCCGGTTTGTCGGTGATCTGCATTGATGATCATGGTTCTGAAATTGAAAATTTCTTGGGTGGCAATAGCAAGCCAGTAACTTTGACGACTAATGACGAAAGCATTGAAGATCCAGCAGTCTTTGCTTTGGAGAAATACCTTGAAGAATTTTTAATATCGAACTGGGATAAAACCCAATTATCAAAAAAGTATGATATTTATAGCGAAGACGGCCAGACAGTAGGGCAGCAGTACGAAACTGATACTGGTCGGATCGATATTTTGGCGATAAGCAAAGACCATAAAGAGTTGTTAGTTATAGAACTTAAGAAGGGGCGGGCAAGCGACAAGGTAGTCGGTCAAATTCAGACCTATATGGGCTACTTGATTGAAGAATTTGTTGAAGAGGGCCAGACTGTCAAGGGCCTAATTATCGCGTTAGAAGATGATCCAAAAATCCGTCGCGCACTTGTAGTCGCCAAAGGAATTGATTTCTACCGTTACGAAGTCGACTTCCGCTTGATTCCAATAAGTTCGTAGGTAGACGCCGACGCAAAGGAGTAGCTGTTATGGGGACTGGTGAGTCACAAGTTCATAGAATCGCTAAGCAGGTGGGCGTTGATATAAGAACCGTCTGGCCCTCCGAGCCAAAGGATTTCACGCCTTGGCTCGCT
>Ga0209702_10005624_pt1 | contig 16849 bp, 14 predicted proteins | sample FRY01_FD_187210 | JGI IMG/M metagenome (GOLD analysis project Ga0209702, IMG submission 187210) | Freshwater microbial communities from Lake Fryxell liftoff mats and glacier meltwater in Antarctica - FRY-01 (SPAdes) (version 2) | ecosystem: Environmental > Aquatic > Freshwater > Ice > Glacier...
CACCAATAACGAGCGAAGTAAAAATAGTAATAAACGAACCCCTAATCTTTTCAGAGACATTATTGTTCTTTTGCATATCAGATATGTATTGAGCAGTAGTGTTTTTTTTTGCTGGCATTATATTTGTTTTCTATTACATATTTCTATACTTTTAGTCTAGTCTTAAATCTACTTACATTGACTCTTGGTGCCGCTATCTTTTTAGAGGCTAGAGTTCGTATTCTACTCTTTTTTGTAGAGGTTCGCCTCATCTTAAATGAGGACTTGCCAAACTTAGCTGTCTGCATCTTTACAGAGATCTTTTTTGGTTTCTTTGCCTTTTTACCCTTAGTAAATGCACCATAACCGTGATACTTGATTGCTTCTTCTACCAGCTTATCCATTTTATTCTGTAAAGTAGCTTTCTCCAATTCATCAAGTGAGGGTTCTTTCATCTGCTGTTGGTAGTTGTCTAGTTGTTTCATTGCCAACTCAGACCAGGTTTTATAGTCATCCTTTGTTTTAGAGCTAGTCATTTTTTGTTCGTTGATACCCGTATCGTAATCAATCTTAGGAATAATTGTTACATCACCTCCTTTAGAGCGTCTAAAGACACTATCTCCAATTTCTTGGATATTCTTACCAGACTTTTTGAAGGTATATCTATCTACTGCTTCATTGGCATCTTCTGGAGTTTCAAATGACTTAACTTCTTTTCCTATCTGTACATAATAACTACCCTCTTCCTCAACTACTCCAGATCGTAGTGGTGTGGTAGTACTTGCACTTGTGGTATCTGGACTTATGGCAGTACCCCGTTGCAGGCGTTCTTTGTTTGACATACTACCTTGTAGTTGTTCGTTGTAGTAGGCTTCTTGTTCTTCTTTGGGGAGAGATTTTAATATCACAGATTGATCGGCGGTTAGAGCGGGATAGATAGAGGTTTTACCAGATTTCATTCTATTCCAAGCTGCAGAGTTCTCCCGAGCATTAGGAAGTGATGTTTTACCAAATAATAGAGCCTGACCTTTCTCAATTAAATTAGGATCACCAGCAACATAAGTAACATTACCTTTTGTAGACTGGTTGTAGCCCTTATCAAGAACATCTTTAGCATCCTTGGTCTTGAAGAATTGATTGGCAAAGGGAATTGTATTTCTAGAAATTAACTTATTGACTCTAGGAGAGTTGTCTTTCTTACTACCTTTTTCTTCAGAGTCATATTCTTCTTTCAAGAGAGTTCCGATTTGAATGGGAAGTGAAATTGCGGGACCAACGCCAGGTATCACACGACCCATTATGCCATCAAGAATAGGTTTGCCTGTAATAGCAAATAGTATTGCAGCACTAGCTACTTGTGAACCAACCAAACCAGCTACTTTTCCATATTGCTTTTCACCACCCAACTCAAGGGCTATATTTAGCAGTTTTATATTAAACTGTTGATATTGTAGAGCCAAACGAACAAGCGGATTATTCAGCATTTTTGGAGTAGCAAACTCGTGGAGAATTAAACCATTGGCAAAAACCTCACTCCGTACAAAATCCTTTAATTCTTGACCCTTTATTCCCATTGTTTTACCCTGGGCTTCTGCGGCATATAAGAAGTCTCTATTCTTTGAGTTCTCACCGATAGAAACAAACAAGTTGCCTACATTACCCGCTTTTTCGTCAATTTTACTTAACAAACCCTTTGACCTACCAACATTTAACTGCTTGGATACATCAGTATCCATATTTGAGAAGTCATATCTTCTAAGAATATCGACCTTATTTTTAATATCAGAAACCCTTTGCTTAACACCCAAAATTATTATATTGGGAGAGTACATAACTGGTATTCTGGTAATTTCCATTTTCTGAGCAAGACCCGTATTAACATTTCCCCAGATTTGCGCACGGTAAAATGCGCCAGTAACAAAGTTTACTGCTTTATCTAAAAGAGTTCCCTCATACCGACTAAACTTGAGCATCCGATCTATTTCTTGATTGAGATATGATTTAGTTTCCTTGCCAAACTCATACTTCCCAACCTCATCTACAAAACCTTGAGTAGTAAAGTCTTTTTCAGCTTTCAAAAATACAGCAATTTGTTTTTCAGATAATTTGTTTTTTCCATTACTAGTAATAACATTTATGACTTTTCTTACATCGGTTTTTTTGCCAACATTCACTAGGTTATTTGCCAATATGTTTGTTGTTTCTTTAGCATCAGCTTTTTTAAGTTCAAGTAAGATTCCTTTGATTTTGTCAGATACATCTCTAACTTGAATCATTGAATCTGATAAAGACTTGCCGCCTTTTTCTTTTACAATTTTTCTTCTCAAGCTATCAAAGGTATCAATCGGTTCAACTTTAGAGAATACCGATACTTTTGTTGTAACTTCATTTTTAATAGCAGATTCATCTACATAATTAAAATCAGCACTTGGCTTAGCATATAAACCATCAGCATTAGTCTGTAAGTGTCCATCAACCTTTGCAACAAAATCCGCCGTCTTTGGTGTCATTCCAATCTTCTTGCCGTATTTGTCATAGGCCGTTTGACTTATATAGTTTTTCATAACCTTGTTGTAATGAAGTGAATAATCAACAAGTGAGCCAGTTCTTTTCTGTGATGAGCCAAGTTCTCTAGTAAAATCATCTACCCATAAACTATCACCAAGTTTCCGTAACTCACTAGAGCTAGACAATCCCTCGTTAGTCATATGTGGGAAGTAATTAGGAACAGTGCCAAGTTGGGTATTTTCTCTTAGCCCGTGAGCAACTTCAACAAGTTTTCTGTGTGCATCAACAGCAGGTCTTATATTAGCAGGAGTAATATCGGGATTTTCCACATATCTCACAAAATCAGCTTCTTTGACACCAGTCTTTTTAAGATCAGCACTAACTTGATCTACGATAGATTGTCCACCAGTTTCAAGATTGCGATATGCTACCTCGGCAGGTTTTCCAATGACGGTGTCCTTTTTAGGATGAATGGTCGCAAACTCATCAATCTGTTGGGTAATTGGTTTAACTTGTACTGTTTTTACCTCTGGTAAGGGCTGTGAGACGGCTGAAACAGGCTGTTTAATACTTGGTTGGATAGTTTGATCGGTTGATTGAAGTATGTTGCTGGCGTTTCTATCCATTACAGCTAACTCATCAGGGCTAGGGGCTTCTGGCAGTGGTTTACCCATTCTACTAGCTTGTTTTGGGTACTGAGTTTTGAGTATTCCTCGAACATAACCCTCTACGTTGTCAGGACTTACCTTGGCTTCATTGGCTAATTTAACAGCATAATCAATTTGGTTTGGCTTCCATCCCTCAGACATCATTTTCTCGAAACCAACCTCTTGCCCACGAACACTATACCCCGTACCAGTATCAAACTTTTTATTAACTAAAAGATCAGCAATACTTGCACTACCTCTGTCAGGTCTAACCCTCAATCGCTTACCTGTAACAGACTCAGCAATTTGTTCTACTAGATTTGTTTTAGTACCATGTTGATCCCCCTGCATGATAGAGCCGTCGGGCATTTTATGAGTTGCACCAGCTATATCTCGTTTTGAGATTACATTCCCAGTCTTTGGATCTATCACATCACCTGGCTTAATAGCATCTTTGAAAATATCGGGAGTTTCATTATTTACTGAACCAACTTGATTTTTCATCATTACCTGCCACATTGGCATGGTTTTCATAAGACCATCTTTTCCCATTTCTATAGTTTTAACTGGAGTATTTAATTTCCTAGATAATTCTCTTAATTCATCAAATCCTTTTGCTAGTTGTTTTGAAGTAAACCTACCAGGTGCGCTGTCTGTAGCAACTCGCAATCCTTTGTTTCCACCCCCGAGAACTCCCTGACCGACTATCTCTGATAAAGCACCAGAGAGTAAGTTTTTGCTTACCCATCTGGCTTTTTGCTCAGTAGTCATGTTTTCTGGTAGCTCGGGAAGATTTAGAATAACATCTTCTAATCCACCCCTAGTGGCGGTTTTAGTAAGCCATTTAGTAACCGTACTTGTTGTCGTTGGTAATATTTTTTCAGTTATAGAAAAAAGTCCTTTGTTAGTAGGATTCTTAACAAATCCAACCATTCCACCCACCGCTTTTATGGGGTCTACTTCGCCAACAAAAGGGAGATTTATATTCTGCGATGGAACATTTGTGCCTATGCGATCATCCTGAGATATTCCTTGTGCAAATCCGCCAGTTACTCGTCTTATTATATCTTGCCCCCCTGATTTTGTATCAAGGGATGAAATCGCCGACGCACTCTGGAACAAAGGGCTACCTATCAAGGCTGACTTACCAAGTCCTCTGGCTACTTGAGCAGTAGCTTGTATTGGTCTTTCTCGTATATTTTGATAGGCTGAAATATCTTTAGCTGCCCCACCCACCAGATTTGTAAAATTAAAGCCAAAGTTCCCAATAGTTCTACCTACATCATCAAGCCTCGTGTTTTGAGTCTGTGGCATTTGTTGTAGGGGATTAAATACCTGGTTTTGTATGTTCTGACCAGCATTAGCCCCCATACGAAGCATACCAGGAGAAAATAAAGCAAAATCACTAGTAGGAGTAGATTTTATCCTTTGTATGCCTTGTTGAGCAAAGGATTTAGTAGAAGAATAGCTCTCTCTTGCAGAACTCATTGCATTAGAAGCATTATTAGATACGGGAGAAAGTATTTGTCTAACCCTATTTAGTACCTGTTCCATCGGATTTGGCATAGTACCCTTTTACCCTTTTATAGGATAGGTTGGCAAATTATTTCCAAGTCTGGGTAATTGGATCCCATTTCTTGGCACCAGTTTGTTGAACTTGTCCAATAGCGGTATTAGCAGTGATTGCAGGTTGCTGAGTGGTTGCTGAAGCTACAGATACATCAGGCATTTGTTGTATTTGGTTTACTCCAGCAGAAGCATTAGCCCCGAACTGGTTAATACTGCCGCCAATCTGTTGTGAATAGGATTGTCGTTGTAGTTCAAGGTTCTGCTGGAAAGTCATAGCTTGATTTTTAATAACATCTGCGCGGTTTCTCATATCCTGTAGAAGTTGGATTTTCTGGAAAGACTTATTTTGAGCAGCTTCACTACGATTGTTATTGATCTCTTGCAATTTCATTGCAAACTCTTGTTGTGCTGATTGCATTTGGGTCTGTTTCCACTGATTGAGTTGAGCAATAGCATTACCATAACTCTCGCCTAGTTGTTGAGTCTGTTCAGCTATGGAACGGTAGGTTGTTTCTGCGGTATCTCTTGCTTGTCCGCTTGCTTGCTGGAACTTGCTTGTGCCGTATTCACCTAAAGCACTAGCCACATTACTATCTCTCCCGAACCTCTGTCTACCACCCATATTTGACTCCTGTAGAGCCTGACGAGCTGCTGAAATAGCGTTAGTTAGTCTAACTTGAGTATCTGTACCAGCCGACTCGATCTGTCTCTCACCCTGCGCTTTTTGAGTGTTAGCCAGTTGAGTATTCAAATCTACAGTTGAGTCAATTCCTTGCTGAATACCTGGTTGAAAGCCCCTTAGAGCTTCTTCTGCCTGATTGAGATAGCTCATTGCTGAGTCAAAAGCAGAATCTACTTGTGCTACTTCTTGGTTGTTTGGGGTAATGAGAGAGTTTTGATATTCCTCCCAACCAGGAAAACCAAAAGTACGAGCGTAATCATCTTGCTTTGATTTATTGGATAAATCAGCACCGCCATATTGATTATTATTGTTGTTGTTGTTATTTACTGGGGCTGGGGCAGGAGTAACAGGATTACTTAGATTGTTTTGAAACTGTGAGCCATAACCAGACGCAGGTGCTTGATAATTAGCTGTGCTTGGATTACTTTCAGAAGATGCTGGTATCTTCGATAAATCATTCTGGTATTGTGGTCCATAACCTGATGCTTGTATAAGATGTTGTGGCATATATTCCTTATAAACTTACTAGACTCAGGTTTGCAAATATTCCTATTGTAATTTTCATAATTACATCAGTGCAAAGAAGTTGCTAGAAGCTGGTGCTAAATATCTAATAACAACTTTTCCAGATCCACCAATAGCGCCATTTTTAGTACCGCCTCCAGAAGGAACCCCACCACCTCCAGCTCCGCCTCCAGTGTTTACGGTTCCAGGATTTGCATCTGCATTTGCAGCACCAGCACCGCCACCACCAGAACCAGCAGTACCACCAGTACCAGCACTAATACCACCTCCGCCACCACCGCCATAGGTTACAGCCGTACCAGTTATTGAATTAGAAACTCCATTACCACCACCACCTCCTGTGCCCTGTACACCATTTCCACCAACGGCTCCAGCTCCACCACCTGCACCAGCTCCATCGCCACCAGCAAAACCAGCATCACCAGAGCCGCCATTATTTCCACCAGTTGTACCAGTTCCGCCTGCTCCGCTATTTCTTCCACCACCTCCGCCAGAACCTCCATTGGCTCCAGCACCACCAGGATCACCACCCGCACCTCCGCCAGTAGAAGTTATTGTGCTAAAAACTGAATTACCGCCATTGCCAGGAGTAAATGGGTTACCAGCAGTTCCTCCTGCTCCTACTGTAATAGTATAATCCTGAACAGTTACAGCATGCCCAGCACCACCAACATTTGTTCTGACAGCGCCCGCTCCTCCTCCACCAGAGCCTTGGGCAGTTCCACCATCTCCACCACCTGCACCACCACCTCCAGCGACTACTAGATATTCAACATCACCAGCAGAGGTAACTGTAAAAGTACCGCCAGCCGTAAAGGTGTGTATTTTATATAAACCTGAAAATGTGATTGTTCCGCCTGTTGCGTTCATTTCAAATCCTTAATCATTCCATCTATAACAGATACAAACAACTCATCAGCTTTAATGCCTTTTGCATTAGTAGCCATGTTCTCGATTGCTGTTGCTATCTCCGTAGTATTTTTTTTTGATTTCTTTTTAACCGCTTCCCAATAGAGAAGATTAGCTTTAGCTGTGATAAGCCTTTGAGCTACTGAGTTTCTAAGTTCTACTGCTAGTTGTTTGTCTGATTGAAGTTCTGCCATATTAACCCTTAGCCATACATCGCCACTTACTGGTAACGGTGTTTCGCACAAAGCCAATATCTAGTCGCAGTGTTGTCTCTGTTGTGATTGGTAGTGTTGCTGCGCCATCCTCAAAAGAAGCTCCCCAGGTAATAGCTCTTGCCGCAGTCCCTGTAATTGCAATCCAGAGAGTATCTCCCTCAACAGGAGTACCAGAGAGATTAGTCGTAAAAGAAGTGATATCTTCTGCCTGTGCTGTTAGTGAGTAAAAACTTACATTATCAGTATTTATTGTTGGCGTTGCGTGAGAAGTAGTTGTACCTGTACGTTTAGTCCAGCGCTTATTGCTAAGGGTTTGTGTACCTGTGAGAGTTGCCACATCACCTGTAGGAGTGTTTATTACTGGTGAGGTGATGGTTTTATTGGTGAGGGTTTGAGTACCTGCTGGAGTAACTACTTTAGTGGTATCAACAGCTCCTGTAGCAATTACAACAAGATTTGTTAAAGCATCTAGTATTCTCTGTTGAGCAATTACATCAGAAACAAACTCGACTACTTTGCCAAGTGCCTGATCTTGACCACCCGAGATGACTGTACAGCCTGTTAGAGTAGCCCCAGAGGTAGCAGTAAACTCAATGTAAGTCCAGGTAGATGTTGCTTGGAGAGTACCGTTAGTATCAACACGGTTTATCAGACACATTCCAGGTTTGTTTTGAATGCTGGTAGTGTTTGTTAAAGTAATGACCGTATCTGCATTGGTGTAGTTAGCATTGATCTGTTTGCTTATCGCATTGGCTGAGGGTGGGAAAAGAAGCTGAGACATTTTTTTATTTTAATCCTTATTTAGTTAGGTTATCAATTTTTATACTCTATACTCTCTGGCTAGATGAAAGCGTGCCAGATGATCTCTTTGCTCTCATATTTAGTTTTAATAACTCAAAGTTTGAATCGGTAGAGGTTGAACTAACTTCTACCTGTACAGAACGCACCTGTTTGAATAGTGTCCCCCAGCGAGGTATTTCATCTAGTGAGGCAGAGAAAGCATCAGTTAATGTTGAACCCCAAAGGGCAGTCCCCCACATATCAGTACCCCAACCAGTCAATCCAGAAGTTTCAGAACCAGTAATAGTGAATGTCTTAGCAATTAGATTGACTCCGTTTCGATCTTCAATGATTATATTCACGGTTACAGAACCAGTAACTGCTCTAAAGAGGGCGTAAAAGAACTCAATTGTACTAAGTTTTGTCCAGTCACCAAAATCTTCTTTATTTGTTCGTAGGGTTTTAATAACAGCCGTGCCATCATCCGTATTTACTGATCTGACAAACTCATAGACTTTATTATCATCAGCGCTGGCAATCACCCAGTGTTCAGTACCAGAGGCATCAAAGTATTTCCTCATACTAGAGATACCAAAAGGCATTTTCCAGATACCAGCAAAAGCCCCTCTTTCTCGATCATATACAATCAATTCTTTAAGTCTTGGGAAAGAAAGAATGTATTTTTGATCTACATACATAGCACAAGCACCTGCATAATCTGATGCTCCCAGCTTCTCGAAATATGGTCTTATTCTGGCAGAGGTTTCATTAGTACGAATAATGTTCAAAAAGTTTGGCTCATACCCTGTAACATAAATGCCATCTCTACCAAAGTAAAAGGTGTCATTCTCCACAGTAGCAATCGTGTCTTGATTGGAACACCCTACAGCAGTAGAAATTGGTTGATAGCTTGGATCCATTAAGTAGAACGGACCAACACTAACAAAATCTAGTTTGACTAAATACGATGATCTATTCTTGTAGACTACGATACGGTCTGCAATGGGCTGTACCTCAACGCCAGTAATATCATCTCCACTATCAGGGTCAATGTTAATTTCTCCACCCCCGCCCATAAGAGAGAAGTCTGTCTGATCTGGATAGAGCGCACTAATTAAAAGTTTGCTTCCAGTAACTAAAAGTATTCTATTCTGGTACTTCTTGACTATTGGTGATTTAATTCCCCCAGTAGTATTGGTCAAAGGTGGTCCGATTGTTTGAGCCGCATCTGATCCTTTATCTACATAAGAAACAGTGTTTGAGGTGATTGCGGAAAGAAATGTCTCATCCCCCTCACGACCTCTATAGAGTTCATATCCAGTAATAGTTGGGGCAGAGGGCGCAACCCACTTTATTGCAATAGAGGTTGCGGTTAAGTCACTAGGTAAATTATCAAGCACATAGTTGCCAGAAGGCTCTGTGTGACCCGAGGGCGTGTTTGCCAGCACTTTGTACGATACTCTGTTTGTACCAGAAACACCCGAAATATTGGTGGCGTAGAGTCCTGTTGGTGCTGATACTGTCACAAATACAGTAAAGTTTGTTCCAGTGTACTTGGTAAAGGGAACATCGGAAGAAACAAGGTATGACTCTCCACCTAGTTGCTCGCTTCTCATAATTGAGCCAGAGGGCCACGACTGTCCATCAATACGAGTCGAAAGCAAGCCATTCTTCTTCTCCACATACCCAGCGTCAGTTAGGGCAAAGATTTCATTAGTAGCGCCCTGAACATAAGTGCCGGTGCCTCTAACCGTTCCAGAACTACCTACAGCAAAGAAAACAGAACTTCCCCACCTGCCCGTAGGAACACCAGACCCCTTGAGCATAATATTGTCACCCTGGGCGTATTCATCTCTGGATAACTCGGTAGGGCGGAGTAAAAGATTAAGCCCTTTTCTAAAGGTTTTCCAGTCAGCTACTTGTTTCTTAGTTGGCTTATAAGAGGCGTTGGTATTTGAATATGCTGGCATATTTGTTGTAGTTTATTTAAGCCAGGGGATTTTTCCATCCACTAGGTGCAACACGATATTGACCACCTGGGGATTTCATAGCCCTGCCAAACATATTTTTAAGTTTCTTTTCTCTAATCGAATCAACATATACGAAACGATCATCACCTCTAGCTTGTAGGACATACGACTCTACTCCCACCACCACATAGGTTGAGTCTCGTAACTCACACTTTGAGGTTGTAGTTGGAAAGCCCGTAGGAAAGGATTGATAAGTGAAAGAAAGAGTGGCACTTGCTTCAAGATTATTAAAGTTGGTGATATATCCAAGAGCAGGATTGCCCGTTATATAACAGTATTTATCTCCAGATGCTTTGTTGTATCTCTCTTTTGGATCTATCTCTGGAAAGTCTACCCAAGTACCGTTTACTAGCTGTTTTGGATTGATTTCAAACTCTCTAAAGCCTACTGGCATTGTTACAGTTGAAGCAGAGCCAGAGTCTACCTCATAAATAGTGCTGAACTCTGAAAGTTGTCCTACATCAGAAGCATCTCTTATAACCTGATTTGCGTAGTTGGTTCTAACAGTAAGTTCATCAGATGTAGGAAGTATTGCCTCAAGATCAACATATGCGTTTACATCAATGAGTATATTTGAAAGGGTTTGAATTGCCATAATTATCTCCTCTATTCTTTATAGACTAGGAGATACTAGGTTTACAAATTAAAACTCCCAGGGGAACTTACCAGAACCGTCATAGAGGATGGGGATAGGATCAAAGCCCCACTTTTTAATGTATCTTTGTCTGTTTTGGGAGTCTACTGCCCCATTGTTTTCGATTGAGTGAATTACCTGACCCTCTTTGTGTTGTACTTCGAGGTTGTAGTTTCTTGCCACCGTATGACCTGACTTAGCTACTCTAGTCCAGTAATCTACATCTTCATAATTAAAGGGGGCAAACTGCTCGTCAAAGTAGCCTACTATATCGAGTGCTGATCTTCGTAGCATAAAGCAACACCCTGGGAACCACCTGCGCTGCTCGACTATTCCTGATCCACCTATTTGTGGCATCTTCTCAACCGCTAGAGCCGATACTAGGGCATTGGGAAAGGTATCTAGTGCTTCCTTTAGTCCCTCAAGCCACCCCTCACAAACGACTACATCATCCGACAGTACTACAATAAACTCACCAGTTGCTAGTCTCATTCCTTGGTTCCAACCTACCGCACAGCCTCCTGCGTGATCTCTGCGAATGTAGGTATTGGCGTAAGGGATAAGAAAAGCAGTATCTAGGGGGCTTCCATCATCTGAGATTATCAACTGAATGTCTTTGCTGTACTTTTTAACAGACTCAACGCACTCCAATACCATTGGCTTGTGTTTTGGTTGTCGAACTAAAGTAGTAAGAATTACAGATATTTCCATGTTTCACTCCAATCAACGCCAGGTGCCATATAATCTCGTACCATATGAGTTTCCAGGGCTGGTATTGCTGTCCACAACTGGTGTCCGTGTTCTCGCAACTCTCTCCAGACCTCATCATCTAAATAACCGTGCTTTATCAGAGTTTCGTACTCTTTTAAGACAAGATTGCCGTGACAACCCCAGCTCATTACTGTTCTGGCGGTCTTTCTAAAGTGATGCCCCCCTACTAGTTTAATCTCTACCTCTTTTGGGTGAATGTCATATCTTGAGTAAAAGTCAGGATGATCGTATCCACTTACCAACCCAAGTTCTTCCATTGCACTAAGCATTATATTACCAGATTTGGGTAGCCATAAATGGTCACACTCATTGAATAAAACAAAATCATTCTCATTCTTTGCCATTTCATACGACATCAGCATTGTTTCGTTCTGACCTACCTTGGTATACTCAGTAGAGAACTTCCAGGGGACGGTAGACTGGATTAAATAATCCGTCATTTCTGGATCTTCACAGTTGTCACAGATAAACCTAATGGTCGGTCTAATATCACTAAAAGCATTAACAAATGATTTCAAACAAATCTTATTGAGTTTAATCTTGTCATCCTGGAAAATTGGTGATGGGTTACTTGATGGTATAGAGGTTATTCTATAGAAGACTGTCAATTTATTTCCTTAATCACTGTGTCTATAAACGCAATCATTTCAAGCGTGATGCTAGGATGTACGCTCAAGAACATACCGTCTCTCATTACAATATCGGCGTTAGTCATTTCACCATGAGCTGTGTATCTAGTGTCTTTATATGCTGGATGCCTCAATATATTACCAGAGAAAATAGTACGACACTCAATATTATTTTTCTCAAGTGTATCCATAACCAACTTACGTTTAATACCAGTACACAGTAGTGGGAAAGAGAACCAACAAACCTCTGCATTTTCTGGTGATTCAATCATTTCAAACTGTGGATACTTAGCAAACACAGCTCTCATCAGCCTATAGTTTTTAAGTCGTGCTTCTCTAAATGTTTCAAGTTTTTTTAGTTGTACACGTCCCATTGCACACTGCAACTCAAGTGGCTTCATGTTAAAACCAATCTCTTCGTAAACGTATCTTTCTCGGTAGTCCTCTGGAAAGCCTGGATACTCATAGATATCATCTGTACCCGAGGCACGACCCCATTCCCTCAGTTTTAAGCATTTATTAGCAAGTTCCTCATCATTGGTAAGACAAGCTCCACCCTCACCGGTTGTGATGATGTGAGCTGCGTGGAATGAGACACAGGATATATCAGCGTAGGTATCGACAAACTTGTCATTAACCAGAGTCCCATAACCATCGCAGTTGTCACAGATAATCTTTACATCTGCGCCTACAATTTCTCTCAACTTCTCATAATCAACAGGATTAGAAGCGATATTGACTGCAATTACAGCACTGATCTTTTCGTTGGTAGTAGCGCGTTTCACTTCTTCTAAATTGAGGTTGAGTGTTTTTAAGTCCACATCTACTACATATGGGACTAACCCACACTGTAGGATTGCATTAAATGCGGTCGGGAAATTAACTGCTGGGATAATGACATGTGAGCCTTTGGGGAGATGTAAAGCGGTCAATGCTACTAGTAGAGCGGAAGAGCCTGAATTGACTACTACAGCACGCTTTACGCCAGTCTTTTCTGCTAATTCTTTCTCAAACAGGACGCTATTCTCTCCGACTGTCCAGCGAGTCCCACCTTGAGTGAGGATACAATCCATTATAGCTTTAACTTCTTCTAAACCTATAATTGCCCCACCATATAAAATTGGATCTACTCCTGGATTAAACATAAAACTCCTTTAAGTTACTAATGATAGAAGCTACTCTATGAGCATAGGTGTGATTTGATAAAAAGTGTTTTCTTGCATTGATTGCGGTCTTTTCTCTTAGATCGTCGTTCTTGAGTAGCATTTCTACAACAGAAATACATTGTTCTGGAGTTGAGTATCCCCAGTAGTGATTTGTTGTTTCAGCAAACAGATGTAATGAGGGAGTTCGTAGCATTACCTGACACCCCAATGCCATTGACTCAAAGAAGCGAAGGTTCACATCTATCTCTGGTCTAGTGTGATTAAAGAGTATTTTACACCTGCTTAGTATGTCTGGTATTTTAGTACCATCTAAATCTTCTTTGAAAAAGCAATTAAACTTACTTGAGAGTAATTGTCGGTATTCATCTCTTTCACCATAGTATATTTTACCAATAAATCCAATGTCGTAGGTCTTTTCTACTTTAAGTGGTTTATGAAAAAAGGGATCGGCGGCGTAGGTAACTAAAGCACAATTCTTTCCAAACTTCTCCTCAAAAATACCCTTGAAAGACGGTAGGCTGTAGAACATAAACTTATTGTCGGAAGTTATAATGGGCCAGTCTTGAGAAAAGTGTACTTCGCCCCCAGTACGACCTTCAACTACAAGATCAACATCAATAAAGTCATACTTTAGCAATTCTTTCTCCAAGAGTCCAGCAAATAAAAGGTCTGTACCAGCCTCTCTAACTACTCGTATCATGTATTTCTTTCTCCCTAGTAATAATTGGTAGTAATCGCTGTTCTTGTAACCAGTCCCAAGTCTTTTGTAATCCCTCTTTAATGGGCGTTTCCTTGTAAGAGGTGAGATTGTTTTGAGTTTCGTGATCTGCTAGAAACATCGTTATCTCTTGTGGTCGTGCGTTTAGATACTCAATTTCTGCGGTTGTTCCTGCAATTTCCTGTATCATATCAGACAATTCTTTGATTGATATGTCATTGCACGAACCAACATTGAGAGTGATGTTGTCGAACTTCATACTTAGTGCTTCCACTAAAACCTCAACCACATCTCCAACATATGAAAAAGCCCTCCTCATCTCTCCATTGCCAAACAGTTTGTATGGTCGCTTCTCAATGATATTCCTCATAAAGAGAGCAACTACATTTCTAGTAGGATCAGACATATTCTGTCCCTCTCCATAGATATTGTGAGGTCGAAAGATGGTGTACTTAAATCCGTGAACCTTAGCCATAATCTTCAACATTTGCTCACAAGCCAGCTTATTTACCCCATAGACATCTTTGGGGATAGTCGGTCCATCTTCTTTATACGGCACATTAGCTTCACCATACACAGCTGCGCTTGAGGTATAGAGGAACTTCTTGACCCCAGCGTTGATAGCGGAAGTGAGTACATTCACAAATATACCGCTATTATTCTCAGTCATGTGGATAGGAGATGTTTGCGAAGTAGACTCAGAGGCTTCTGCGGCTAACATATAGACATAGTCAGGAGATATCTTTTGCATCAATGCGTCTACCTTAACTTTGTCCCGTAGGTCACAACCCTCAACTAAGTCCATACCATAAACACTATGACCCTCTTCAAGTAATCGTTTATAGAGGTTTGAACCCACAAGCCCCCGACTTCCTGGTATTAAAATCCTCATAGGATGTTCTCCCAAGTCTTTAGGATACTACTAGTATTTTCACGCATCCACTCTACCGCACCGTCTTGGCTCTCAGTCAAGGGTATCTCATAGAACAGTCTAAACGTATCAACCTTTTCATCACGCTTTAATCCCAGTTTACCTTCTTTTATCTTATCCATCATCCAGTAGTACCGAGGATCGTTCAATCTATGGGTTCGTTTCTCTCCAAGCTCATCTTGTTTCTCTTTTAAGGCTTCCCAGTGATCTAAGCAGGTGGCTACATTGGTGTCATCTACCAGCAATGAGTTTCCCAGAGCCAAGGCGCGATACGCAAACTCAGTGTTATCAAAACCCAGACCATCATTAAAGAACTCATACCACCCACCCACTGAATCAATCACACTTTTAGGGATAGCGCAGTAGTTCATCTCTAATTCTATTGGTGACTCAGATTTACGAACACCAATACCCAAGTTTCTCTGGTTCTCCCAAGAAAACCTACCAACTACATCAAGTTCTCCACCAAACCAGTCCTCACTATCGGTATCAGGCTTAACTTTGGGAAAGTGGTAGACATCTGTACCCGCAATCATTGCCTTGGGATTGTGTCTATAGAGATCAACATACATCTCAATTCCGTGCTTTGGTATTAGTACGAAGTCCTGTAAGCAGATCAGTAACTCGCCGTTCATGTTCTTCCAGGCTAGATTATTAGCACTAGAGAGTCCGTAGTAGAACTTGTCAGTCTTTCCGCCCCTGATGTATTGACCACTAATGCCCCACTTCTTGCACATCTTCATCATCAAGTAAGATCGGTCTTTCGGGTAATCATCTACCACAATCCATTCTGTGTTTTTATAGCTTTGACCAGCGATATTGGAAGCCATCAAGTTCCAAAACCCCTTACGGATTGTCGGGGTATAGATAGACACTAGAGGTTCGGACAACGGCTTTGAAAACTCTCCAATCCAAGGCTTGGCTACATTCTCCCAAGCGTATTTCTCACAACCTGCTTTACCCTGGTCTGACAACCTCTGCCATTCTTCTTGATTGCTCATTAGTTCCATAAGAGCCTCAAGGTATTCTTTCTGGTTTAATCGGATGTTTCCCTCAACTTTTACTCCAGCGTAGACGGTTTCATCTAAAGCTGTATATGTCTTGTCCTCATCCCATTCTGATTGATTCATTACTACTGGAACGCACCCATCCTTTTGACACTCGAGGGCTGTGATACAGTTTATCTCAAAAAAATCTGTACTGTAAGCAAGTATTCCACATTCTTTTCTAATCGCACCAAGTTCTACCTTACCAATACGCCCGTGATGAGTTATCCCCTCTTGCTCCATAGCCAGCTCCATGTCGTGTTTCCACTTCATACGCTCGGGATTGTTTGAAGCCAGCTTATCAAAAGTGTTCCATCCGTAGGCACAATGTAACTCTGCATCTGGGAACTTCTTGCGTATGTCTTTCCACATATCAAGTAAGTACATTAATCCCCTGTCGTAGGAACTCGCCCAAAGTAGCTTGTGTTGTCTTATTGTTTTATTCATAGTACATAAATATACCTGTAATATGTCCCTCATTTGGGAATACAGTAATAATGACATAATCCTGATTTTTTGCGATGTACTGTGAGAGGTGGGTTTCATTTAAGAATAATTCCACAACCGTTTTTTTCTGTTTTACATATGGCACTGCTACTACTGGAACAATACTATCCAATGATTTATCCACAATTTTATTTTTTCTTTTCATAAACTGATCCCATTCGACACTATTTGTAACTTTTTTTCATCAATGCCTTTTAATAATTTTTGGTGGGCTAATGACTTAACAAAGATTCTGTCAATGTTTTCCAGTCTAGGGATGAAACTTGCACTATGAACTACATCGTGAAGATCTACATAAAACTTCTTGGCTGAGATTTTATCAGAGAGTGTTGCATCTCTCCAAGAAATGAAAATGTTGAACTTGTCCTTTTTATTAAAATAGTAATGCGGTAGGTAGCTGACTCCATCATATACTCCAATGTCTTTACCTGGATCACCATAGACTGTTACCCTATAACCCAACTTCGCCCATTCCTTTGAAAGTTCAATAACAGCAGTCTCACTTCCGCCTAAACCAGTTTCTAAACTACGGGGACTCCATTCTTCAATCGCTGGCCCGCCAAAGTTAGCAAAGTAGCAAATCTCGTCTTTCTCCCATATTTT
>Ga0209702_10005625_pt1 | contig 16848 bp, 14 predicted proteins | sample FRY01_FD_187210 | JGI IMG/M metagenome (GOLD analysis project Ga0209702, IMG submission 187210) | Freshwater microbial communities from Lake Fryxell liftoff mats and glacier meltwater in Antarctica - FRY-01 (SPAdes) (version 2) | ecosystem: Environmental > Aquatic > Freshwater > Ice > Glacier...
GCTCACGAAGTTGCCTGCGAATTATTCGTCTCTCACGCCTGAGGAACAAGCGAAATGGAGGAGTGAACTTGCCCAAACAATCCTCGAACAACCCAGAAAGTCCTGAGTTGGACCCTCAGGCGAAGGCGAAGTTTCTGAAGGCGGGGGCCCACCAGGGGCCGGTGACGCCGATATTCCTTGGGCTTTAGCTCCGCTTCTTTCTTTCCTTTCTTACTGTTACCGCCTCATGTTGAAGTAGTCCCGCCGTCATTTCCGAGTACGCCGTAAAGAGCTGAGACAGCACACCTTCGTCACTAGACGAGTTTTTTAGATTGAAAATGGACAACACGGCCTTGTCGTTAGCGTTGTGGGCTTGTTGCAGTTTTTTGGGCATAAACAAAGGGTTGTAGAGGTCCGCGAGACTCGAGTCAGGGAACTCCCTTCGAGCGTCAAGTACTCCCTGGGCACACGTTTGCAGGGCGGCTTTCTCGTCATGGCTCAGTTGTCTGAGAGGGAAATTGTTGTAGGTGATTTCTTGAGAAATGCGGGTGTCACTCTTGAGACGACCTGAGACTGTCCGATTCCAGAGGTTGAATGGTCTTGACATAAGAATCGCAAAAGTGTCGAGCCCTGCATTAGGCACTGTGAGCAGAGCGTCATTTGCGATGACGTCAGGGGAAATGTAGTCCATGGGCACGTACCTCCTGGTCTCAGACGAGACTCGGGGGACAGCGATGTAAGCAGAGTAAGGTTGCGCACGTTGAACGAACAAGTGGGCAATCCTTGCGTTGGCCCTCGTTAAGCTGGCGGTGCTTGCTAAGCGAAATTTTTGAACGTTGGCTACTCGATTTTTGATTTCAGCAGAAGACGCTAAGTCACGGGGGTCCGCGTCCTCCAGCCAGAGACAGAATCGGTCAATTTTGGATATGAGCTCCTGGGCTCCGATGATTTTTCGCAAATACTTGGCAGCAATGGGGTCTTTCAGTCTGATTGATTCGGCTTCTTCAGGAGTGATTTTTGAAAGGAATCCACTGTCGGTTGCTTTGCTTCCCCACAACATCGGCGGAAGCTCGGGAGAAAGGGGTTTCGAACGCGATTCAACAACCACTTCGGTAGCGTCGATTAAGTAAGGATTTATGCGTGACGCTGTCGTGAGCTTGCCAGCCTCTTTTGGGTTCTCGTACACCCAGAGGGGCTTCTGGGAGGTCTTTTTAGCGCTTACACGGGAAAAGCCCACGATTACCACGTGAACCGCAGCTTTTCCTCTTGCTTCGTTGGACCACGAAAAGGTTCTGTGCGCGAAGTCAATTTCTAGGTCAAGCTTTTTGAATTCTTGCCACAGCGGAGGCACTTGTTCTCCCTGGGTAATGCTGTTAGTTGCGACAAATCCCGCTTTGCCCCCTGTGTCGGAAATAATCCTCCCGGTAATCAAAAACCAGTTGGTAACGAAGTCCAAGACCCCTGTCTTCTTGTGGTTTCTCCAGATATTCCTAGTGTCTGCCTTCTGACTGGCGTCTTGATAGGTTTGGCCGATGAAGGGCGGGTTGCCAAAGACAAAGGTGTTTTCGTTGAATCTGAGGAATTGGTTCCAATCCTCTTGGAGGGCATTCGCATGAATGATTCCAGCGGTCTTTGACAGCGGGAAGGCGTTCGGGGCGAATCCTGTGACCTCCTCCATTTCCAGGTTGGCCTGGTGGTCTGCCAAATACATAGCCACTGTCGCGATTTGGGAGGACCATTCGTTGATTTCAATTCCATGAAACTGCTCCAGCGTTACAGAGAGACCCATGCGCCCGTCGAGGAAAACGTCACCCTGTCGGCCCTGAAGCTCTTGCAGTCGGGCCATGAGCTTCAACTCAATGTCTCTGAGCCTCTTGTATGCAACTACGAGGAAATTGCCGGAACCACACGCTGGGTCAAGGTAGTTGTAGGTAGCGAGCTCAGCGTGGAATCTTTTCAAGGCTGCAGGGCTGCCCCACCCTTTGCGTAGTCTTTCAGTGAACTCATCCAGAAACAGTGGGCGAATCACCTTGAGGATGTTCGCTTCGCTTGTGTAGTGCTCACCAAGGCTTCTGCGGTCCTCTTTACTCTTGACAGTTTGAAACATTGCCCCAAAAATTGCGGGAGAAATCTTGGACCAATCGTATTCCGTGGTCTTTCTCAGCGCTTCGCGCATTTCGGTTGTGAAAGAAATGATGGAAATGTTTTCGCTGAACAGGCCACCATTCACATAAGGGAAGTCGGCGATTGCGGCAGACAAAGTGCTCGCCCGCTTTTCTGTCGGAGTGTTAAGAGTTTGAAAAAGTTCCTGGAGTCTTCCTCCGACGCCCATGCCGTCGGGAGAGGACGCCTCGACGAAGTCGGCGAAAAGCCCCCTCGCAGTTCGCTTCCACATTCTTGTGTCATCACCGAAATTCAGGAACAGGATGCGCACAAGAAATACAGACAATTCGTGGCCCTCATAGCCGGCTTTTTCAAACTCAACGAAAAGGTCTGCCATTAGTTCAACGGCTTTTTGGTCAGCTGCCAGTTCAGGTTTTGTCGCCTCCGCGGCAAGTTTCCCGATGGCAAGTTCTAGACGGGGGAGATTCTCGGGGAGCGAATCTAACGCGAATTCAAACGCAGTTCCAGCGAGCACTTCGACGATGCGGATTCGCCGAAAGTCAGACACGACAATGGTTGGGGGCCTCAAGAGCGGGGTGAGAGCAATCAGGTAGTCCCTCGCCTGCTTTTCCGCTTGGTCGAGACTCTTTCCTTCAGACTTCTGCTCAACCAATAAAACCCCTGGCCAAAAGACATCAATAAAATTGATGGTGCCCCGCTCTGACCGAACTGGATACTCGAACTCAATTCCGGCACTCATGAGGTCGTCGATGTCTACAACTTGGGCAAAAAAATCACGCCAAAATGACTGACCGAGCCTCTTTTCGCTCGATGCTTCACGATATTTATCCGCAAAAGACCGGGCACCGCTGAGGGAAAACCGTGACACTTCGATAGTTGTCATTTTGTCTTTCCCTGAGTGGGTGTTCCGGGACACCGGAGCTTTGGCGTTCCTTAAACCTAGAGGCTTTCGCTGACGTTGCCTCGACATTGGCCACGGCATGGGGAGTCGCGTCAGGGGTGCAGAGTGACGTCGAAATATGGAAAAGTGGACTTCAACGCTATGCCTGATGAAGAAATCCGGAAGCTCGCGTTGTCGCATCAGGTTGAAGATTGGCCAGTCAGTCTGGTTAGAGAGCTCGCTCTTCGTGACTCTCGGCCGATTTCGGACCGCCCGGACCTGATTAAAGCTTGCGAGGGGTGAGTGGACAAATCACTTGAGGCCGCGAGCAAGAGACTTGGCAAACTAGCCGAGGACTTGCGCCTAAGCTTTTCTGGCGCCAGCGGTGCTTGCTCGTCTCACGGAGCGCCGATTCTTTTGAGTCAGAATTGCATTTGTGGGCGGTTGATTTACGCCGGCTGCTTACGGTCGGAAATCGGAATTGGACATTTTGGTTGATGATGTCGGTGGGTGGGTCTAACTTGGGAGTGAAGTATTTCTCGACTTGGAGAGCCTGTGGCTGGACTTAGTGACCTAAAAGAGGGGCAGGAAATTTCGAGCGCTCCTAAATGGTTACGGCTCTTCTTTCTTGTCGCCCGACGGATTACGACTGTCAAAGCGGATGGGCACGTGTCTTGTGTCGTTGCTCCGCCGGTTATCGACTATTTCCCCGCCGCTCTGGCATTAGCTAGTGTTTCCATCCCGGGAGCTTCTCTCGAGCGGCCAGCGGAGCCTCTAGGCAGGGTGGCCTCCCTAATCAATCACACCTTGCAGGACAGAGAACACAGTTTCAACTTCAACGAAGACGGTTCTGTAGCTGATGAATTTCTAGGACTGACAAAATTTAAGCGAGGGACTTTTCCGCCTGTGGTGAGACTCCCGGAAGATTTCCCTCATCGAAGTGATTCCTCAATCCCCGATGGGATTTCTGAGCGCCTTCAACTTGCTGGACTAGGGGCGAACGAGCGCGAAGCCTCTTGGCATTACTTTCAACTTTGCGCAGAGCCTGTAGTTGTCATTTGCCAGAACCCCGCGAAAGTTGCGAATGAAATTAGCGAGCTCACATCTTCGAGCTTGTACGAATGGAATGCCGAGCAATTCAGCGCGGGTGCCGAGGTCGCGACCACTCCAGATGCCTGGTTTCGACGCCCGATAATTTGCATGTCTCCCCGCTCCAGTCGGTCGCGGCCATGGCTTTCTGAGTTGACACCTTCCGCAGTTATTGTCACGGGGTACTCCGCCTGGGAGACTCCAGCCAGGTGGGTTTGGCCTGATGTACCGCACTCATTATTTCTGAATGTTCGCTCCGAAGACGTGCTTCGATTCAGAATGTGGCATGACGGACAGGACTTACCAGCTATTGATTCCGAGTTTGCCAAGCTAACTGGCATTCGGGGAATCCCAGCCAAAATCTTTGTCGAACCGTTTGCGGTCGCCGCCAATTCCGCCGACTTCGATTGGGAGGGGTATGGTGCAGATTTTGAATGAGCGGTCATTGGGAGACGCCATTGACCTACTTGAGAGGTCAGAACATTCGAACATCGAGTCGGTGCGTATTGACTGGCCAGAGCTGACGGAATTGATTCGGCTGGCGAATAAGTTTTCCAACCCAGAATTCGGTGCGACTTCGGTTGCAGAGGACCGATGTCTTTCGGCGTTAGGGGTCTGGTTATCTCAGCTTGCAGACGGGCCCATTGATGCTATTCATCATACTGCCGGGCACGGGCCACTCCTAGGTTTCTTTGAAGAGGCGATTTCAGTTGGTGGCGCCGGCGCAGACATTTTCCAGTCACAGCACGAAATCGTGGCATCTATTGGGTCCAAAGTTCACCCAGCTGCAGGTTGGTTAGAGGACTGGATATCGGCTCAACCGATTCTTGAAGGGAGTCCTGACGGACCTCGGGCTGGGCAGCCGGCGACGGCCTTAGTCTCGAAGAAGGAAAGCGGTAGACAGGCGGTGCAGGACTGGCTGAGCTCTGAGAATCTGTTTGCTGACGCAATCACGTACGCCGGACTCAAGAAGGCTCCGGCGTATGAGAATCTCGTATTCTTTGGCCCACCTTCCAGGTACGAGAGTTCAAAGTGGTCTTCGAGTCCAGATTCTGACTACCGGGCCCAATGGCTTCTTACTGCGCCTGCTGCGACACGGATTCTCCTTCTCAACTGGCCGTTTCATTCAACGCTGGACGTGTCACTTCTAGGCCCTTGGAAGGGACTCTCCTCCCCGGCCGTCATTTTCCGCCAGCAAGAAACCCATCCCGAACCGGCGACCTTATTTGTCTTCAATACTCCACCGCTTGAGAAGAGCGCGAGGTTTAATTTCGATTACGAGCTTGATGTGGTGTCTGCCGCCGAGTATCAAATTCTTGGAAAGGAGAGTGGTCTCTGGGTTTTCTTTGATGAGAACCTCGGTCCTCGGCCTCGCGTTCTTTCTCGGGATTTGAGCCATACTTTTTCTCCGCCGCGCTACAAGACTCTGTCCTATGGAAGCCATCTGGTTTTTCGTTCCCAGGATGTAGAGCGGGCCCAACTATTGAAGGTTTCGGAGGATTGGTGGACCGAGAAGTACAAAGACTTCTCCTTCTCCCGTGCCGAGGAGCTCCGAAATGAGTTGAAGGAGAGACTTCAGGAATTTATTGACCACAGCGGAGTGGACCAATTGAGAAGGGGGCTGCTTTCCTCCGGCCTACCCAGGGAATATGTCAAGCAGATACATGCGCGTGTGCTTGACCAAGGCTACGTGGCGCCCCAGAGCCAGGACAGTTATGAAGCCATCTGTCGTGTCCTTAGCTACCGAGCGCCCCCGGAAAGTTTCGATTTGCTTGGAAAACTCAGAACCGCACGCCAACAGGCGGGTCTGAAACTAATGCGGCAGCTACTCGAGAAGCTGCAGTCGTCAGGCGCCTCGGGATTGGGAGAGGCACTTTCTGATGACGGTTACGCAGGCTTGCATGACGATACTCTCGGCGAGTTATTCATAACAACCGTGGCTCACGTTTCAGAGGAGCAGAAGTTGTTTCCAATTTCAAAGCTAGGTCGGCCTGTTGACGAGGTTGGTGCGCTTTGGCTCAAATGATTCCACCCGTAATTCCTCAAGAGGGAATCAGCCCAGGAGAAATTCAAGTCTTTGAGTGGTTGCGAGTAGCACCAGGCACAGAGGAATGGGTTGTTTTCCATTCCTATGACCTGCCAAAGGGAAGAGTGGGCCGCCGGCACGAGGTGGACTTCATCATCATGATTCCCAATCTTGGAATTGCGATAGTCGAAGTCAAGGGCCATCTGGCGGCAACGGTTAACGACCGAGGGCAGTGGCGCCTCGGGAGCGAGCCCTTCCCTTCTCGTAATCCGGTCCAGCAGGTTCTTGATGCCTGTTATTCCTTCAAAAGGAACGTGGAGAGTTGGACACCCGAGCGACTAAAAATAGCCCCTTTCCTGCTTTTCACGGATGCAGAGGTTCCTCTGATTTCCGAGCTGGACGCGGAGTGCCAGCTTTCCCCGAGAGATGGGTCTGTCGTCAAACGACTTGTTACGGGCGTTACCACCGCTATTAAAAAGGAACCCGGAATAGCTTGGTCATCCGATTCCTTTCAGATGATGCGCCGAATGTTGAGGCCGGATTTTGATGTCTTGGCCAGCCCTCTTGTGCGAAAGGAAAGGCTGGAGAGGGACCTCTATTCAGCGACTCTGGAGCAGCAGAGAATCCTGGATGCAATCGAGGGTAATGAGCGGATAGTGCTTGAAGGGCCTCCAGGGGCGGGAAAGACGGTGATTGCAATCGAGGCGGCGAGGAGAGCGGCAATCCGGGGCGAAAAGGTTACTGTCCTCTGTTTCAACACGCTGCTAGGGAAGAGGCTCCGGGAATCATGCGCGCCCGAATTCGCTGCGAGCAGTTTCTTCCAGTTCTTGGTCGAGAAGTTCAAAGAAACACCTCCTCCCGGAGCCGCGGCGGGATGGTGGATGGAGTTTGCCGAGAGGAGTGCAGAGAAGATTGCACCTTCCGACCAGGTGGACTTCCTCGTGATTGATGAGATGCAAGACCTGCTCGGACCACAATTTCTTGGGGTCCTCGACAAATTAGTGTGCGGCGGGCTGGAGAAGGGTCGATGGCTCATGACTGGAGACCTGGAAAACCAAGACCTTTACGCGAGGGCCGAGAATCTTGCCCAGCTAGATGGGTCACCGACCAGATTACTGCTCAGAGACAACTGCCGGAATTTAGAGGCCCATGGTAGATGGGTACAAACAATGACTAATCGCCCAGAACTCTACAGAGATTTTCTTCGAAAGGAACATTCGGAGAGCCCCGCGGTTGTCCTTGCAGACGGCGACCCAGATGACGCACTTCGCAATTCCTTGAATTCTGCTTTGAAGGGTCGGCAGCCAGAAGATGTGGTGGTGCTTGTGAGTGATGTTTCCAGGCAGCGGACGGTTAAAGCTCGCCTCGGCCTCAAGGATTATTTTCCAGGGGTGAGGGGGGCGAGTGTGGCTACAGTTCGAACGTTTAAGGGCTTGGAGTCTCCTGTCATCATTTTTGAGGGCAGCTTGAGTGCTCCGGTACAGGAGTTCCTCACGGCCGCAACGAGAGCAACTGAAGATTTGATTGTCATACTTCCTGTAGGGGAGCAAAGCGAATTTATGAGGAGAATATAGGTTATGGTCCCGGTTGTTGCACAAGCCGCACGAGAGCTCATGGTCAAGACCCTTCGCCTCGCGCTTCACGGACCCGAAGGGGATGAATTTGAGGTCTGGCCAGGTTTTGAAGGTGGCCCGAGGGTTGTGACCCAGGGCGAGGTTTTTCCTGCCGATGTCAAGCTAAATAAGCCAATGCATGACGGTTTAGGCAATGAAGTTCTCGCTAGACCTCCTGCTTTTCTTTATGGAGTTGGACTTCTTTATCCGAGAATGACGCCGCAGCAAAGCGCCGAGCTGTTACTGAAGCAGCAGAGTCTGGACGATGGCGACATAGAAGATGTGCCCGAGGATGTTCAGGCGGCTCCCCAGGTGGAAGTTCTTGAACCCTCGGCCGGAGACGCCGACGATGAAGCCCCGACTTCCGCCGAGGAACCCATTGGCCGACCACGTAGCCTGGCTCTTTCGATTCATGTCCCGGCGGAAGTTAACGCAGTCGATGTGGTGATTGATGGTGCCACCTACGCGCCCCTAACTGTCTCGGTTTCGGGGAGGGAGAAGACCCTTTGGAGGCGTTCCCCGCTGAAGATTGAGCTAAGTCTCAGTACCCAAAGCAATGAAGAGCAAATTCTGGAGGCACACGGCTTGAGACTGAGAGTCGGTCTGTCAAAGCAGGAATCCCCAGGGCTCGGAAACATCTGCACAGTTTTCGTCGTCAATGAGACGGCGGCCTCAGAGGAAGTCTCACAGAGTTGCCTATTTCAATCTAAGCTCTCAGTCGCTTCTGCGGCCTTACTCCCCTACCCTCGCGCGCAGTTTGAGTCAGATTCAACGGAAGAAAGTTTTTCGCTTCTCTATCGTCACCACCCGGTCATGAGTATTGGGCACGGTAGCGATTCCAGGGCTGAGCGGCGGGACGATGGCTGGTCAGTCTCAACTGACGTGATGCCCGCAGTCACGGTTCAAAGCCCGGACCCGGAAATTTGGAGGCCTGACGGCAGCAGATATCGGTTGGGAATGCTTGACTTGGCGACTTCGGGCGGTTTGGCGACTCAATCAGTTGAAGACCTAATGGATGATTATGAGGCGTGGGTAAACGGCAAAGAAGCCGATATCCCTCATTTAGCTGCACCCAGTCATCAAGCAGCGGCTGTAAAGCATATTGAGGCGGCCAGACAGTTTCTTGCAGACATGAGGGCCGGTTGGGGGCTAGTTGGTTCCGACTCTGAGATTGGCCGGGTTTTTCGATGGGTCTGCCTGGCCATGAATGCTCAAAGGACTTCCGCGAAGGCCGAGGTGAGGGCCCCCGAAGATGGTGGCTCGAAAGGTAAAAGCCCCCGGTATTCGGTGGGCTCTCCACATTGTGTCCCCGATTTTGACCCAAACTCTGAGTCCTTTGGGTTTGGAGAACTGGACTTTGAAGGTCAGGCGATTTGGCGCCCCTTTCAATTGGCCTTTGTGCTGGCTTCTATTGCTCCCCTTGTCGATAACCAACACCCTGGTAGGGAGCGGGTCGACATCATTTGGATGCCAACGGGAGGCGGCAAGACCGAGGCCTACCTCGCGCTTGCAGCATTTACTATGCTTTGGGAAAGGCGCCAGGAATTGTTGCGCGGTGAACAGCCGAAGTATCACGTTAGTGTGATGATGAGATACACCCTTAGGTTGCTCACTACCCAGCAAGCTCTGAGAGCGGCGGCCTTAGTGTGCGCGCTGGAGATAATTCGAGAGACCAATACCGCTCTTCTTGACGGCCCAGAAAGGAGGGTTCATTTTCGAATCGGCGCATGGCTTGGGAGGTCAACAACGGCTAATACCTGGACCCAAGCAATTAGTGACTACACGAAACTTGCCGAAGGGCGGAATGCTGAGCGAACCTTCCTGCTGACAAAATGCCCTTGGTGTTCTGCAGAAATGGGGGTCGCAAAAAATGGCTCTCTATCTGGATACTCGAAAAAAGCCCTCCCAATAGCAGGGAAGAGCCATATTGCTATTTATTGCCCGGACTCTAGCTGCCCGTTTTCGGACACCTATGGAGCATTCTCGAGGCTTCCAGTCCTCGAAGTTGATGAAGATATTTACGCTCTTCCGCCGTCCTTTCTAATCGGTACAATTGACAAGTTCGCGCAGATTGCCTGGAAACCAGATTCCCGGAAACTCTTTGGGCTCAAATTGGACATTGCAGGTGTGGTCCAGCGTTTTGCCGCATCTCCGAATCTAATGATTCAGGATGAGCTTCACCTAATTGCTGGCCCTCTCGGCAGCATGAACGCGCTGTATGAGCTTGCGTTGGAGAACTTGTGCCTCGCCAAAGGCGGCTCGAAGCCACGAATTGTTGCGGCCACGGCAACGACCAAGAATTTTGAATCTCAGATTCAAAGACTGTATGGCAGAAACCGGACTCGTCTGCTTCCCCCTTATGGGATGGAGATTGAGGACAATTTTTTCTCGCGAAGCCCGGAGGGGGATTCAGCCTCGGCGGGAAAGACCTACGTTGCAGTGTGCGCTAGGGGTTTGGGAACTGTTGTTGAGTCTCAACTGCGGGTTATTTCCGCTCTAGCTCACGGTGCCGCTGCTTTGGACCACCTGGACACCGAACATGCGGATGCGTGGTGGACGAATCTAGCGTTTTTTAGCAGTCGCCGCAGCCTTGGACTTCAATTAGCTGCGACCCAGGCGTCGCTGAGAATTCATACCTGGAGCCTCACTCAACGTTCCGGAGTGCGGACTGGAGCTCTCAAAGCGGATGGCACGAGAGGTTCGGTTCGCTATGTCTCCAACGTTAGAGAGCTGACCGCGACCTCAGGTGAGAACATCTCCAAACTTATGAATAGTCTTTTGCTCCCAAAGCAGGTGAGGGGGAGTGTGGACCTTTGTTTTGCGACTTCGATGATTGAGGTCGGAGTGGATGTTCCTCGACTTGGCCTTATGACTGTCATGGGCCAGCCCAAGAGTGCCAGCCAGTACATTCAGGTAACTGGCAGGGTCGGTCGGGATGGAAGAGCTCCAGGTCTTGTGGTCGTTGTCCTTTCGCCTTACAACGTGCGAGACCGGTCTCATTATGAGAATTTCAGGCAGAGTCATGAGCGTCTTTATTCCGCCGTCGAATCGGTCAGCATCACCCCTTACACCGCTCAATCTTTGGGGCGTGCTGCCTCCGGAATGTTGACAACCGTTCTAAGGGCAACTTCCACGCTGCCCCCGATGAAGGCATTGGAAGAGCCTGAAGCTAGGGACCTTTTTGAGTCAATTAGGCAGAGAGCAGCCCAGCTTGGAGATTCACATGCCGTTCAAGCCGTCGAAATTGAAATTGAGAGACTCCTGGAAGTCGCTCGAGCTTCTGAGCGGCAAGGGCACGCTACATGGGATGCGCCGGGGCTGCTCCTGAGAGCGGGGGACACCGCTCCAGCAGCTGAGACTTTCGACCACTGGATTGTTCCGATGTCGATGCGTTCGGTCGACCTAGAGTGTGGAGTTCGGGTTGCTCCTAGAGCGGGTGGAGCCAGTCGCAGCGTTTCACTTGGTGATGCTTCAGGCCAAGTCGACCTGGAAGACGAGGACCTTTTTTGATGCGTAAGCCCTTTTACACGCCTGTTCGGCGCAACCATATTATTGGTCCGCTCGGAGTCGGTTCAATCGTTGTGTCTCGGTCTGGAGTCACTGTCTTGATGACGGGTCTCAATGATTGGGTCAGAGGTATAAAGGTGGACGGCCCCGATGAGACTAGTCAAAACCAGCAACGCGAGAACAGAATCAGCGCTTATGAACTGCACGACTTTGCTCTCGAAAGCCAGCTTGGGGTGCGGCGATTTATTCAGCCCCCGGTGATTGAAGCCGGTGAAGCAGACTATGGAACGTGGTTTATTCCCTCCGCACGTTTTCCGCTTGCTGAGTACTGCACGAGCCCCTGGTGCAGCAGTATCTCCTTCTCCCGGAACTCCGAAGACCCCTCCGTGGGCTCATGTTCGAGGGAGGAATGTAAAAAAGGTAAGAGGTACGGGTGGAGGACCCAGCAGGTCCCGGTGGTGCTCTGTTGCCCCAACGGGCATCTTGACGAGGTCGATTGGCATGGGGAGGTGCATGAAGGTGACGAGTGTGCCGACTCAGTCCTGGAGTACAAAGAAACAACGGATACTGGTCGTCCGCTTGTTCGGTGTCGGCAGTGTGGAAGTAGGAAATTCTTCGGTCCCGCTGGGCGCGGTAGCACGACCTGGACTCAAAAGTGCACTGGCCGTCGCGCTTGGTTACCTGAGGCTGAAAATGAGGAATGCGGGAGTGCGATGAAGTTGCTTTTGCGGACTGCCACGCAGGTCTATTTCCCTGATGTGCGCTCCTCCCTGCATCTTCCAGCTCCCGATGGCCTCAGCGACTCTCTCATTCGATGGTTGCAGGAGGACCAAGGAGCAAACTCTCTTGTGAGGGCTCACGGGGGCGACCAAGTAGGGATATTGAACCAAATTTTGGAGCGAGGTAAAACAATTTTTCCGTTACTTGAGCTTGAAGACCTTGAGCGGCACGTGTCTCATGTCCGGTCAGGCAGCATTGTTGGAGAGGATGCAGGTCGAGCAGGTGAAATGCGCGCTATTACATCAGGGGCAAGGGGCCGGCTCACGACAGGTGGTCCTCCCGTACTCGACCCAGAAATCATTTCTATAGGTAAGTTTGCGGGGCCAAGATTCGGTGAAACAGCACTTATTTCGAAGGTTGTAGCTGTACACAGGTTGGCAGAGACCAGGGTATTAGCAGGTTTTTCGCGTGACACCCCGCCGGTCTCTACCAGAGAGGTCCGGGAGGGAATAATTCAAATGTGGGGTTTTTTGCCGGAGAGGAATTCGATGGCTCGGTCTTGGTTGCCAGCCCACAGGGTCTACGGCGAGGGAGTTTACCTTGAATTCAATGAAGAGCTTCTGAAAAATTGGGAGGCTCGGACTTTGGGCGATTACCCCCCTGAATTGGTTCGCGACCGCGTAATTGGAGGACGATTTCTGCTGGCGCATACGTTCTCTCATCTCCTAATCAATGCCGCATCTCTTGAATGTGGTTACCCAACGGCGTCAATTCGTGACCGAATCTACGACGAGGATGGCGTCCTAGGGTTGTTGATTTATACAGCCGCTGGAGACAGCGTTGGCACTATGGGAGGCCTTGTCGAACTTGCTCGTCCGGGAAAATTTGAATATTTGGTTGAGAAGGCCCTTTCGGCGGGGTCATGGTGCGCGCTCGACCCAATTTGCATTTCTCCGCTTGACCACGATGTCGAAAACACTAAAGGAGCCTGCCACCAGTGCTGCTACTTACCTGAGACAAGCTGCGAGCTCTTTAATGTAGGACTTGACCGGGCCACTTTGATTGGGCATGGGAGCTCTGTCGGTGTCTTACAAGTCGAGCACACGTCGAGATGAATTCGAATAGTTCGCGACACGGTGAATCGGCCCCTCTAGGTGTTGGGCAGCGAACGAAGTTGGGAAGTAGGTGAAATTGTTTTCCAAAGCGTGGGAGAGCCGTTTCGGACAAAATGTTTTGAGAGCGGCGCCTGGGGTGTGGGAGCGACGGGTCAGATGGCGACGAGTCTTTGCCAAGCAAAATGAATACCGAAATCATCGGGCTAGTCGGCAAATCTATTGCGCAAGATGTGCTTGCGCTGCTGCGTCAAAAACAAGATGAGGTCTTACTAAAGTAGGAAGAGAGCTGAACCTTCACACGTTTTCCAGGGTTCGGACAAAATGTGCCAGCTCTCGGCGGAAAAGTCGCCATTTTTCATGTCAGTTTCTAAAATGATGGCAAGGAGAGTCATCTGCGCAAACAGAGTCATCTGGTACATTGCGTCATCGTCACGAAACGCAGGATTGAGTCCAATCGCGCCCTCAATCCTTTCTGACTGTGTCTCTTCTTCCCTCGAGTAAGAGTCTTCGTCAATGAAGCCATCTTGTTTGAATTTGTCCCGCCACTGGATGAGACCAGCTCCGAATGCTTTCGTTTGCTTTTCGAAGTATGGTTCGCCGTCGAACACCTCGGTTCTAACTGGATTCCTGACTTTCGTACTCGGAAATTTCTCAACCTGACGCCACGCAGACGGTCCCATTGAGGCCAGCCTAAGAACAAGGGCGTCGATTCTTGTTTGCTCTTGATGGTTTATCAAGGCCCGCTCCTTCTGTGAAATGAACCGCCCTGGGTTTAATGGAGACTCTGTGATGTGATTTCGGCCAATTCTTTTGGCCGGTTGGTCCCAGCATAGAACGTTGCTTCGAACTCTGCCGGGGGAACATCACCCAGGTATCCGTGGAGGCGCTCAGCGTTGTGCCAGTGAACCCAGGTGAGGGTCGCCAACTCGAGTTGCTCAATGGTTTTCCACGGCCCAGAATGCGCTAACCCCGAAGGGCCGCGTACACGGTGGGGGAGCTCACCGAATGCATCGGCGCTAGTTCTTTCACCGTGAGTTCGCGTGAATCGTAAAGTCTCCAGATTGTCTCCTCTTGCGCGTCGGCTGTTTTCGGTAGCGTTATCTCATGGCCAACGACAAAGACAAACCACTCATCGGTGCGGCCGGTGAACATCTCGTCCTGTCCAGGCTCCGGCAACCCCCAGAGGCACACGCAAGGCTGATATTCCCGTGAATTTCCTCGACGGTGGCCATCCTTTCCTTATTCAGTCGGAGACAACGGTGAATCCCGCCAAACATGGGTGGCCGCTGCAGAAGAAACATGAATTTGAGACGGACGAAGACCTCTTCTTCTGCTTCGTCACTTTTGGCCCAGACCACCCAGACGTCCATGACCTCCCCTCGTCGGTTGCAGCAGACCATTGCCTTCGAAGCCACAAGCATTGGATGGGCGGCCTTGGACGAAACGGCCAAGCGCAATGATTCCACCATGCGTCGGATTGGAAACTCTGACTGGAGTTACGGTCGGTTGGAAGGGTGGATGTCAGAGTACCTCGAGGTCTGGGACCTGGGGGAGAAACTATTTAGGAAGAGGCATTAATGACTGACGGAATGGTCCAACGAGATGATTGTTACCTGTTAAAGAATGAACCCTGGGATGATTACCGCGAGGCACTGTTGACGGGGGTCACGTCCAAACAAGTTGCTCAAGCAGCGAGTAAAAGCGGCCGAGCATCAGTGGTTGTCTCCGACCTCGACGAACTGAAGCAACCTCAGACTCGAACCCAATACGACCACTGGCACAAGACCAACCTCTCGCTTTTTAGGAACGATTGGCTCATTCGACACCCCAGGAATCATCATTACATCGCCCATCCCGAGTTTTTGTCGCGCAACGGGAAAGTCATTGGCAGATTTGTTGTGACAGCTGACCCGTGGGAGACGATAGAGGCTATCCCTGACAGGCTGTTCCGAGAAATACAGTGGGAGTTACTTGTAACTGGCGCATCATATTGCGCCGTCACCTGGCTTGAGGGCGAGATATCCGATGGGTCCCTATATTCTAAAGAGCCCGTACCCAAGGTCGGAATTGTAATACCCAATTTGGCTGTAATTGCAAAGTTGATAGAAGCAGCAGAAGACTTATGGCATGAGGTTCTTGGCCCTCGTATTCGGGCGGGTAGCAGAATAAACTTCGCTTCTTTCCTCGTTAAGGCTCACTATGTCAAGCCTCCCGCCGACTTGGCCCAACAGCTTAGTTGGACGATTGATGACAACAAACAGGGGAGTATGGGCCCTTGGAAATGGAAGCCTTGGGGGATGGAGATGTGGGACCTAGACCCGATAAGTGGCGAGCTTCTGCGCCTGATGGTTCACATCAACGTCGATGAGAACTCGTATACAGCTGTCGAAATTGGAACCTTTGAGTCCGAGGCTCATGTTCCTGAAGGGATGATGAAATTGGAGCCAGTGTCCAGGGATATGAGTACCGTAAAAGCTCACACAGCAACCTCACGAAATGATTTCTTCGGAACTCTTTGAATAGGGGCTAACGGCCTAGGCCGTGACTTCCGCCAAGTCCACAAGATAAACGAGTGTTCTGCCAGATTTCGGATGGCCGAAACCTAAACCACCGTATGCGAAATCTGGTGGACAGATGAGAATCCTGCGTCCACCTTCCTTCGCACCCAAGAGGCCCTCTGCCCAACCGTCAATGAGGCTACCTGCTGGAAATTCAAACTCCTTCGGGGACTCCCAAGTGGATTCCAGCTCGAAGCTGGTTTCCGCATCAAAGCAGATGTAGTCGACAAAGATAGTCATTCCAGGGGGCGCAGCGTCGAGCAACTCCCGTCCAGAGCCCACGATTAGGTCGATGGTTTGGAGCTCTTTGGAATTAATCCATTCGGCCGAAGGCTCGAAATCTGGTTTTGGACGGCGCGGAAATGGGTGCTCCCGTTTAGACATATTGTCCCCAATTCGTTGTCTTGGTCGAAATTAAGGCTTACTAAGATGACGTGACAGGTATTTTATCCTGCTTTGCCCCTCCACGACATATCAACTTTCGCGAGCATCATCACGTGAGGCACTACGGAGTATCTTTCACCTTGCTTGGAACCGCCGACGGACCCAGTGCGGACGTCTCGAGCGCTCTGTGCGCCGTTGGGGGAGTAAGGCTGAAAAGTGCGGTTACTTCCCGGATAGCTAGCTCCCCGCGCCAGAAAGGTTCCCTACCTGGTTTCTCTGGCCACCGGTCGCCTCGGGTTACCGCCGCATCGTTTGGCCCCACAAGAGCTTCCAGAACTCAAGGTGCTCGAGAATCCTACCTCGGCAGCTTCTCCAAGACGGCTGCCTTTAGCGTTCGGTAGATGGTCCCTCGGGTTACCGAATACAGCTTCCCAATCTCGACAACACTCAGGTCTTCCGCTTCGTAAAGTTTTTTAATCTGCTTCTTTTGAGTCGGGTTGAGTTTCTCGGGCCGACCACCGAAGCGTCCTCTTGCTCTGGCAGAAGCGAGACCCTCCCGCGTGCGAGCTCTTAGCAGGTCACTTTCGAAGGACGAAAATGCTGCGACTATTGTAAAAAATAAGCGACCCTCTGGCGTCGAGGTGTCAATTTGCTGCTCAACAACCTCGAGAGCAACTTGGCGCTCCTCAAGTTCGGACAGAATGTTAAGGAGGTCTTTTGTGGACCTGCCAAGGCGGTCCAAGCGGGTGATGACCAACGTGTCGCCACTTCGCAGTTTTTCTTTCAGTCGGTCTAGTTCGGGCCTTGATGCAACAGTCCCGGTCATCTTCTCGGAGAAGATTTCGTCAACTCC
>Ga0209702_10005627_pt1 | contig 16846 bp, 18 predicted proteins | sample FRY01_FD_187210 | JGI IMG/M metagenome (GOLD analysis project Ga0209702, IMG submission 187210) | Freshwater microbial communities from Lake Fryxell liftoff mats and glacier meltwater in Antarctica - FRY-01 (SPAdes) (version 2) | ecosystem: Environmental > Aquatic > Freshwater > Ice > Glacier...
ACAATCAAACAAAATGAAAAGAAAAGTAATAACAGCGATTTTATTAGTGGTAACACTTGCAACATCAGCCTTTGCCCGGCATTAAATAAATTAACAAGTAGCAAAACTCACATCAAATTCTTTAGCACCACAGCAGCTGAGGATATTGAGGCTCATAACTATAAATCGGCAAGTACTTTCGATACCCAATCTGGGGATATCGTATTTTCAGTCTCCATGCAAAGCTTTGAATTTGAAAAGGCATTAATGCAAAAGCATTTTAACTCAGAAAATTTTTTAGACACCCAAAAGAATCCAAAAGCAAAGCTGATTGCCAAAATTGTAAACCTAACTGAAATCAATTTCGAGAAAAATGGAAACTACAATGCAATGATAGCAGGTGAGATGACTATTAATGGGAAGGCGAATCCGTTTAACGAAAAAGTAAACATTACAGTTAATGGAAAGAATTTAATGGTAAAGAGTAAATTCAATATTCCCCTTGCAAGTTATAATATCGCTTTTGAAAAAGGCAAGCCATCAACAAACATTGCAAAAACTGTAGAAGTTACAGTTGAGGCGGAGTATTAATATAAGATCTAATAAATTTATTAAAACATTAAGAAAGAATCTGACATGATTAAAATAAACATTAAAAACAATTTAGAATGTTTATTTTAATCATCAAAGCTTTTGATGATGCCCTTTTAGTAATTTAAAATATTGATATATGAGTTATAAAATATTTGTTGTTTTAATATTTATACCCTTGTTTTTTATTCCTGCAATATTTAAAGACAAGGTTTTAGGAAGTAATAAACATCATTTATTTATAATTGAACGAAGCAAAGATGCAAATCAAATATTTTATGATTTGAATGTTACTGATTCGAACCAAATAGCAACAAAAAGTCCAATGATAATTTATTGGATTAGGCATACTGAAAATGGAAAGATTATTCCTTTATCTTGGATTCAAAAAACGTATGCTTATGGTTTGAATTATATTACAATTAATAAATACGAAACGATATTTCAGTTCGTATCTTACAAAAAAAGGAATTTCCATATTAAAAAGGATAAAGATGGACTCTTCAAAGTATTTACAGCTTTTAATAATAAAGAGTTGATTGTAAAAAAGATATATATTCATTTAGACGGTGGAACATTTTGGTTCCCTAAAATTCCAAAAGTTGAACTACATCTTGAGGATCCAATAACAAATGAGAACCTAACTAAAATTATAATTGTTAATGCAAAATGATAAATAACTGTAAAGAAAATTTGGAAGAAATTAAAAAGGCAATTTCTCTGATTAATGCAGAACAATATATTTATAAATCGAAAACTCTTTCAAATGCTTCTGTAGGGCAGCATATTCGTCATATTTTAGAGTTTTATTTTTGTCTGCTTAATGGCCTTGATAGGGGAATTGTTAATTATGATCAGAGAGCTCGGAATATGAATATTGAAAGCAACCCTGAATATGCAAAGCAGTTTATAGATGAAATTTCTAGCAAAATTACATTGATTAGCACTGATGTAAAACTTGAGCTATCTGGAAACTTTTCGTCTCATGATGAACAATACAAAACAATGAAGACTTCAGTAAACCGGGAATTAGCATATTGTTTAGAACACAGTATTCATCATCAGGCCCTAATTAAAATAGGATTTATAGAACAGGGTCTAGATCATTTAATAAGTATTAATTGGGGAGTTGCACAGTCAACAATAAAATACAAAAATTCATTGGATTCTATTGAATATTGAATGAATAGATTGGTGAATTTCTAAAGCTATTAAATCGCAATAGATAATGTGTACAGTCACCTTTATTCCCTTAAAAGAGGGTTTTATTTTAACTGCAAGCAGAGACGAGAAAATATTTCGGCCTACCCTTAAACCTATGCTTTATAAGCAATTGGGAAATACCATTGTTTACCCTAAAGATGAATTAGCTGGTGGAACCTGGATAGCAATGAGCTCAAATAAACAAATTGCCTGCTTACTTAATGGGGGTTTTGAAAATCATAAAAAAGAATTAGCCTATAAAAAAAGTAGGGGAACCATTCTATTGGAAAGTTTTAATTTTTCTTCACATGGAGATTTTTTGAAGAATTTGAACTTAAATGGTATCGAACCATTTACCTTACTCTTACTCAATTATCAGGATGGTCTTCAATTCAAAGAACTTGTTTGGGATGGCAAACTAAAACATATCCATGATTTGAATACAAGTATTCCCAAGATATGGTCATCTGTAACACTCTATTCAGAAGAGAACCGGAAACTTAGAACCAAATGGTTTGAAAATTGGCTAGGCAAGCGCAGCGAAGAGGCTGGTTTTGATGTATTAAAATTTCATTTAGGGAATCATAGTTCAGACTCTGAAAACGATATTTTAATGAAAAGAGAGAATGATCTACAGACATTAAGTATCTCCCAGTTTAGATTAGATAATCAGGGTACTTACTTTCTATATCATGATCTAAAAGATGGAAAAAACGACAAAATTGATTTAAATCGTTTATAATGTATACTGGATTTGCAATAAGTTTAGCGTGGCCTCAGACTTGGTGTAAGCAGTCTGGTTCATGGTACGATTCGACCATGAAATTATTCGGTTTCAATAAAAATACTTTTTATAAAGTTGGTCATGCAGCAATTATTCTAATTGAAGCAAGTACTGGTAAATGCCACTATTTTGATTTTGGAAGGTATCATGCGCCCTACGGATATGGAAGAGTGAGAGACAGTGAAACTGACCACGATTTACTAATTAATTCAAAGGCGGTTTTACATGATATTGATTTCAGATTGGCAAATTTCGAGGAAATTTTAATTGAGTTAGCCAATAATGAAGCTTGCCATGGAATTGGAGAATTGCATGCATCCTACACAAATATAAACTTTGAAAAAGCTTACCAATTCGCTAAGCAAATGCAAAACAACAGTCCTTGGAAATATGGTCCCTTTATTTTGAATGGAACGAACTGCTCCCGTTTCGTCAGAACGATCATTTTATCAGGTAATCCTCCGATATCAGACAAATTAAAAATATACATTCCTTTTACCCTTTCACCTACACCTATCGGGAATGTAAGAAGTTTGAAAAACAAAATAGTAGTCAGGAATATCCCCTCTTTAAATAATCCCGAATTGTTTTCAATGAACTTATGAATGGTAATACCAAACTAAAGGGCACATTAAGCGCACCGCCAATAGCAGAAAACATTCCTTCAAATAGCCAATGGCTTTCTGGCGAAGGTGCAGGTTCTTGGTTTTACATTGAATCAGCTAATGACGCTTATCAAATTTCAAGGTATAGTCCAAGTGGTAAAATAGAGTGTTCTGGTTTATTCAGAGTCACAAACCAAATAGATTTAAATTTAGAAATCGATTTTGAGTTTGTACACCTTAGCCATTGCAAAAGTATAACTATTCAACAACAAGGCAAAGTAGTTAAATTGGAACGCGTAAACATAAGTTATGCTTTTAATCCCGCCAATATAAAATCGAATAGCTAAATCAAATTAAACGCTAAAATTCTAAGATTACCTTTTATTCGAATTAAAATGGCAAATCGTCATCACTTGGAGTAGAACTAATATCCACCGGAGCCGCATATTCAGGAGCCGCCTGAGCGGAGCCACCTGATCCCAATGAATTTATCCTCCATACTGCTAGTGTATTGAAGTATGAGGTTTTGCCCATCTTATCAGTCCATGCACGCCCGCGAAGGTTGAAAAACAATTCCACCTGGTCACCCACTTTAATATTATCAAAGAGGTTCACTTTATCCTGAACTGCCTCAAACTTCACAAATTCCGGATAAGTTGGATTTTCTGCGTATTCAAGTATTAACTCGCGTTTTTTGAACTTCTCGCTCACGGTGATTACCTCCGAGATTTCATGTACTTTACCTTTTATGTCCATGTCTAAAAAAATTAATGATGTTTTCTGGTTATAGATCGTATAAAATTTACCTACCGTTTTTTTAAAAACCTGGCAATGAATACGATTTGTAAAAGTATAAAATTAAGGCAGTTTTTAATTGTTAACTTCGCAATTTATTATGCAAGTTTTCCACACAAAAAGCAAGATCATTATAACCTGCAATAATCGCCTTGCTCCCTATCTGCAGCAAGAGGTTGAAGAATTGGGTTATACGATCAAGAGAACCTTCAGTACTGGTTTAGAGCTAGAAGGAACGATTAACGATTGTATCCCGCTCAATCTAAATTTGCGTTGTGCAAGTCAGGTTTTATACTCTATTAAGGAATTCAAAGCCGAAAATCCGGCAAGGCTTTACAAGGAACTATTAGAGATCTCGTGGGAGGAATTGATTGACTTTGCCGGCTATTTCTCAGTAAGCTCAACTGTAGATAATGAAACGATCACCACTCCGCTTTTCGCAAATTTGAAAGTCAAAGATGCCATTGTTGATCGGATTAAAGAAAAGAAGGAAATCAGGCCGAATACCGGTCCTGAGGCAAATAAAGCAATTATTCATCTTTATTGGAAGGAAAATGATGCTGAGATATTTATAGATACCTCAGGTGAAACCCTAGCCAAACATGGATACCGCAAAATCCCGGGTAAAGCACCAATGCTAGAAGCACTCGCTGCAGGAACCATTATGGCAACAGGCTGGGATAGAAAAAGTCCATTTGTAGTTCCTATGTGTGGTTCAGGAACTCTAGCGATCGAAGCAGCCTTGCTTGCAACAGATAAAACACCCGGGATGTTTCGCATGAATTATGGCTTTATGCATATCATTGGATACGATGAACAGGTTTTCTTCGAGGAAAGACGCAAACTAAAAGAGAAAGCAAAAAGAGAGATCGATTTTAGGATTGTAGCTACTGATCATTCAGAAGATGCCATTGATATTTCAATAAAAAATGCGAAAACAGCCGGAGTTGATCATCTGATTGATTTCGCAGTCTGCGATTTTGCAGACACCGAAGTACCCGAAGCTGCAGGGGTAGTCATTTTTAATCCCGAATATGGCGAACGTCTTGGTGTTCATACAAAACTTGAAGCCACCTATAAACGCATCGGTGATTTTATGAAACAAAAATGTAAGGCTTACAGAGGATATATTTTCACGGGAAACCCTGACTTAGCAAAAAAAATAGGTCTGAGAGCTTCCAGAAGAATCGAATTTTACAATGGCAAACTTGATTGCAGGCTATTGGAATACGAATTATATGAAGGCAGCAAAAGAGACCCCAAACCCGAAATATGATCAGCTTGTCGCTGAAACTGTAAAGTTTGTTAAACATACTTTAGCGGATGCCGAAAGCGGACACGATTGGTGGCATATTCAGCGGGTATGGAATAATTCCCTCCAAATCATGAAAACAGAATCAGCTGATCAACTCATCGTGGAACTTGCTGCATTATTACATGATATTGCCGACAGCAAATTTCATGATGGCGATGAGGAGATTGGTCCTCAAAAAGCAGGTTATTTTCTCCGTTCACAAAAGTTAAATGAAGATATGATCCTGCACATTCAGCAAATTATACGAAATATGTCATTTAAAGCAAGTTTAGGAAAGGTAGAATTCCAGTCCAAAGAGCTGGATATTGTTCAGGATGCCGACCGATTGGATGCTATCGGTGCAATTGGAATTGCTAGGGTATTCACTTATGGAGGATTTAAAAACCGAGAATTATATAACCCTGAAATTCTTCCTGTTCTTAATATGAGCAAAGAAGAATATAAAAATTCTGCTGCTCCTACCATCAATCATTTTTATGAAAAACTGCTGCTGTTAAAAGATAAAATAAATACTGAATCCGGAAAAAAAATCGCAAAAGAAAGGCATTCATTTATGGAACTTTATCTAGAACAGTTTTACAAGGAATGGAACGGAAAATAAGGTATACTTAATTATTTCGATGATATAGGAAGCTCAAAATGATTATCTCTAGAGAAAGAATCGGTTATAAATTAATGCTACATCCTAACATTTCCTGATTGTTGTAACCTCTTCTAAATTATATTCAGCAGGCCAAAATAAATCAACATCATTATACTGCTTAAGAGAGTCATTCGTGACATGTTCTTAAAGTTTGCATTTGCAGGATCCCTGTAAACCTTAGCGTACCAATTGAGAAATAATACAAATACCGGTGCGGAAATAACCATGAACAACCAGAAATTGCCCATTAATTCTAATCTTTCCCAATATATAAAAAGCAGAATTCCCGAAAGCAGGAATAGGCAGGCTGAAAAATAAAAAGAGCCACGGATGCCTAAAATGAGGCTCAGTGTCTTATCGCCTCTTTTAAAATCTTCCTCATGCTGATACACCTGAGTAAGTGGATAAGTTGCTCCGATTAAGCAGGAACAAATAAGTCCGGCGAGTGTAAAATTCAAATTCCAACCAAAGAGCGTGTCAATTCCTGAAACTGAAGCATAGGTACTCCAGTAGACAAATGCCCCCTGAAAAACAAATACAATCATGAAGCTTATTAAAGGATACTTCTTTAACCTGATTGAAGGATGGCTATATACTTTAGAAAATATCCCGTAGATAAAGACCGCAAAAAACAAAACCCATCCCACATAAATAGCTAGTAGTAAAGCAATTATATCAAGGAACAAAGAGACATAATACAGACTTTTATCAACAGGAGGTGGCTTTTCTATCAGTGCAATACTCCCTTCGTCCTTATCAAAATAACTGTTGTAACCGTTGCTAGCGGGATAAACCAGCAAATGCCAGATAACAAAAGTTAAAATTGCATCCTGCAGGTTGAATTCAGGTACCTGAGAAAGCGCAAAAAGAAATACAGGCATCAAGAAGACTGAGAATAATAAGCGCAAGTGCAATAAAGTGGATAGACTTGGAAAGAAAGCTCTTAAAAGACTCATGCACTAAATTAGCAATTTATAATGCAATTGGTATTTAAAGCTATTCTATCGTTTTAATAAAAAGAAAATTTATGGCCTATATATTGATGTATAAAACCAAAAACATAAATATTTAGTAATTTACCAACATGAGCAGTTGTATTAGCGCGATTGGTACCGCCAACCCTAAATACCGGATCCCACAGAATGATATTTATCAATTCATGGTCAAGGCTTTTAGACTAAATGATACTAATGCTTCCCGGTTAAAACAAATTTATGATCATTCAGGAATTGAGTATCGTTTCTCAGTGATTCCGGATTTCGGGGAAACAGAAAGCAACAAGAATACTTTCTTTGGGAAGAATGCTGATTTTGAACATTTACCAGGAACTCGTGAACGCTTAAGCTTATACCAGAATGCTGCCGCTGATCTAGCCACAGAAGCTGTTAATGACTGCTTTTCCAATCATACTAAGATTCTAACTGCTTCAGTAACACACCTGATTACAGTTAGTTGTACAGGCATGCATGCTCCGGGAATAGATATCGAACTAGTCGAAAAATTAGGTTTAAACCGAAATATTGAGCGGACCTGTATTAATTTCATGGGATGCTACGGCACATTAAATGCCTTAAAAGTAGCTGATTATATCTGCCGAGCCAACCCATCTGCAAAAGTTCTTATCGTTTCAGTTGAACTTTGTACACTTCACTTTCAAAAGGAAAGCACTTTAGATAACTGGGTCGCCAATTCACTCTTCTCGGATGGTGCAGCTGCTGTAATTGTAGAAAACAGTACTTATACAACAAATAAGAAAAAACATCTTTTACTTAATACCTTTTATTCTGAATTTTTGAATGAAGCCAAAAACGAAATGGGCTGGTATGTTGGGGATGCGGGGTTTCAAATGAAATTAACTTCAAAAGTATCCAAGTTGATTCTGAAACATATTCAATCGATTTCCAATAAGCTCCTTAAAAAAGCGGGCCTTCAATTCGAAGATATCAGCCGTTTTGCCGTACATCCAGGTGGTAGAAAAATCCTGGAGGCCGCTGAGAATGCTCTTGGTTTTTCATCTATTGCAAATCGATTTGCCTATGAAACTTTGAGGGAATACGGAAATATGTCATCTGCAACTATTTTATTTGTTCTCAAAAAGCTTATGGACGATCCAGAAGGAATTGATGGTGAAAATATTCTTGGTTTTGCTTTCGGACCCGGTTTAACAGTTGAATCTATGATCTTAAAAAGAAACGGGAATGCCTGACTTTAGCCACAGAAGTTCAGAAGAAGAAATGATGGACGATTTCTCTCTTGGCCATGAGATTATCGACCCAATTATGGATGAACTTGAAGTTGTAAACAAACTCCTAGGTGGATATAATGTTTTTTTTAATGCCTTCGAAAAGATTGGTATAAAAGACGGGATGAGTATCAGTGACTGGGGTTGTGGAGGCGGAGATTCACTGAGAGTAATTGCAAAATGGGCGCGCAAACGAAATCTTAAAATTCGTTTGATTGGAGTTGATGCTACAGAATCGGCTATTGAATATGCAAGAGAAAGATCTAAAGATTTTCCTGAGATTTCCTATATTTTTGCTGATGTAATGAGTGAAAAACTGATTAGTAATCAATTTGACATTGTGATTTCAAGTCTTTTTACTCATCACTTTGCTGATGAAAACTGGATCAAACTCATTCAAAAAATGGCTGATTGTGCTACAGAATATGTGGTAATCAATGACTTGCACCGGCATTGGTTTGCCTACCACTCCATCGGTGTTTTAACCTCAGTTTTTTCGAAATCAAAAATGGTTAAGCACGACTCAAAACTTTCTGTATTGCGTAGTTTCAAACGTACAGAACTTGAGGATCTATTGAAAGAAGCAGGCTTTAATTCTTTTTCGGTCAAATGGATGTGGGCATTCAGGTGGCAGGTTTGTATTGAAACTGGGAAATTAAAGAGACAAGGAAAATCTTTCCTAAAACCGTAGAATGATTGATATACTGATTATAGGAGGTGGCCTCGCAGGATTGACTAGTGCTATTCTACTTCAACAGAACGGATATCAAGTAAAAGTATTCGAGAAGAAAAAATATCCATTCCACAGAGTTTGCGGCGAATATGTTTCCAATGAGGTATTACCATTTTTAGAATCATTAAATATTGGTATTTCCGAATCCGGTTATTCACGGATAAACCGATTAGAAATTACCTCGGTTTCTGGCAAAACTTTGCAAGCAGAACTGCCAATGGGTGGATTCGGAATAAGCCGTTATAAACTTGACCATTTACTTTACCAGAAAGCAAAAAGCCTTGGTGTCGAATTTATCTTCGAAAAAGTGGATAATATCAGTTTCAACGAGGGTAAATTTAGGATCATAACTTCTGGAAACGAGGAGCATGAGTCGGCTATTGCCATTGCGGCCTATGGTAAAAGATCCAACCTTGATCAAAAACTGAAACGCAGTTTTTTTTATAGGCGCAGTCCGTATCTGGGTGTAAAATACCATATCAAAACTGAACTCCCCGGCAATTTGATCCGTCTTGATAATTTTCAGGGTGGTTATTGCGGGGTAAATAAAATTGAAGAGGATAAATTCTGTTTATGTTACCTTTCAGAAACATCAAACCTTAAAAAGTATTCGGGTATTCCGGAAATGGAGGAACAGGTTTTGTACAGAAATCCGCACCTACGCAGCTTATTTAAAAACGCTGAATTTTTATTCAAAAGTCCTGAAGTGATCAATGAAATTTCCTTTGAGAAGAAAACACTCACAGAAAATCATTTGCTCTTTTGCGGAGATTCAGCCGGAATGATTACTCCACTATGCGGTAATGGAATGGCAATTGCCATTCATTCAGCGAAAATACTTTCAGAAAGTATCATGCATTATGCAAAAAAGGGTTCCAGCCTAAACAGAATTGCACTTGAAAATGATTACAAGCACAGGTGGGAAAAACAATTTGCGCTGAGACTAAAAAGTGGTCGCCTGATTCAAAAGTTATTTGGAAACACTTTGATTTCTGATCTGGCTGTATCAACTCTTGACAAATTTCCGGGCTTGACACAAATTTTGGTTAAAAAAACACATGGCAAAGCGTTAATATATTAACTTGCACTATGAAATTGTGGGTACTCGTCTTTATCAATGCATTGGCGGTTGCTTTATCCTTATCGATATTCAACTTCTACTTTCAGCAAAATCTTGTTGATTTCCTCATTACTTTTTCTGTTTCTTTGGTAACCAGCTATCTGGTTTTCTACTACCTAATCGAAAGATTCGTCTACAGTAAGGTCAAACTGATCTATAAATTGATTCATAATCTGAAACTGGGTAAAGATCTGAAAGATGCATTGGGTGAATATGTCAGTGCTGATCCGATAAATGATGTTGAACTTGAAGTGAAAGAATGGGCAAAGGATAAGAAATCGGAGATTGATCAGTTAAAAGACCAAGAAAAATTCAGAAGAGAATTCTTATCAAATATCTCCCATGAATTGAAAACCCCCCTTTTTGCTATTCAGGGATATATTGAAGCTTTGCAGGAAGGGGATATTGATGATCCTGAAATGTCTAAACAATTTCTTGAAAAAGCCTCTAGGAATGTCGACCGCTTAGCGTTTTTCATTAAAGATCTAGATGCTATTTCTAGACTAGAAAGTGGTGAAATACCTGTTAATTTTGAGCGGCTCAATCTGGTCGAATTAATTAACGAAGTAATTGATTCCCTAGAATTAAAAGCGAAAAAATATAACATCACACTCTATTTTAAAGAAAAGTATCATAGTCCCACTTGGGTATATGCCGACCGGGAGAAGATTAGACAGGTTTTTGTAAACCTGATCGATAATTCCTTTAAATATGGTAAGAACCCAGGCAATACATCCATTAAAACCTTCGAACTTCATGACCAGATTTTAGTGGAGATAACTGATGATGGGATTGGAATTGAAGAAAAATATCTTCCAAGGCTATTTGAAAGATTTTACCGCACTGATAAAAGCCGATCCAGACAAATCGGAGGATCCGGTTTAGGACTTGCCATTGTGAAACACATTATTGAAGCACACGAGCAAACCATAACAGTAAGAAGTACTGAAAATATTGGATCAACCTTTGGATTCACACTCCAGCGGGATAAGTAAATCGGAATGGTTTGTTAACATTAACTTAATATTGAGTTTGTAGATTTGTATTACATTAAAATCAAATCAAATGTCACTGAACAATATTTTCCAGTACTTTATCCCTAAGGACAAGAAATTTTTCCCGCTTTTCGAAAAAGATAGTGCAAACTTAGTCCAGTTAGGTGAAAAGCTTGTGGAAGCAGTTAATACAGAAGATCTTACACTTCGTAAAAAATTATTCAAAGACATTGAAGATCTTGAGCATACAGGGGATGAAATTACTCATCAAATACACCTAGAACTAAGCAAAAATTTCATTACACCATTTGATAGGGAAGATATTCACAGACTTGCAAGTGCTATTGATGATATAGCCGATTATATCCATGGCTCTGCCAGTCGGATGGATCTTTATAATGTCACCATCATTACTCCCCCGATCAAAGACCTCGCTAGCCTAATCTTGCAGGCATGTCAGGACCTTCATAAAGCCATTCACCAATTAAGGGATTTGAAAAATATCCGATTGATTGCAGATTGCTGCGTTCGTATAAACAGTATTGAAAATCAGGCTGATTATGTTTTTGACAAAGCAGTTGGTGAGCTTTTCGATAATGAAAAAGATGCGGTAAACCTGATCAAATATAAGGAAGTACTTTCCGGACTTGAAACCGCAACAGACATGTGCGAGGATGCAGCCAACGTGCTGGAATCTATTCTAGTAAAAAACGCTTAATTACATCATTAAAGATATTACACCAGCTTTATGGGTTTTACATTATTAATTGTAATCATTATCCTAGCATTGATATTCGATTATATCAATGGTTTTCATGATGCTGCGAATTCTATTGCAACCGTTGTTTCCACGAAAGTTTTAACACCTTTTCAGGCAGTAGTTTGGGCGGCTTTTTTCAATTTTCTTGCTTACTGGATATTCAATTTAAATGTGGCAGATACTGTAGCTAAGACCGCTGACACCATGAATATTAACCTGGTAGTTATTCTGGCCGGTGTAATAGCAGCGATTTGCTGGAATTTACTCACTTGGTGGTATGGAATTCCTTCAAGCTCATCACATACCTTGATTGGTGGGTTTGCAGGAGCAGCTGTTGCGCATGGCGGTTTGAGCGTAATAAATCTTGGTATTATTGGAAAAGTCGCTGCTTTTATCGTTTTGGCACCGATTATCGGTATGATTATGGCCTACGTTATTACTGTGATAATTATCAATGTCTGCCGCTATGCCAACCCTTCAAAAGCAGAGTGGTGGTTCAAAAAGCTTCAGTTAGTTTCATCTGCATTATTCAGTCTTGGTCATGGTGGAAACGATGCCCAGAAAGTTATGGGAATAATTGCAGCTGCAATTATTGTATACTTAAAAGATGCTAACCTTAGTGTGGATACGATGTCGGCCTGGCTTCATGTAGATTATACCGTATTAAACGGTAAGGTAAAAATTAACCATATTCCTGAATGGGTACCTATCGCTTGTTACACAGCCATAGCAGCAGGAACAATGAGTGGTGGATGGAAAATTGTGAAAACAATGGGTACCAAAATTACTAAAGTTACTCCATTGGAAGGTGTTGCTGCAGAAACTGCAGGAGCAATTACTTTATTCATGACAGAATATTTCAGAATACCGGTTTCAACTACCCATACTATTACCGGAGCTATTATTGGAGTAGGTTTGAGCAAACGAGTATCAGCTGTAAGATGGGGAGTTACAATCAGCCTCATGTGGGCATGGATATTAACTATACCCGTTTCTGCAGCACTGGCAGCAATACTTTATTTTCTGCTCAGTTTATTTCTTTGATGAAAGAGTAGAACTTCTGAAGGTAATAAGCTTATTTCAGTACAATATCCTTCAATTCAATTTGAGATAATACTCTTAGCCTACCTGCTTCATATAAACTATCATACTTATCAACCGTAGTCAGAGAGTCATCCAACGGCATCTGGTAATTAATATAATCCTGAAAAATTACACCTCCAGCTTTCTGTGTTCTGAGTACCTCCCTGAAACGATTACCCCCTGAACTATATGCAAAATGATCCATGCTGAAATCTTCGGCATCAAACCAGTAATAAAATACATCTCTGTGATCACCTGATTCCTTCGACTTTTCGAACGAAATTTCAATCTTATGGTATTTTTTACCCTTGATCTGAATTTCTTCAAGATATTTTTTTACCACGGACGCATCTTTTAATTTAAGTGGTAAGTATAGAAAATAAACAACCGCATTCAGCGACTGTCGGTATTTGTCTGATTCTTTCTGATCAAGTACTAATTCCTTGTCGTCCAATATGCGCTTAAAACCTTCATTGCTCAATATATCATGAATATTGCCTGTAGAATCAGTAAAAAATCGTTCATATTTAAACTGACCACCTTTCTGCATCACTTTAAAACTAGCTGTCCTGAACTTAAATTCCAGGGTTGCATCAGATAGCTTACCCATGTTATAGAAAGCTATACTTTTATCTATGATCTTCCCGGCATCTGGTCCGTTACATCCGGAAAAGATAGATACCAATAAAATTAGGGTGACTAATCTTTTCATTTGTTTAATTTATTTTCAAATGTAGACAAATATGGCAGTCTAAGCATTTCAATTACGTGATTTAAAATCAAAACCGGACTTCAATCCTGCCGCCATTAATTTTATTCCTAACAGAGGTTTTCCAGACTGGTCCATCTTTGATCAGTCGAATAGCTTCATTATTACAATCCTCTGTCAGTCCCTTAAGAATTTGGAAGTTTGTAGGTTTTCCAATTTCGTTGATCTCAAAGTATAAAAGCACTGAGCCGCTAACCTTAGGTTCAAGTGCAGGAATGCGAATATTATCCTTTAAGTATTTTCGGTAGATATCCCAACCCGGAACAGGTTGAACTCCATCTTCTGAAATACCAATACCAGCTGAAGATGCGAGAGCCTTGCTTTCGGTTCCTCGCCCTTCTAAAAGAAGTTTAGCGGACTGAATTTTAGTTCCAGCGGAAGTAATCTCAGGATTCGCTGATGTAGATGCAGTATTTTCTTCGGGTTGTTGATTTATTACAGCCGGTGAACGATAAGCAGAAATTATGGTCTCTTCAGATGAAGTTGGATATTCCTTCTCCTTAATTACCGGACGATTCTGGGAGCCTTGGATCTCTGTTTTAAGTGAATCGCGGTCTATTATAAGTGAAACATGAACTTGCCTTTCTGCAGTGGATCCTGGCCGGTAAATATTCATCCAGAACAGAATGCCGGCAGTAATGCATAAGACCGAGACTGAGGCTGCAACGCTCAAACGCTGCCATATAAAATGAAAAACCTTTTTGTTTTCCTGCAAATGAACTATCCGTTCATGTAACTGCCTTTGCAAAATACTTAGTTCTGTGCCAGAATTTGAGGTCTGCGAATATCCTTCCAATGCCTCCCAAAGGCAAGGATCATCCAAAGCTTGTTTTTCAAGCCTGTACATAATTTCGTAATCCAGCTTTCCTTCTAGGTAAGCCTTGATCATTAAGCTATCGATTAAATTAGTTTTCACTATTCTTCTCTATGCAAATTTTCAGATTTCGTTTCCCGTTCTCTATATAACTTTTAACCTCGTCTAGGTCAAAGCCTGAGATATCCGCAACTTCATTATAACATTTTTACTCCATGTAAAACAGATTAACGCTTATTTTCTGCTCTGATAGCAGATCATCAACACATTTTGACATTGTGGATAGCTTTTCTTCGGTATCATCCTCAAGGTTAAGATGCACAAAGGCATCATTTTCCATAAAATTTTCATCAATAATTACCATTTCGTACTTTGATGGTGAACGGATAATCATTAGACAATGTTTTCTGGTCAGAGTATAAAGCCAGCCCTTGAAATTAGTTACATCATGAACCTTTAACTTTTTATGTCAAGTCCTCAAAAATCTGTATCACAGCATCCTTGCTTTGCTCTTCATCTAGGAAGTATTTTAGACATAAGCCAAATACGAGAGGCATATACTTCTCATAGAGTTTGCCCAACAACTCGAGGACACCCGTATTGCATTACTCAAAAAGCATTTCATGCTCACTGGTACTAGTTTTGCTGGATGAACTTTTGTTAGATCTCAATTATGCCGGTTTTTAAGCTGATCAAGCAAATATAATATTTGTGGATAGTGGCAGGAGTTTTGCTAACTTATAAATAGATCAAGTAAAATGAGCAAGAATTGAAAACAAAAGTTACAAATTATCTTGAAATTTTCATTTCATCTTCTACTCAAATTCAAATAAATTAAGTTTATAATCCTATTATGAAGTCTCTGAAAATATATACATTGTCGACAATTCTGTTCCTGTTTTCCTCCTGCGATACCTTGAATCAGGCTGGACAGATCCTTAACCAAACCGGAATTGGAAACCCAAGTGTCGCCGAGATTTCCATGGGGTTAAAACAAGCACTGGAGCTTGGTACATCTGCGGGATCTGAAAGATTGTCTCAGACAGATGGTTTTTTTGCCAATGCGGCCATTAAAATTCTGTTTCCGGAAGAAGCACAAAAAGTTGAACGTACACTTAGAAGTGTAGGATTAAACAAACTTGCAGACAATTTAATTTTAGGTATAAACAGAGCGGCCGAAGCGGCGGCAATTGAGGCCAAACCAATATTTATATCAGCAATAAAAGGGATGACATTCAGCGATGCTTCAACTATTTTACTAAGTGGCCAGCAAGACGCAGCGATATTGTATTTTAAACGGGTAACTACTGAACAACTACAGCAGAAATTTCAACCAATTATCCAGAATAGTTTAAACAAGGTTGGGGCAACCCGATATTGGACTGATGCAATTACTGCTTACAACAGCATTCCGCTTGTCGGAAAAGTAAACCCTGATCTTAGTTCCTAAATCACACAAAAAGTAATTGGAGGAATATTTTTTGAGATTGCACAGGAAGAATTGAAAATACGCTCAAAATTATCAGCAAGAACGAGTCCCCTCCTACAGAAAGTTTTTGCTTACGCAGACCGGAATAAAAAATAAATTTATACAGACTATAATCCTGATTTAACGTATATAATTGACGAAGATTAAATGCCAATACTTAAATGCATTAAGAACCGTTTATTTCGCTAAATTCAAATCATGAAAATCAAAACTGCAATCCTAAGTATTTTTTTATTCAGTGCTTTATCTTCATTTGCGCAGATTAGGTTACCACAGGTTTTAAGAGAAGCCGCTAATGCCATTAAACCGGGTGGTCCAAGTCAGACAGAAATTGGAGACGCTTTAAAAGAAGCCCTTGAGATAGGCGTTTCTGCCGGCACAGATCGGCTATCTCTTCAAAATGGTTTTTTGGGAAACTCCGCAATCAAGCTGCTTTTCCCACCTGAAGCTAGAAAAGTTGAGAAGGCCCTACGCGGAATCGGTATGAACAAAGCCTGTGATGACTTTATTCTTAGTCTGAACCGGGCTGCTGAACTTGCTGCCAAAGAGGCAAAACCAATTTTTATCTCTGCGATCAAAGAAATGAGTATTCAGGATGCTTCAAATATATTATTGAGTGATCAAAAAAATTCTGCAACTACGTATTTTCAGCGTGTAACAAGTAAAGCATTGGAGGCCAAATTTGATCCGGTTATTCAGAGCTCATTGGATAAAACTCAGGCAACAAAGTATTGGACAGACCTGAGTACCGCCTACAATCAAATCCCGCTTGCAGGTAAAGTAAATACTGACCTTTCTACTTTTGCAACGCAGAAAGCAATGGAGGGATTATTCCTTGAAATAGCACAAGAAGAATTAAAGATGCGTGAAAATTCAGGCCTCAGGAGTAGTCCGCTGCTCAAAAAAGTATTTGGCTTTGCGGATAA
>Ga0209702_10005628_pt1 | contig 16846 bp, 10 predicted proteins | sample FRY01_FD_187210 | JGI IMG/M metagenome (GOLD analysis project Ga0209702, IMG submission 187210) | Freshwater microbial communities from Lake Fryxell liftoff mats and glacier meltwater in Antarctica - FRY-01 (SPAdes) (version 2) | ecosystem: Environmental > Aquatic > Freshwater > Ice > Glacier...
TCGACTCTGCGCGAGAAAAGCTGGGGCTGCCCAAAGAAAAACTTTACATCAACATCGATCGATTTGGAAATAGTTCCGCAGGAAGCGTCGGGCTTTGTCTCGATCAACTCTGGCGCGCTGGAAAGATTGAAAAAGAACGGCCATTCATGATGGTCGCATTTGGCGGCGGACTCACTTGGGCGAGTGGTGTCTGGCGCATCTGATCGCATCACTGAGAAAATATGACCACGAATCAAGTCATTCTGTGCCCAGGGCAAGGCGCGCAAGCAGTTGGAATGGGACGCGCATGGTGCCAAAGCAATCCTGCTGCGGCGGCAATCTTTGCTCGCGCAGATCAAGCAATCGATCTCGCGTCGATCGGCGGAAGTCTCTCGAAAATTGCGTTCGAAGGACCCGCTGAAACGCTCAATCGAACTGATGTGAGTCAACCCGCGCTCTACACCTGTGCCGTCGCAAGTTTTCATGCGATGCAGGAAGCTGGTGCGACAGCAACGATCACCGCGTGCGCGGGACTTTCACTTGGTGAATACACGGCGCTTCATCTTGCTGGCGCATTTTCATTCGAAGACGGACTGCGACTCGTCGCGATGCGCGGACGATTGATGCAAGCTGCGGCCCAAGCGAGTCGTGGCAGCATGGTGGCGCTCATCGGCGCGGATGACGCGCAGGCCCAAGCTGTCTGCGACGGCGCAGCTCAAGGCGAAGTGCTCGTCTGTGCCAACTTTAATGCACCTGGCCAGATCGTCCTCTCGGGCCACGCATCCGCATGCGACCGTGCGGTGGAATTTGCCTCGACCGTTGGCTGCCGCGCAACCCGACTGCAAGTGGCTGGCGCATTTCACTCTCCCTTGATGGCACCAGCGGCAGAATCGATGAAAAAAGCGCTCGAAAGCGTCGAATTCAAGCCTTTGCGCTGCGCGGTCTGGAGCAATGTCACGGCAAAGATCCACGACCCGAGCGATACAAATCTGCTCAAGAAACTTCTTGTCGATCAGATCGTCTCTCCCGTACTATGGAGTCAGAGCATGACGGCGCTCATCGCGGGTCTTCCCGTTGGTGCGGACCGCCCTGCGTTGCACGAGTTAGCACCAGGAAGTGTGCTCAAAGGATTGATGCGTAGGATTGATCGAAGTTGCGAGGTAACAAGTCATGACAAGCCAGACAAACCAGACAAGCCAGACACACCACACACCCCAGACAATCATGGCAACCCAAAAATTGCCGATTCTTCACGCACCTAAAGCCCTCGCCATCGCGGCGCTCTTTGGAGCAACGGCCTGCTTGTTTCTCACGGCCTGCGGCGAAGACGAAGCGCCACCACCACCAGTTGTGCGCGCCCCTGTGCCGCCGCCACCGCCGCCGCCAGAACCAACCATAACGAGCATCGAAGAATTAATGGCGACACTCAAGATCGACGAGCGCGTGAATTTGCCTGAGGGCATGGCGCCAGACACCACCGAGAAGCGCATTGCTGTGCTGAAGTTCTGGAATGCATTTGCCAAAGGCGATGACAAGTATGCGGGTGCGAACATGTCGAAACCCGATCAGAAAATTCTCGCTGATCTCGTCAAGAACGGATCGTGGTCACAATCGACTGGCAATATTTCATCCATTGAAGTTCAGTGCAAGGATGAGACTGACGGATTTGCGACCTTCGCGATCATTTCGAGCGGCGGGACCGAACAGCCTTTGCTCTGGGATGCGGCCATGTCCGGCGATGACGCGGTTTTCACGGCTTTCCCAGGCACAACTGACATTTTGAAAGAGCTTTCCGGTGAGGACTCGATCACTGCGTGGAAGACTTACATCAACGGACTCTTTGAGAAGTATGCGAATCTTCCCGACGAAGAAATCGAGATTCCCCAGACTGATATTCAAGTTGCGGCTGGCGACGATGCATCATCTGGTGGCGATGGCGGTGGCGGCAACACTCCAACTCCCCCAGGTGGCGGAGCTGGTGGCGGTGCGCTGCGAAAGAAGCCGCGCCCGCCGATTCCAGATTGACGACTTCTAGATTGATGTCGTGATATGCGGGGGTTCAACTGAACGATGGTTGAACGATGGTTGAACAATGGTTGAACAAATGCGCTGCGCCATCGGATGCGGCCAAATCACATACCCAAGCCACCGTCGACCGACAAAACATGCCCTGTGACATATCCCGATTCGTCCGATGCGATGTATGACACCGCAGCGGCGATGTCATTGCCAGTGCCGAAGCGCTTGAGCGGAATCGCCGGCAGCACCGCCTCGCGAAGGGCTGCTGGCAGCGCGGTCGTCATATCCGTGTCGATGAATCCAGGGGCGATCACATTCGCAGTGATTCCCTTGCCGCCGAGTTCTTTGGCGATGGACTTCGTGAGACCAATGAGTCCCGCCTTGGCAGCGGAATAATTTGCTTGGCCTGCATTACCAACAATTCCAGAAACCGATCCAATATTGATGATCCGACCAAATCGTCCGCGCATCATCGGGCGCGCAGCAGTGCGGCAGGCGATGAAAGCCGAACGCAAATTCACGCGCAACACATCGTCGAAATCCTCGTCGCTCATGCGAAGAATCAATCCATCGCGGGTGATGCCAGCGTTGTTGACCATGATGTCAAGCCGTGCATGACGCTCCGCAACGGCTTCAATTGCCGTGGCCAAGGCCGTTCCATCGCCGACATCGCAGACTTCCATCTCACACGATCCGCCCGCGGCGGTTATTTCTGCGCGAAGTGTTTCGAGTGACTCGACCGTTCGGGCAAACCCGACGACATGGCGGCCATCCGCCGCAAGTCGAATTGCAATGGCTCGTCCGATTCCACGACTTGCTCCTGTCACGATGGCTACGCGCTTTTCGATGATTCGCTCCTTCTTGGGTGAGGGATCATAACCTCTTCCAATTTGCTCATTCTGCGACCCCAGCCATCGATCATCGACCGCCGCCCAAGATCGCTGATTGCCGTTATGATCTGAATCATCGGCGATTGCCGATAGTTTCGTCCCGTACGAATTCAGTCATCTCGTTCATTATTGCCCATACAGGAGCCTACCCGTGACAGAAGCAGAGATTCAAGAGAAGGTCATCGCCATCGTCGCCGAGCAAATGGGTGTCGACAAGGCGGAAATCAAGCGAGAGACAAGTTTCACCAACGATCTCAACGCCGACAGCCTTGACATCGTTGAACTCGTCATGGAATTTGAGGACCAGTTTGGTACTTCGATTCCAGATGATCAAGGCGACAAGATTCAGACCGTTGGATCTGCCATCGATTACATCAAGGCGAACTTCGGCGCTGGTAAGGGCGACGCGGCCAAGCCGTCGAACTAACCACCTCGGCTGAACGAAGAACCTTGCGGACGATAACCCTGCGAAGAGTGGTTGTGACTGGCTTGGGTGCTCTCACCCCAGTTGGAAACAGCGTTGCCACAACTTGGGATTCGATGGTCAATGGACGATCTGGAATCTCCAACATCACGCTCTTCGATGCCAATGAAGATTGGGGAGTGCGTTTCGCTGGCGAAGTTCACGACTTCGACCCAACGCCCCTACTCGATGCGCGCGAACAGCGCCGCTTCGATCGTTTCGCGATGCTCGCACTTGGCGCTGCAACCGAGGCGGTGAACGACTGCGGATTTGATTTCCTCCAAACGGGCGATCCCTATCGACATGGTGTGGCGATTGGTTCTGGGATTGGTGGAATCGGAACAATCGAAACCGGACTCCGAGCGCTGCTCCATGGTGGAAATCGCAAGATCGGTCCATTCACTGTCCCAAGGCTCATGGTCAACGCTGGAGCCGGTCATGTTTCGATTCGATTCAATCTGTGCGGAGCAAACATCGCCACTGCGACTGCATGTGCGACTGGATCGCACGCCATTGGAGCCGCATTCCATTTGATTCAACGCGGTGATGCAGAGCTCATGCTCGCTGGTGGCGCAGAGGCAGCGGTGACTCCACTGTGCATTGGCGCGTTTGCGGCGATGAAGGCTCTCTCCACTCGCAACGACGCGCCATCGTTGGCATCACGACCATTCGACAAAGACCGCGATGGATTTGTGCTTTCCGAAGGCGCCGCCGTCATCGTGCTCGAGGAATATGAGCATGCGAAAAAGCGTGGCGCACATATCTATGCAGAACTGCTGGGATTTGGCTCGTCAGGCGATGCTTTTCATATCGCCGCTCCTGATTCGCAAGGCGCGGGCGCGCACCGCGCCATGTTGAACGCGCTTGCCGATGCTGAAGTTTCACTTGATCGTGTCGGATATATCAACGCGCATGGAACCAGCACGCCGCTTGGCGATGCGGCTGAAGTTGCGGCGGTGCATTCACTCTTCGCGGATCATTCGCGAAAGCTGGCGATGAGTTCGACGAAATCGGTGACGGGTCATGCCCTCGGGGCGGCTGGTGGCATCGAAAGCATCGCCACGATTTTGGCGCTTGAGAAAGGCGTTCTTCCGCCGACGATCAATCTCGATTGCCCGAGCGAGGAATTCGATTTGGACTTTGTGGCACACACCGCGCAAGAGCGACCGATTCAGATCGCGCTGAACAACTCCTTCGGATTTGGCGGCCACAACACTTCGCTGGTTTTCGGCAAGTTCACAGACTGACCCGCGAGCCATGCCGCGCAACCTTCCTGTTGGCAACGGAGAAATGCTTGTTGCTTTCGACGATCTCTATCGAGTGCGCGATCTCTATTGGCCGCATGTCGGAATGCCCAACCACACCTGCGGCCACTTGCAACGATTTGGTGTGTGGGTCGACGGTCAATTCGCTTGGATTGAAAGCCCTGGTTGGTCGCGCGATCTCAACTATGTCAAGGATTCGCTTGTCACCGAAGTGCGCTTGCGCAATGATCGACTTGGTATCGAAATGCTCTGCCGAGACGCGGTCGATTACTGGAGCCCTGTTTACTTTCGATCCGTGACGGTCACCGATTTGCACGACCGTGCGCGCGATGTGCGCCTCTTCTTTCATCAGGATCTTTCGATTGGCGAAAGTGCGATCGGCGATACTGTGAATTACGACCCGCAGACTGGCGGACTGATTCACTATAAGGACGACACCTATTTCCTCTTCAATGGATGCGGAGCTCGCTCGTATGGTGTTGATACTTGGGCTACTGGCCAAAAGCGAATTCGCGACGCGGAGGGAACATGGCGCGATGCAGAAGATGGTGTGCTTTCGCGCAACACAATCGCCCAAGGCTCCGTCGATTCCACCATCGGATTTTCCATGATGCTCGATGCGAAGGGATCTTCGACTGTGACCTATTGGATCTGCGCGGGCAAGGATTACACCGCCGTCAAAGCGCTCGACGACAAGGTTCGCATGAAGACTCCGCAGCGCATGATGGTGCGAACCGAGGCGTATTGGCGGCTGTGGGCTACGAAGGAAGGGTTTGACTTTTCTCCACTGCCCGATGCTGTGCGCGATCTCTTCATTCGCAGTGAATTGATCGTGCGCACGCAAATCGACCACGATGGCGCGATCATTGCAGCGAATGATTACGACATCACTCGATTCGCGGGCGACACCTATTCATATATGTGGCCGCGGGACGGCGCGCTTGTTTCATATGCGCTTGATCTGGCAGGACAGTGCCAACTCTCGCAAGGATTCTTTCGCTTCGCACAGCGTGTCGTCGAAACGAGCGGATACTTTCTGCACAAGTACAACCCAACTGGAACGCTCGCGTCGAGTTGGCATCCATGGACGATGGATGGCAAGCGCATCTTGCCGATCCAGCAAGACGAGACTTCGCTGGTCATCTGGGCTCTGCGCCGCCACTTCTGCACCTTCCGCGATGTGGAATTCATTCGCGACCTTTACAACCCACTCGTCGTCGAGCCGGCCAATTGGATTTTGCGCTATCGAGACCCCAACGGACTGCCGATTCCTTCGTGGGATTTATGGGAAGAACGGCGTGGCATTCATCTCTTCACCGTTGCCGCCACGATTGGAGCGCTGAAGGCCGCTGCGGAGTTTGCGCACGAATTCGGCGCGCTCGACCGTGCGAGTGAATTCAATCAAGGCGCAGAGCGCATGAAGAACGCCATGCTTCGGTATATGTGGAGCCCGGAGCGCAAGATGTTCGCGCGCATGGCAACACCGCTCGCCGATGGCGGATACGAACTCGATTTCACCGCCGACGCGAGCGCGTGCGGGCTCTTCTGCTTTGGGGCGCTTGAAGCGGATGATTCGCGCGTCGTTGCACACATGCAAGTTTTGCGTGAGCGACTCTGGGTGCATACCGAGGTCGGTGGCATGGCGCGATATGAGCGCGATCCATATCACCAAGTGGAACGCTTCGACACCGGGCGCGTTCCGGGCAATCCGTGGATCATTACAACGCTGTGGTATGCGCAGTGGCTCATCGAGCGCGCGCAGAACGAAGAGCAGCTTGCTGAGGCGCAACATCTGTTGCTGTGGACCTGCGCGCGCGCGTCGCCGTCGGGTGTGCTCGGCGAACAGTTTGATCCTTATTCGGGCGCGCATCTTTCGGTCAGCCCGCTCACATGGTCGCATGCCGCATTCATGACCACCGTCCTGAAATATTTGCAGCGGCATACGCAATTGACCGGAGTGCAACATGGGGTTCAGGCACGCGCATGATCGATGCGCGCGCGACACGCCGACGAGCGCGCATCGCGGTGGGTCTTTGCGCAGCGGTCATCATCGCACTCACCGCACTTCGCCATTTCCCCGCATCGATAGCGCAGAAATCGAGTGATCTCGGTGCGTTCGACGGCCACGGCGCAGTCGAGCAGTTGCAGCGATTCATCGGCGATGGAAGATCGCGTGCGGTTGCGACCGCTGGCCATGCTGCGGCGCTCGAACGATTGCGCGATCGACTTGCGGAACTTGGATGCGAGGTCACAGATCAGAAATTCTTCGCGCGCGGATGGAATCGAACCGCCGTTGAGATGGTCAATGTGCTGGCGCGGGTTCGCGGAAAATCGGCGAATCCCCAGCCACCGTTGGTCATGCTCTCGGCGCATTACGATTGCGTGCCAGCTGGTCCGGGAGCAGGAGATAATGGCGCGGGAGTCGCGTGTGCGCTTGAGATCATTCGCGCACTCAGCGCTGAGCCACCTGCGAATGATGTACTGGTGCTCTTCCCTGATGGAGAAGAGACTGGGCTGTGCGGCGCGAGGGCCTTCGCTCTGGAAAGTCCAACATGGGCACAAGTCGGAGCCGTGGTCAATCTCGATGCGCGCGGCAGCGATGGGCCGGTTTACATCTTTGAAACTGGGGCGCAAGGTGCCGCGCATGCTGCGTTCTTATCCGCGCTGAATGTTCCAGCGCGCACCACGAGCCTTGCGGCCGAGGCCTATCGACGAATGCCAAATGGCACAGATTTCTCGGTGTATATGCGGGGTGGGCGCGCTGGATTCAACTTGGCGTTCATCGGTTCGCCACGCAATTATCACACCGCGCACGACACGATTGACGCGCTTGATGCACGCACGATGAATCAGATGGGCACAAGCGCACTTGCGTTGGTCCGCGCACTCGCAGAAGGCCAACCGCCGATGCCGAGCCGCTTGGAATTCGCGCAGTGGACCGCCACGCGCGGGCTTGAAGAAGTGCAACCCGCAGTGTGGTTTGATGTCTTTGGATTCTTCATCGTGCACTGGCCAGCATGGCTAAGCGATGTGCTCATCATCGCATCGGTCGTGTTGCTGCTGTGGGCCTTGCGCGACGCACGCCGAGCATCCGTCGCATCGTTGATTGGAACGATCGTCGCTGCACTTGGCACACTCATCGGATTGATCGGTGCGGTGCTTGCTGGAACACTCGCCTCTCTCGCACTCGCACGAAGCGGCATCGACTTTCCATGGCCAGCATCAAGCATCTGGTGGGGCGATGGCGCACTGCTGATGATCGGAGCCGCAGCGATGATTCTTCCATCACGATTGATCGCGCGTCGACGGCTCAAGCGCCGCGCGAGCGACTGGGTCGGACGCGACGCGTGGTTTGGCGGCTGGCTTATGCTGGCAATGCTCGCCGCATTCGTCGCCTTCGTCGCACCGGGCGCCGTTCATCCCCTACTCGTTCCACTGGTAATCGCGGCGGTTGTCACGGTCATCGCAAGCGCCCGTGGCTGGATGAGCGCGGACTGGTGCGCAGTCGCGACCGCACTTGCGGCGTTGATCGTGTGGGCTCCACTTGAGCCGACATTCGCCGACGCATTTGGCCTTTCGTTGGGTGGATTCACCGCGCTTCGTGGTGCATGCATTGCAATCGCGTTGCAACCGCTGTGCGATCCAGCGCCATGATCAATTTCAGCCAATGCATGTCAATTCAATTCACGCGAGCCGACGCGCCAAGAGTGAATCGTTCAACTCACTTGAGATTTGTTGATAGGTGCTCGTGACCGTTCGCTGTCGAAATGGGCTGAGTTCGTGGATAAACCAACTTGGTGCCTTATGCGAAAAAAAGATCCGCGCTCGTGGAGCGCGGATCTTGGTGGCGAATCTGTATTGCGTGGCTCTCGGGCCACGGCGTTGTGATCCGATCCCTCCGCCGCTGGGCTGGTTCGCAGCTGGCGGAAAACGGAGTCGGAAAGTGTCTAGGAAAAATGGTACATGGCAAAGACTGGAAGATGGGCAGAGGGAATCAGGGATTCCTCGCGGACCGGCAACCGTAGTTGCCGACGAGGTTCGAATAGACATACTCCCAACGCTTGGACGCGCGGCAGCGGTCGGAGCCCAAGAACCAAGAACCGCCGCGCACCTCTTTGTAGGGGCCCTCCGATGGACCGATGGGGTTCGTGGCGGGGTCAGAGGGGTACTGGCCAGTCCAATCATTGACATACTCCATAACATTGCCACTCATGTCATGCAGGCCAAGCGCGTTGGCTGTCTTGCCGCCGACGACCTTTGTGCCCCAGGTCGATGTTCCTGGTTCTCCATTATTGCCACTGAACCACGCAATATTCCCAACCACCGCTTCATCATCCGTGTCGTTGTGAAACGCCCAGCGCGTCACTGATGGCTCTGTTCCCAACTGCGCGCGATATGCATACTCCCACTCCGCTTCGGTCGGCAAACGCAGACCAGTCCGGTCGTTGAAATCCGCAATCGATTCCGGGAAGAGTTCCTCAACCGCCCGAGTCGGGGAGTCCGAATAGCCTTGGAAGAAACTCGGATTCACTGTCATGATCGCTGTCCACTGTGCTTGAGTCACTTCATAGCGGCCGAGATAGAACGCACTTATGGTTACGGTGTGCAGGGGGTTTTCGTTGTCGGAGCACCACCCATCCGGAGGAAGCGACGGCGAACAACCCATCGTGAACGAACCCGGCGGAATCAGCAGCATTTCGATGCCCGTGCCGCAGTCCCGCACACGCCACGGCCATCCAGTTGCGGCGATCGCCGAGCGCAGCGCTGGGTCGGTGACGATCGCGGCATTCACATCCCATTCCAGCACCTCCGCCCATGTTGTGCAGTGGCATACACCCCATCCAGATGTGATGTAAGTCAGGTCGAGGCCGTCGACCGTTCCATCGTCGTTGATGTCTGCGATTTCATTTGCAGTGCCCCATGCCGCAAGAACTATTGCGCGATCGAAACCGTTGACAAGATCGTCGCCATTTAAATCAGCATAGCACTTGTGTGCGTGAGCGGTTGCGATTGGCGCACAAGTTACGGCTGAGGTGAAGAGCAAGGCGAGTAATCGATTTTGTTTCATGATGGTGATTCTTGCGGAAGACCGGAAGGATCGGCACGCTGCGGACCCGTGGGGACAGAGCCTACCAATGGTGGGCAAAGTGCACTTGAGTTTTGGCGATTTTCGCCGCGGAAGAAAATGAAAAAGGGAATTACGGAGTCCTCGCGGACCGGAAACCGATGGAGCCAGTGCCGAAGGGCGTGTTGCTGGAACGCCGGGACGCGAGGCAGAACGAGGTGTTGCCGGCCCAAACGCCGCCGCGCAATACACGGTGGGTCCCGGATGATGGACCGGTGGGATCCGTAGAGGGTGACGAGGAATAGTACGCGCCGTCATACCAATCATTGACCCACTCCCAAACATTGCCACTCATGTCATGCAGGCCAAGCGCGTTGGCTGTCTTGCCACCGACTGCGTGAGTCTGGCTTCCCGAGTTTGAGTTGATCCACGCAATATTTCCAAGCAGCGCATCATCATTCGTGCCGTTGTGAAATGCGGTGCGCGTTACTGCCGTTCCCATCTGCGCGCGATATGCATACTCCCACTCCGCTTCGGTCGGCAAACGCAAGCATGTTGCGGTGTTGAACGGCGCAACCATGTTCCATGTGACTTGCTCGACTGGGCGGGAAGCAGCGTCGGGGTAACTCGCTCCTTGGAACTGGCTTGGATTGCTTCCCATCTTCGCCGTCCACTGCGCTTGCGTCACTTCATAGCGGCCGAGATAGAACGCATTTGTCAGGGTCACAGCGTGCGTGGGGTTTTCGGCACCGGAACTGGAACACCCCCACTGAACCGACGGCGTGCAACCCATCGTGAACGAACCCGGCGGAATCAACAGCATCTCGATGCCCGTGCCCGTGTCCTTCACACGCCACGGTAATCCAGTTGCGGTGATCGCATCGCGCAGGACAACATCGGTTACAACCGCCGGGTCTGGCAATTGCTCGAGGACGATATACCACGACCCGGTATAAGTAAACGCATTTGTCGCTGTCGCCGTGCCTGCTGCCGTCGAAACGACAACATCATTTTGGCCATTCGTGCCCAACGGCGTAAACGCTGTGATGCTCGTCGCAGAGACAACGAGCACGCTTGCTGCCGCAGCCCCACCCACCGTCACTGTCGTGAGCACATCAAAGTTTGTCCCGGTGATCGTGATTGCCGTAGCACATAACCCGGAACTTGGACTGACCGAAGAAATGGTCGGCGGTTGCAACACCGCAGTCCTCGCGGGCCGGAAACCGACGACGCTGTAGGTGTTGTTGGGCCATGCGAAGTAACGCTGCGACCCGCGGCAGAAAACGGAGCTTTCGTACCATGAGCCGCCGCGCACCACATGGTCGAGGCCCGATGACGAACCTGGTGGGTTCGTAGAGGGTGACGAGGAGTACAAGCCCCACCAATCATTGACCCACTCCCAAACATTTCCACTCATGTCATGCAGGCCAAGTGCGTTGGCTGTCTTGCCGCCGACTGCGTGAGTACCGTTTGCGTTGTACCACGCAATATTCCCAAGCAGCGCATCATCATTCGTGCCGTTGTGAAACGCGGTGCGAGTCACTGCTGTTTCCATCTGCGCGCGATAGGCATATTCCCATTCCGCTTCGGTCGGCAAGCGCAAGCCTGTCGCGGTGTTGAACGACGCAATCATGTTCCACGAGACCAGCTCCACTGGCCGACTCGCAGCGTCGGGGTAACTGGCTCCTTGGAAGTAACTCGGATTGCTTCCCATCTTCGCCGTCCACTGTGCTTGAGTCACTTCATAGCGGGCGAGATAGAACGCATTTGTCAGAGTCACGGTGTGCAGGGGGTTTTCGGCGTCGGAGCACCCCCACTGAAACGACGGCGTGCAACCCATCGTGAACGAACCCGCAGGCACCAGCAGCATTTCGATGTTCGTGCCAGTGTCCTTCACACGCCACGGCAATCCAGTTGCGGTGATCGCATCGCGCAGGACAACATCGCTCACAACTGCTGAGTCGACATTCCATTCCAACACCGTCGCCCATGTTGGACCGGGGCATGCACCCCAGCCAGATAAAATGAAACTCAGGTCGACCCCGTCGGTCGTTCCATCAGCATTGGTGTCCCCGTTTGGACCACCCCATCCAGTAAGAAGTGTTGCAAGATCAAGGCCATCGCGAACTTGGTCGCCATTGAAATCACCCACGCACTGCGCGTGAGCCGTTGCGATTGGCGCGCAGGTCACGGCTGAGGTGAAGAGCAAGGCGAGCAATCGATTTTGTTTCATAATGGCGATTCCTGCGCAAGACCGGACGGATCGACCCAGCAGTCGATCCATACGCACAAAGTACACCATGCGTGGACAAAATCCACTTAAGTTTTGGCGATTTGCGCCGCAGAGGCGAGGTTGGCGATCTTCGAGTGGATAAACTTCGCTCGTCATCTGGGCTCTGCGCCGCCACTTCTGCACCTTCCGCGATGTGGAATTCATCCGCGATCTTTATAACCCACTCATCGTCGATCCTGCGAATTGGATCTTGCGCTATCGAGATCCCAACGGACTGCCGATTCCATCGTGGGATTTATGGGAAGAACGGCGTGGAATCCATCTCTTCACCGTTGCCACCACGATTGGAGCGCTGAAGGCCGCTGCAGAGTTTGCGCACGAATTTGGCGCGCTCGACCATGCGAGCGAATTCAACCAAGGCGCAGAGCGCATGAAGAACGCCATGCTTCGGTATATGTGGAGCCCGGAGCGCAAGATGTTCGCGCGCATGGCAACACCGCTCGCCGATGGCGGATACGAACTCGATTTCACCGCCGACGCGAGCGCGTGCGGGCTCTTCTGCTTTGGGGCGCTTGAAGCGGATGATTCGCGCGTCGTTGCACACATGCAAGTTTTGCGTGAGCGACTCTGGGTGCATACCGAGGTCGGTGGCATGGCGCGATATGAGCGCGATCCATATCACCAAGTGGAACGCTTCGACACCGGGCGCGTTCCGGGCAATCCGTGGATCATTACAACGCTGTGGTATGCGCAGTGGCTCATCGAGCGCGCGCAGAACGAAGAGCAGCTTGCTGAGGCGCAACATCTGTTGCTGTGGACCTGCGCGCGCGCGTCGCCGTCGGGTGTGCTCGGCGAACAGTTTGATCCTTATTCGGGCGCGCATCTTTCGGTCAGCCCGCTCACATGGTCGCATGCCGCATTCATGACCACCGTCCTGAAATATTTGCAGCGGCATACGCAATTGACCGGAGTGCAACATGGGGTTCAGGCACGCGCATGATCGATGCGCGCGCGACACGCCGACGAGCGCGCATCGCGGTGGGTCTTTGCGCAGCGGTCATCATCGCACTCACCGCACTTCGTCATTTTCCCGCAGCGATTGCGCAGAAATCGAGTGATCTCGGTGCGTTCGACGGTCACGGCGCGGTCGAGCAGTTGCAGCGATTCGTCGGCGATGGAAGATCGCGTGCGGTTGCGACCGCTGGCCATGCTGCGGCGCTCGAACGATTGCGCGATCGACTTGCGGAACTTGGATGCGACGGCACGGATCAGAAATTCTTCGCACGCGGATGGAATCGAACTGCCGTTGAGATGGTCAATGTGCTGGTACGGGTTCACGGGAGGTCCACGAATCCGCAGCCGCCGCTGGTCATGCTCTCGGCGCATTACGATTGCGTGCCGGCTGGTTCAGGGGCAGGAGATAATGGCGCGGGAGTTGCGTGTGCGCTTGAGATCATTCGCGCACTCAGCGCTGAGCCACCTGCGAATGATGTCCTCGTGCTCTTCACTGATGGAGAAGAGACTGGACTGTGCGGCGCGAGGGCCTTCGCGCTCGATAGTCCAGCATGGGCGCAAGTCGGAGCCGTGGTCAATCTCGACGCGCGTGGCAGCGATGGACCGGTATACATCTTTGAAACTGGATCGCATGGTGGCGCGCATGCTGCGTTCTTATCCGCGCTGAATGTTCCAGCGCGCACCACGAGTCTCGCGGCCGAGGCCTATCGACGAATGCCGAATGGCACGGATTTCTCGGTGTATATGTGGGGCGGACGCGCTGGATTCAATTTGGCGTTCATCGGTTCGCCGCGCAATTACCACACCGCTGGCGACACGATGGACGCGCTGGATGCACGCACGATGAATCAGATGGGCACAAGCGCGCTTGCGTTGGTCCGCGCACTCGCAGAAGGTCAACCGCCGATGCCGAGCCGCTTGGAATTCGCGTAGTGGACCGCCACGCGCGGGCTTGAAGAAGTGCAACCCGCAGTGTGGTTTGATGTCTTTGGATTCTTCATCGTGCACTGGCCAGCATGGCTGAGCGACGCACTCATCATCGCGTCGGTCGTGTTGTTGCTGTGGGCCTTGCGCGACGCACGCCGCGCATCCGTCGCATCGTTGATTGGAACGATCGTCGCTGCACTTGGCACACTCACTGGATTGATCGGTGCGGTGCTTGCTGGAACACTTGTCTCTCTGATACTGGCACGAAGCGGCATCGATTTTCCCTGGCCAGCATCGAGCATCTGGTGGGGCGATGGCGCGCTGTTGATGATCGGGGTCGCAGCGATGATTCTTCCATCACGATTGCTCGCGCGTCGACGGCTCAAGCGCCGCGCGAGCGACTGCGTCGGACGCGACGCGTGGTTTGGCGGCTGGTTTGTGCTGGCAATGCTCGCCGCATTCGTCGCCTTCGTCGCACCGGGCGCCGTTCATCCCCTGCTTGTTCCACTGGTGATCGCGGCGGCTGTCACGATCATCGCACGCGCCCGTGGATGGATGAGCGCAGACTGGTGCGCAGTCGCGACCGCAGTCGCGGCGTTGGCCGTCTGGGCACCACTTGAGCCGACATTCGCCGACGCATTTGGCCTTTCGTTGGGTGGATTCACCGCGCTTCGCGGTGCGTGCATTGCAATCGCGATGCAACCGCTGTGCGATCCGGCGCGATAATCAATTCAGGTTAATGCAGGTCAATTCAATTCACGCGAGCCGACGCACCAAAAACGAATCGTTCAACTCACTTGAGTTTTGTTGATAGGTGCTCGTGACCGTTCGCTGTCGAAATGGGCTGAGTTCGTAGATAAACCAACTTGGTGCCTTGTGCGAAAAAAAGATCCGCGCTCGTGGAGCGCGGATCTTTGTGGCGAATCTGTATTGCGTGGCTCTCGGGCCACGGCGTTGTGAGCCGATCCCTCCGCCGGTGAGCTGGTTCCAGCTGGCGGAAAACGGAGTCGGAAAGTGTCTAGGAAAAACGGTGAATGGAAAGATGGAAGATGGGCAGATGGAATCAGGGATTCCTCGCGGACCGGAAGCCGCGGTCGTAATAGCCGCGGTTGGACGCGTGGGCGAAGCGCTCGGACGCACGGCACTGGTGGGCCCAGCTGAACCAACCGCCGCCGCGCACCACACGCTGCTCCCCGGATGACGGACCTGTGGGGTTCGTAGAGAATGACGAGGAATAGTAAGTGCTGCCATACCAATCATTGACCCACTCAAACACATTGCCACTCATGTCATGCAGGCCAAGTGCATTTGCCAACTTACCGCCGACTGCGTGAGTATGGATTTCCGAGTTTACATTGTACCACGCGATATTTCCAAGCAACGCATCATCATTGCCGTTATGAAACGCGGTGCGCGTTACTAGTGGTTCTGTTCCCATCTGTGCGCGATATGCATATTCCCACTTCGCTTCGGTCGGCAAGCGCAAGCCTGTCATGGTGTTGAAGTTTGCAATCATGTCCCACGAGACTTTTTCGACTGGGCGGGAAGGTGAGTCGGCGTAACCAACGAAGTGACTCGGATTGCTGCCCACCCTCGTCATCCACTGTTCTTGAGTCACTTCATAGCGGCCGAGATAGAACGCGTTTGTCAGGGTCACGGCGTGCGTGGGGTTCTCGTCGCCGGGGCACCCAGTATACAGATCCGAAGGCGAGCAACCCATCGTGAACAAACCAGGCGGAATCAGCAGCATCTCAATGCCTGTGCCGGTGTCCAACACACGCCACGGCAAATCTATCGCGTAGATCGCCGAGCGTAGCGTCGAGTCGGTGACAATCGCGGCATTCACCTTCCATTCCAACACCGTCGCCCATGTTGGCGTGGGGCATGCACCCCAGCCAGATAAGAGGCGGGTGGAGTCGGCGCCGTCGGTAAATCCATCGCCGGTGCAGTCTCCAACTCCATTTTGATTGCCAAAATTCGCATTAGGGTCTGTAACAAAATAACATGATTATTTCAATCTGGGCCGAATGGTATAGTTCCATTCTCCATGGAACGATTCTGGCTCGAGGCGGATCGTCTTCATCTGCGCATCAGTAATCTTTACTTTGCGGGGATAGTCGTCCGTGTCCAGCTCGCACCGCACTGTTAATCCTGATGTCGTCGTCGTCGCCGCGATGAGCTGGACGATCGTTGCCAGTGTCAGCAACGGGCGCCCGCGCCAGTTGCCGCTGATGAATGAGAAGAGCCGGTGCTCGATCTTGTTCCACTTGCTCGTGCCTGGCGGCAAGTGGCACACATGGATCGTCAATCCCTTCGCGTCGGCCAAGCGCTGCAACTCCCACTTCCACAGGCGCAGACGCGGGCCGTTGCTGCCGCCGCTATCGGCCGTGATGAGCAACGATGTGCCCTCCGGGTAACGCCGCCTGCCCATTTTCTTCCACCAACGCCCGATGGTGGCAACGGCGAACGCGCCCGTGTCGTGCGTGACACCCACGCTCACCCAACCGGCGTTGAGTCCCACGTCATAGACGCCGTAGGGGATCGCCTTGCCCAGCGCTGGGTCGACGAAATCGTGGACCTTCACATCACGCGGCGTGCCTTTTGGTCGCCATTCCTTGCCATTATTCTTGTAGTTTCCCACCAGTTCCTTCTTCTTGGTGTCGACGGAAATGGAGGGCTGTCCGCGGCGGAGTTGAGCCTTGACACGCCGCGCGATGTGCTGGAACTGCGCGTCACGATCGGGATGGTCGGTGCCTTCCAATGTCTTACGGTTGCCCCGCAGACTGTACTCCGCGGCGTGCAACAAGTGACTGACCAGCGTGTGACTGACCTGAAACCCCTGCGCTTTGAGAGCAGCGGCGAGTTGCCGAGTGCTCAGGAGCGTCCATCGCAGAGGCGACTCCGGGTCGCCGCGTGTGGTGGGTTCGATGAGTGCATCCAGCGCTTTGGACAGGTCGGGGTTGAGAGCGGTGGCGCGTTTGCGACCGCCGC
>Ga0209702_10005637_pt1 | contig 16823 bp, 16 predicted proteins | sample FRY01_FD_187210 | JGI IMG/M metagenome (GOLD analysis project Ga0209702, IMG submission 187210) | Freshwater microbial communities from Lake Fryxell liftoff mats and glacier meltwater in Antarctica - FRY-01 (SPAdes) (version 2) | ecosystem: Environmental > Aquatic > Freshwater > Ice > Glacier...
ATTCATTTAGTTGTAAACGACGAAAACAAGGAAAAAATTATGGTAGAGGTAAACAAGGTAGTGAAACTACATGGACTCAATGCTAATATCAGTTATAACATACAGGAAATACCCAAGTATCGCACAAAACCGTGGGGGACAGCGGATGCTGTTTCTTCTGCCGCAGAATATATTCACACTCCATTTTTATTAGTCAATAGTGACGATTTATATGATACCAAGACATTCGAAATGATACAAAATCAAGCCGACTTATTAAAAAATTATATCATAGGGTTTACTCTCGGTTCCACGATACAAGATGATAAAAAGGCGAACCGTGCTTTTATAACTATGAATAGTGAAGAACAAGTAATGGAATTACGAGAGAACCTAAATATAGAACGAAACGATTACGACGAAATTACATTAAATAACCAATATGTTAGTGTAAATTTATTGTTGCTACAACCACATGTATTATCAAGTATGAAGAACGAGATAGATGATTTTAAGCGGACCAATAAAGAAAATACATCACTGGAAGCATTATTGCCTAATTTTTTAAATTCACTCATAAAGCAAAAAAAGATGGAAATGGAAATATTAAAATCGCCAGGGAAATGGAACGGAGTTACCTACAAAGAAGACGTACAGTTTGTAAAAAACAATATCACCATAAAATAATTATGTAATATTCGGCAATTGCTAATAAATATACACTACGCATATAAAAAGGAACTAAGAAAAAGGCACTACTGAGGAAACACTATATTGGCACGAGTATGTGTTTGTATAAAAAAAGTAATATCCCTTGAATATAATAAAACAATGGACAAATATTTCGACGATTCATACAGAAAAAACTATAAAAAAAATATTGTAAATTATTTTTATCATAAAATAGATGAGAGTTCTTACCCTAACCATATATGTGCATTTGTCATCAAAATGGTTCATTTTATAACTCCATTCCTGTCATATGTCGTATATGCCTTTGCTCCATTATGGTTGGCTATGTTTATACTAGTAGGTTCTATATTAAGTTGGTTGTTATTTATCTATTTCAAAGGCTGTTTTGTATCCAATATAGAATATAAATTAGATAGTAATAATTTTGTCAATATTATCGATCCATATTTAGTGATACTTGGATATCCTGTCAACCCTGAAACCAGATATGATGGAACTGTATATTTGGTAATGTTGTATTTTATGACATCATTTATATTATTATATATTCGATTAAAAATGAGAAATTTCACGAAAAATTGAAAACCAAAATAGGTATGATATATATTGTATCATCATTTATTTATTAGTATATAATATTAAGCATCAACTAAGTATCAACTAAGCATCAACTAAGCATCAACTAAGGACCAACAACTTAACATAGCATAGCATATGGCAAACAAGTATATAGCAACTACACGATTTAACGAAAAAACATATGAAGAAAATACAAATTACAAGTCAAAAATAGGTACGACTGGATGTTTATATGGCACTCCTATGAAAATCAAAGAGACCATTCCACTAGATAGTAATGTTTATGTAATTGAAATGAATAATTCCATAAACAAGATAGAAGGCATCGGTCTAATTAAAAATCAAAATGTGTTGGATAAAAATTATCGAATATATGATGATATGGATTACAATCGGTATATTTATAAGGGAGCCAAACATATACATATATCCAATCTTACAGATGAATACGAAAAACAGGTTATTTATGTATTAGAACAATTGTTATTTAAAGGTGAACGTCATTGTAAACGAGCACAAGGGATAACTGCTTTACCTGATTGGATAACACATAATAAATACGGGTTTGATTTTGTCCAATGTATTCATAAAATATTTAAGAAATATACAACAAATTCTACGGCTTACACAGTAAATTAATTATTAAGTATATATAAAGTATTTAAATGTCTACAATAGATATGAATATGGACATGGATATGGATTTAAATATAGATAATTACAGTCAAGAAGATTTATTGTCCTTATTGGATATAACCGGTAATGAAGACATTACATATGACGATATTATAAATGCGACAACGCCACTAATTAATCGATATACAAGTGATAATAACTACGATTTAGCCAATTTTTTTCAACAAGTTCAAAATCAGCTATTAGAAGACATTGATTACGACGACCCTGAAAATATTCAAAACAAGGATAATTCACAACTGGGTAAATTATGGCAAAATGAAGCATTGACACAGAAAGATACAAATCCGGTTCAAGCCAATAAAGTAACAGATAGAAAACAACAAGTTAATATTTTTAATCAAGACGGTCATTTTATTATGAACCGCAATCAGCTGGGAGTGAATAACACCTATCAAGTTCCAGTAGCCCAGGGGCAATTAAATCCCAACCTCAAAAATACGACATCTCGTCTTGTTAATATAGATAGTCAATACAGAGAAAATATTTATCCTTTTAATCCTGACCCGGATAGTTCTACATCGCCTACTAATTATACACTTGATTTAAGTGATCCGATACATCACGCAATTAGTCTGAATGTAACTGCTTATCAAATTCCATACACATGGTATCTTATCGACGCAGAATGGCGAAGTAACAGCTGTTTTTTCATCACGGATACGTCTAATAATAATACATATGTTATTGATATATCATCTGGAAATTATTCACAAGAACAGTTGGTGAATGCCATAAAGACGAACATCAATACACATACAGACATTTCAAATATTGATATATCTTACAACACAATTTCTGGGAAAACCGAAATAACAAATAATAATAGTATGTCTATTACCATCACATTTTATGACCCTACAGACCAATTAGTATGTGATACAAACTGTAAAACAAGCGCAAATTTTAACAATAATTTAGGCTGGATATTGGGATATCGTGGTAATACAACAAACCCAACTTCTAATCCAATACAACCAAATAATTCGTTATATGGCCAAATGATTTACACGGTTACCTCATCCGGAGGTAAAATCATTTCCGAAGCCTTCATGGACGTATTTGGTCCAAAATACTTCTTATTAATACTGGATGATTACCAACAAAATCACCTTAATAAAGGTCTCGTCGGTATAACTCCTACACAGAAATTTGCTGATATTCCTTCCTATTGGAACAGTGACTTGGCCACGTCTATAAACGGATGTACGATACCTAGTGGTTCTAGTAAAAAAATACCAACCTATGTTCAAAACGCACCAAGACGTTTAACACAAGCACAATTATTTACACTCAATTCCACGACACAATCACGGGCACAAACACAACGCAATCGATTGACCGCGCCTACAAATACAAATGTGTTGGCACTTATTCCGTTGCGTGACGTGAATAGAGTGGCACCTGGTAGAATATTAATTGATAATTTTAATTTAGACGATGCCGAACGATTATATTTTGGCCCGGTCGATCTGGAACGTATGCGTGTTCGTTTGGTTGACGACCAAGGATACACGGTCAATTTAAACGGTAATAATTGGTCTTTTACCATGACGGTCACATCTTTGTATCAGTATTAACCATTTTATCAATAAATATTATAATCATTAAATATTATAATATTTCGTCAGTTATCAGTTAGTTTATCTAGAATGTAATATTTTGTGCTATATTAGTGTAGGATGCCGTGACCCTTGTAGATATATAACATTTGTATATGTGTCGTGTGGAATAGTTATCATGGAAGTCGTGTAGTAACAGTTACTCCAAAGAAATCAACATTTGATGATGGAGAAGGTTTATCTAGTCCATTACTAGCTGGTATATAAACAGTGGTCAAACCAGATTCATAGAACGCGCCGGTTCCAATGCTGGTAACACTTGCTGGAATAGATATCGAGGTCAAATTGGATGACCATGCGACCGCATATGAACTAATAATAGTAACACCAGCTGGAATGTCATAACTGATTCTAGTATTTTTAGATGGATACTGGATTAATGTATTCATACTAAAATCAAACAAAATATTATCCTGGCTAATATAGTGTGTATTAGATGGTTCTACCGTAATAGATGTTAATTTATACGTATTAAAGAACGCATATGATCCAATGTTGGTAACACTCGCCGGAATAATTATAGAAGTCAATGATTCTGCCGTATGAAACGCGGTGTCGCCAATGGTGGTAAGCAAAGAATTTTCTTCAAATATGATTGAGTTCATAGATATTGTGTTAGCAAATGCATTAGTTCCAATGCTGGTAACACTTGCTGGAATGGTAATAGATGTCAAACTTGTTGCGGCAAGGAACGCATAATCTCCAATGCTGGTAACGCTATTAGGAATTGTTATTGATGTTACTTCGGTGGCATTCATAAACGCTTGTGTGCCAATGCTACTGTAACCTTGTATAATAGCGATAGTAGCACCACTTAAATCAGCCGTAGCACCGCTTAAATCAGCCGTAGCACCGCTTAATTCTCCACTGCCTGAAAACGTGGCTGTTTTTATACCGTTAGCATCCGTGCTATATGTAACTGTCGACGGTTCGGGTTCAGGCTCTGGCTCTGGCTCTGGTTCTGGTTCTGGTTCTGGCTCAGGCTCTGGTTCCGGTTCAGGTTCAGGTTCAGGTTCAGGTTCTGGCTCTGGCTCAGGTTCAGGTTCAGGTTCTGGCTGAGGCTCAGGCTCTGGTTCCGGTTCAGGCTCAGGCTCAGGCTCAGGCACTACGATAACTATAGATGTTGGTATGTAAAAGTATTGATATCCAGAACTATTTGTTTTAATTTCTAATACAGTAGCATCTTCTATAGTTTCTGTAATACCAGAACCATTGTTTTGATCATTAAATTTCAAATATTGTTTTGTATCATTTGTATCCGTATAATATAACACATAGACTGAGGGTGAAATATTAATAACAACTTCTGTATGCCAATAAATACCCCAATCGTTGGACGAAGATGTTGGTGGATACTGTATAGAATCTCCATTTGTAAGAGGTAATGATTTACCTGTGTTAAGTTGTTCTTGAGACATATTATTAACTTGACTCTCAAAGTCTGCTATGACAGTACCATCAAACCGTACAATATTTCTATTTTCAAACACAACAGTATTTGTAAAAGTAGGCTCTGGATTATAAATATTCTCTACAAAATTACTACAACAATCAAAAGAAAACGATTTGGGATAATAATAATTACCTACATATCCATTCTTAGATTTAATATAGTTTTTGATGTACGAATGTGACTGTGTGATTGGAGTACGATATTGTTGATAAGCACGTTCATTTTGTAAATAACAACTACCAGAAGAGTTTAATAAATTAAATCCAGGAGTGTTTGGATAAAAAATATTATAACAAGGATCAACAATAAGTCCTTGGTCAGACGGTGGTGTTAATTTTGGGTAAGTCTGATTAGCAAATAAGTTGGGCGGATATGAAAATGTATTCGCACTACCATCCGGATAGGCAATGATAGATACGGTTCCACTTAAATCCATTTTATAAATAGTGCCAGACCATAAATCTTGCGATTCGCGAATATCGAAAGAAACTGGTTGTTCTAAATATTTACCATTTGTTACTGACAACAAAGCATCGTAACTAGTTGCTCCAATAAGACATTTACTTCCATTACGACTAATGTTAATATCACCTACATAAGTTCCCTTGCTTTGACCAAGTGGAGTTTTTTTATGATACACCCCTCCATTATTGGCCAAGTCGACTGATGCTTTGTATATTGTCTTTGCCTTTTTTCTACTAATGTGCTGTCCACTATTTAAATCATCATTTGGACTTTTAAAACAGTTCCGAAATGCCATATAATATATTCGGTTATATTTTTATGGAAAAAAAGAACGTTTTGAGTCGTTTTCTTTTGTTTCTTTTATTTTGTTTTCTTTTGGTTTTCCTTTCCTATATTTGCCCCCCTCCCCCTTTACCTTTTTATGCGTTCTTCCAGTTTTTCTATTTTCCTATTCATCCGATTGTTAATTTTTTTCTTCAACAATCGTAGATCATGTTGGTCTACAGATGATGTAGGCTTTAGTTTTTTTTCAATATCAATAATACAACTATTACATATAATATAGATGTTCTTGTTATAATGCGGAAATGTTTGGCAGCATGATGCCCGTAAGCAAACTCCTTCACCACACTTGTTACAACTATCCTGTATTTTTATTTCCGAGCATTCATTACATGTATCTTCTGTTTCTTCTATAAAATGACTATACTTGTATGTTGTATTGTAAGTATCCATTGTTGTATTCAAACTAGTAAACTCGAATTCGATTGGCTCTAATTTATATATTTGACAACGTCTTAGTTATCATATATTTATATGTTACTATAGGATATTCATAAAAAAACAAATCAATTTTATATTGCCACTAGGGTTGGACGAGTAAAAAATAATAATATAAATGACCTATATAATGCGTTCATATAGAAATAACAAACAAAATAAAACACTAAAACAATTGCCTTGGTCAGTAGGAAAATAAAATATAATATGTATATATAGTAATATGGATCCTATAGCAAATAAAAGATTACGTGGCGTCAATCAAAAGTTGGCGCCTGGTTTGTCGAAAAATGTAGCATTTATAGTGAGACAATTTCGTGGTAGTAAAAATAGAGCAGTAAATACGCTTGTAATAAAATAGACGGTATACTTTCGTGAGAGAAAATGTATATGTAAACTGTAATAAATACTAGACTATATTAATATTTATTACAATGTTATTTGAAATAAGCGACCGTAAAAAGTGTGATATATTTGTTCATATATTCAATCATTTGAAGCATTTCACAGATAGTATAGTTCTCACAGTTAGTCCAGAAATGTTATATATTCAAGGTATGGATTCAGGTCATATATGTGTATACGAGTTAATGCTTCAAGCAGACTGGTTTCAAAAATGGGAAGTAGATAATAAACAGACCTATGGAATTTCTGTACCTATATTAAATAAAATTCTGCGTATTTGCTCTGATAATCAAACGATTCTTATTCATAGTGATAATGACGAAGACTTACAGATTGATTTCACAAGTGAAGAGAAAGGTGTTTTAAATAAATATTTAAAGATGCCTCTCATGGACATTGACACGGACCACTTACATATACCAGATACTGAGTATGATGTAGATATTGAAATGGATTCTAAAAAATTCAAAGGTTTAATCGATGAATTGTCTAATTTTAATGAAACATTAAATATTGACTGTGATGGAGAGAAATTGAGGTTTGAGTCAAGTTCTGGAGAAGGCACTATGAATGTTGTAATAACAACAGATGATGTAGAATTGTTGGCAGTGGTAGAGGATAAAGAAATAAAGACGTCATATGGTATCAAGTATATCTCTCAAATGTGTCAGTTTTATAAATTAGCACCTACGTGCGTCATTCATATAACAGAGGATATACCACTCCAAATAAAATATGTTATTGACGGAGATAGTATAATGCGTTTTTATTTGGCACCAAAGATAAATAATGATTAAATGTTGAATACAGTCACTGTAAAAAAGGAACTAATAAAAAGGCACTAACACATACGCTATACATAGAGTAATAACATATTAAAACTCAAATATATTTAAATACAAATGAACGTATATAGGTATACATCATGACAAATAATACTATCATTCATAAATGCTCAACCTGTCCAAAAACATATAAAAACGTGGCTTCCTTAAAAAAGCATATGGATGCGTGTGGCACGAAGGCTGTAGGAGCTGTCAACGCAACTACTCAACCGACGAATACTTCGTCAAATGGTCTCAATGATATTATTTCGCAAATGAAAGCAGTAATAGCTTCAACACAATCATGCACGACAGACGCTACACTACCATCTTCACAAGCTTCACAAGCTTCGCACGCATCCAGCGCATCACCCACTTCACAATCGTCACAATCCTCACAAAAAATAAATAATAAAAACTATGATATAAACATGACAATTGGTAAAGGGAATAAGATTCAGATTGATGTAAAGAAGCAACATGAAACGAAGAACGATGATGTTCGTGTTAGCGATGACTCTGGTGATGACTCTAGTGATGACAATGACGAAGATAGCAATACAAATATAGATGGAAGTGAATTAAAGGAAATATTGAGACCTAAGGTATCACCTACATATCAAGATGAGATTGATAAGTTAGAAAATCTCATTGATTTGTTCAAGCATATGCATGTATCAAATGACCCGGCAAAAAAAGATATTACCATTACTCAATTAAAGAATACACTTGCGGTATTAATGACGCAATCACAAAGTCTAATTAAAGAAATGAAAGTTATGGCTCATAGAAACTGTTATTACAAGAATAATATTATGCTCTCTGCTTATCTGTTAGACAGATGTAGGCACGAGGTTCCGGACGACGAGGAAGAATTTGAAATAATGTTTAATGATAGAATGCGTAGGTGAAATTCCTACTATTGATTTTACGCTTTTTAATTAGTTTGTCTCATTTTTCTTTTCGGTCGGTGTAACCAAATTCTATCCTTAATAACGTTAAATTCAGTTCAAACCATTCATAAATAATCAAACTATAACAATATATATGTGGTATTGTTATATTTTACGAAATAGGTTGGAACAATTTAAGCATAATACATATAATGGTTCAACAAATAACCCGTTAAGACGTTTAAGACAACATAATGAAGAAATCAAGGGTGGTGCCAAAGCAACTCACGGTAAGGGTGGTGCTTGGGAAATCTGTGCTATGCTCTCTGGATTTCCAGACCATATTAATGCTCTTTCTTGCGAGTGGCGTATGAAATGTCCATCTGGAAAACCGGGTAAGAGGGAGGCCAAATATCAGCGGGTTCAAGGACGCATTAGTTCGTTAAATGATATACTGCCATTAGCACGATGGACCGGAAAATGTATAGTTGACAACTGTGACTTTAAGTTTAAACTACATATAGTAAATGATGTTGTTAAATATTTGGATATGTCAGTTGTCCCTGAATATATAGAAATTATCCAGGTTGATGTAATAGATGATAATTGCTTTGAATTGGAGAGAGAAATTTACGAAAAAAATTGAAGTTTTCTTATTATGTTATAATATAATACATCATAATATATAATATAATATATAATACCATATTTGACAATGGAGCATAAGACGTTATTTGACCGTATTCGTGTCAAGATGGATGAGGTGGTGAATGAAGATTTCATCAAGTCTACCAAGACCGAAAAAGGAAATACTCAGGTTAGCGAGCGGGTAGTTATTGAAAAAATTAGAGAAGTTCTTACTGCCCTTGAACTTTCGTTTGAAGAAGCTGGAAGTCAACAGTCAAAGGATTTCAGGAATGTGGGCGGCATTGGACTTAATATTGAAATTAAAAAGACTGATAATCCTGTCATTTATTTCAATGATATATGTCCATCAAAAGACATTTATTATGTCATATTCTTCACTGGAAAGGAATATAAACGAACACCCGAAAAGAATATTCCACCAACACTGCTTTACATCAATGGAGAAGAGTTTATCAGAGATTCGCCATGGATAGCAACCTATATTGATGAATTAACCGCATTGAAGGATAAGTATGCTCGGGGTGAAAACAAGAAAAAGTTAGCAGGTATTATGGAAGTATATCCTCGTCCTACATTCAAGGCCAATATTGCTGGATTTTTAGGAATGAAAGTGTGTGAACTGTATATAGACAATAATAATGGTAGTCACGAACAGCAAGAAATTGATAATATCACTGCTGCCAAGACGTTACTTATGATGTTAAAAGATACAACATGCGATGAAGGATATATCGATTTTTAGAAACAAAAACAAAAACAAAAATATAGTTATACACCTATTGTGTATGTCTCCACAAGCACATACCCACCTAATATAGCTATTGTAAATTATGTAATTAGTATTTTTTCTACGATTTGTTGAATAAGGGGGGGTGGGACAGCATTGCCAATTTGTTTGATTTGTTCCTTCTTCGATCCATACAGTTTAAAATCGGCAGGAAATCCTTGAATTTGTTTTAGTTCATCTGGTAAAATACACCTAATATAATATCCGTTTTTATTTTTAAGAGGCACGAATAAACGTGGCTGATGGTCATATGTACATATAATCGTCTTACTAGGGTTTCTTATGTCGATTATTTCGCAATGAATTGGCGAATCACGCTTAGAGAATGAAAGGAGGGAATGGTGAACCTTACCAATGTATTCCTGATCCCGTGTCTTTGCTTTAAGACGTAGATATGGGTGAATATTCGCAGTATCTTCTTCCTCGTCATTATCCATATCAGTAAGAATACACTCAGGAGGAATGGTTGTCATGTCGAAATCATCTGGTTCAACCTTGATGGCTCCTTCCATACTGAATTTGATAATATTCAATAGGTTTGGTAAATTGGTCTTTCCGTCGTTCAATGGTTCAGGAAATACAAATGTTTTCTCGAGGTCTTTACGAATACCAACAATTATAAGGCGTTTTCTAAGTTGAGGAACTCCATATTTAACTGTATGACAAACTTGATAGGTAACATTATATCCAATCTTTTCGAATTCGTCAACAATAACATCGATGTAATTTTCACCAGTTGCTGTTTTTCGACTGAGAAGACCATCCACATTTTCGCCAATAATATATTTGGGACGAATACAGTTGGTTACACGCGCAAAATCACGGAAAAGCGAATTTCGTGGATCATCTGGTAATTTTTTGCCCCCATTTGAAAATCCCTGGCAACTAAACCCTGCGAAGATAATATCCACTTCATCTGTGTAGGTGCTAAAAACAGCATCTGGAATAAGTTGAATATTTGTTTTATCTTTTTCTTTCTTTTGGCTATCATCGCATATAAGAGTTGAATTAGGAAAATTTAACTGATGGGAATTAATAGCATGTTTGTCAAATTCGTTAAACGCAATAATATTACATCCAGCGTTCATCATACCTAAGGTATCACCACCCATACCTGAGAATAAACTAATACCATTTAATACGGGCGCCATGTTAATTATATATGTAATCTTGTTTTTATATAATTAACGTAATCAATTTTTATTTTATACATCTAAAAATATTATTTATGGAATTTCAATAATACGGTAGTCATGTAAGTGCGTTACAGATTGTTCATAATATTCGCGATAATGATCCATAAAAGATTGATATATTTGAATACAGTGTTCATTGGCCTCTATCAAACTCTTGATAGAAGGAGTATCTGTAAAAACGTCTTGCCAAAAATCAACTGTAAATGGATTGATTATTTTGCTTTTTTCTTGGGCTTCTTTTCTTTTTAGGATGGAAATACTCCGATGGCTTGATTTAATCATAATATCGAACCCAATGTACTTCTTATAGAAATAGTCATTCAAATCTTTACAAAGACGATACCTAAGAGGAAGTTCGTTCGTATGTATTCTTCTTACCGTTTTCAACAAACTGATCGGTAGATATTGTTTAATATAACGGACCAATTCAGGTGGCAGTCGATTGACGTATCGTATTACATTGTGGTTCGAATAATTCATTTGCTTATTATATCATTTGTTATCTTTTTATTATGAAATAATATAGATAATATTCTCAACTGTAAAAAAGGCACTAAGAAAAAGGCACTACTTTGAGATGACAATTTACATAAGTTTTAGAAAACTACCATTTTTATAGTGATATGTAAGAAAGGCTACTAGACCAATGGAGGTATCCAGAGCCAAGTATTTCCACGAATTTACGTTTTTGGTAATAGCATTGTATGCAAATAAGAAAAAGAGGACGGAATGTAAAGGGCGCAATTTGTTCCACCATATTTTGCCCCCTCCTACTTCTAAACCAGTATTTCTAGAACCGGTTACGTAAATATAGAAAAATCCAATGGCTGGTAAAAGCGCAATATATCCTAAAATGGGCAGATATTGAATATCAATATTTTTTGCGAGGAGTGTGAATAGGATACGTGTCCCCATACATCCGACTAGAAACAATAGAAATCTTCGCATAAGAGCATTCATTGTATAATAAATGCGGATATTATTATCAAATATATTTTTGAATAAAATGTAATTTCTCTCTATCGTTCCAATACTGTATTATATTTTTATGAATTTAATCGGTGTAATATCTTACTGATCTAGAATACATATTTTTGAACCAATAAATTTAGTCATTGTATAAATTTAGTAATTACGAATATTATATATATTATTATTATATACATGTCTGGTAGAGAACAAGAACAGCGTTTACAATTATTTCAAGGTATTACACAAATGAATGTTCCCGTTAATGACGCAGCTACTAGTGAATATATGGTACGAAACAATGAGGAAGCCAAAGATATTCTTGTTTCATTAGCGAATGAAACCGTAAATATAGCCGAGGGTGTGAGCCAAATGGTTGAGACAAGTGCGGATAATTTGGAGGTATCAATGGATAATAAAAACAGTATTCGCCAGATAAATGAACAATTTAAACAAATGATGGACATAATAAGCACACAACAACAACAAATCGCCAAGTTAACACTAACCATGGAGAAAGGTCTGGGAGGGGTGGCTGCGGCTGTTACTGGGGTTGGTGACCAAGTGACACAGGTAGGTAAAGATGTCAAGGTAGTTGGCGAAGACGTCAAGGAAGTGGGTAAAGACGTCAAGGCTGTTATATCCAATATACAAGTATTGTCGGATAAAACCATGGCCGAATTTGGTGAATTAAAATCTAGAATTTCTAACGCATCACAAGAAGCACAAAACGGATGCTTACCTATAAATTTTAGTAGTGCCTCTAGTGTAGTTAATTCCATTTTAAATTGTATATGGCGTTTTATTGTATTTATTGGAATTGTATTAGCTGAAACAAAGAATTTTTATATGGCTTTTAGGTCATGGGGTCTTGCGTTGACAGATTTGACACTGGGTTCAATTAGTATTGTAGGGCGGTTAGATGTCATGTTTCGTCTATTCTACTTTTTCTTTGAAATGTGTATCATAATTACATTAGGAAATACAATTGGAGTGTATTTTGGATACCCTAAAATCGCTATAGAAACGATAAATCTCGTAATTGGCTTGTTAGTATCATCGTTCTGGATTTTATATAATTTTATTACATTTATCGTATTGAGCAATCCGATTACAAAAATGATGAAAGATGTATTGGAAGACCTAGGAATTAATACTTTATTTAGAACGACAATGGCCACAATGACGGCATTCATAAAAGCGATGAAAGGTTTCATGTCTTACTTCGGTGGTGGTAGCAATAAAGGTAAAACAAGAAGATCAAGAAAACCTAGAAAGTCGAGAAAGTCGAGAAAGTCGAGAAAGTCACAACGTTCAAATATGAACCTTATAGGTGGAAATAACTCAGTAGCATTAACACAATTACAATTACCGGTTAACATACAATCATCGATTGACACTATTAATAGTATTCTTGATAACCCTAACACTACCGCAATCCTAGATACATACAAAGGTTTTATCAATGGAATGGTATTTAATATTTACAATGTTGTAGTATTGAATATTCCTAATCCCGAATTAAATAAGTATATTTTAAATAATCAAAATAAACTCTTGAATTTTACAAAACATACTATGAATATCATTGATGATGAAAGTATGTCAAATAATGGTAAAAGCGATAGAGTAGAGGAACTTGAGGGTGGACGAAGAAACCATTACAAAAGGTCGAATAAAAACAGGAGAAAAAAGACGGAAAAAAGAAAAAAGCATAAGCGTGCCAAAACACGTAGGTAATTTATCCTCCAAAAGTGACAAATACGTAAAACAAACATGTGTTTCCGGTTTTAAGGGCATGTATTTTATGTAGGTAATCTGTCACTACACAACTTTTCAATATTTTTCAAAAATAGATGGTTATGTAAGTCCATGTAGGTAGCCCCTACATATGTAGGGAGGTTTTATCAACTGAAAAAAAGACACTGTCTTTGATGAATGTAGACAAGTCACTTTTTTCGTGTTTTTCAATTTGATTTTCGATTTTAAAAAATTACACACAGTATTTTTGTGTGTTTTTTTTATTTTTGAAAATAGGATTGGAAAAAGCATGAAAAACAGGTTTTAGAGCATTATGCTCTCATTTTCAATATAGACATGTAAAATATTGTGATTGTAAATTTTACATGTTTATGCGAAAGGATTTAGGGATTTTTATATACTACCATATAAATGGTATGTAATGATAGTGATTTGTCCCAAATTGTCCCAAAAAAATTTGTTTGTGAAAAGTGTAACTATTCATGTAGTAGTAAAAAAGATTATACTAAACATTTAACTACTAGAAAACATCATTTTGGTGTTAAAATGATAGTAAATGATAGTGATTTATCCCCAAATCATAGTAGTCAATCAGTGTCAAAAATATATACTTGTGAATGTGGAAAAACATATAAATGGGACAGTGGATACTATAGGCACAAAAAAACATGTTCGATAGTTCAAGGGACCTATGATAGTACTAATACGAATAAATTTCAACTAGATAAAGAACTTTTGATAAAGATGCTATTGAAAAACCAAGAGGTAATGGAAAAAATGGTGGAAATGATGCCACAAATGGGAAATAATTCACATAATACAAACAATAGTCATACTACAAACAATAATCAGTTTAATATTCAAATGTTTTTAAACGAGCATTGTAAGAACGCCATGAACTTAACAGATTTTATAGAATCATTGCCTATAACAGCGGCAACATATGATAGCACTATAGAAAATGGACTCACAAAAACAATAACGAATATGATAACTAATGGACTAAGTAAGCTAGATATACTAGAACGACCCATACATTGTACGGATGCGACAAGAAAAACCCTCTACGTAAAGGAGGAGAACGTATGGGAAAAAGATACAGAATTGCTCAATGTAGTAGCAGGAATAACAAACTTAATAAGAAAGAAAAGAACGTTGATATGTAGATGGAAAGAAGCAAACCGAGGGTGGGATACGATAGAGAGAAAACAAATAAAATTTACAGAACTGGTATGTAACATTATGACAGATATAGAATATGATGAAAAGGAAACCGGAAAGATTGTCCGTTCAATAAGTAAAACCGTATACTTGGACAATGAAGCGAAGAAAAAGTATATATGCTGAATAAATATGTTTACATAATCCTGAAAATATATTTATTGTGTCTGGTAAATTATCCTCCGAAAACGACAAATCCATATAAAAAATACACATTTATACTTTTTTGGACATTACATATAGTAATGAATGTATTCCTACATGACCTAGTCGTGTTTATTATATGGATTAATCATTATTTTCCATGTAGTGCCCCCCTACATGTGTAGGGAGGTTTTATCAACTGAAAAAAAGGCACTGTCTTTGATGAATGTAGACAAGTCACTTTTTTCGTGTTTTTCAATTTGATTTTCGATTTTAAAAAATTACACACAGTATTTTTGTGTGTTTTTTTTATTTTTGAAAATAGGATTGGAAAAAGCGTGAAAAATGCGTTTTAGAGCATTATGCTCTCATTTTTATTTTAAACTTTTTTCATTTGTTATGATATATTTTTCTATTTTTCATGTGGAAGATTTAGGCGTTTTTTATGTTAGTATAATATACTAACAAATGACTAATGAAAAAACGCCAAAAAACGCCGAGAAATATGAATGTGAACCATGTCACTTTAAATGCTGTAAGTTATGTGATTACATTAGACATATTCATACACGAAAACACGATAGACTAACAAATACTAACGAAATAACCGCAAAAAACGCCAACCAATTTGAATGTAAATGTGGTAAGAAATATAAGCACATGTCTTCGTTATGTGGACATAAAACTACCTGCTCTATCATTCAAGGGACGAATAACACCATCAACAATAATACAAGTGAATTTCAACTAGATAAAGAACTTTTGATAAAGATGCTATTGAAAAACCAAGAGGTAATGGAAAAAATGGTGGAAATGATGCCACAAATGGGTAATAATTCACATAATACAAACAATAGTCATAATACTAACAATAACCAGTTTAATATTCAAATGTTTTTAAACGAGCACTGTAAGAACGCCATGAACTTGACAGATTTTATAGAATCATTGCCTATAACAGCGGCAACATATGATAGCACTATAGAAAATGGCCTAACCAAAACAATTACGAATATGATAACCAATGGCTTAAGTAAGTTAGATATACTAGAAAGACCCATACATTGTACGGATGCCACGAGAAAAACTCTCTACGTGAAGGAGAAGAATATATGGGAAAAAGATACAGAATTGTTGAAGGTAGTATCCGGAATAACAAATCTAATAAGAAAGAAAAGAACAATGATAAGTAAATGGAAAGAAGCCAATGAAGGGTGGGCTACGATAGAGAGAAAACAAATAAAATTTACAGAACTGGTATGTAACATTATGACAGATATAGAATATGATGAAAAGGAAACCGGAAAGATTGTCCGTTCAATCAGTAAAACCGTATACTTGGACAATGAAGAGAAGAAAAAGTATATATGTTAATAAATATGTTTACATAATCATGAAAATATATTTATTGTGTATGGTAAATTATCATCCGAAAACGACAAATCCATATAAAAAATATACATTTTTACTTTTTTGGACATTGTATGTAGTAATGAATGTATCCCTACGTGACCTAGTCGTGTTTATTATATAGATTATACGTTATTTTCCATGTAGTGGTTCCCTACATATGTAGGGAGGTTTTATCAACTGAAAAAAAGACACTGTCTTTGATGAATGTAGCAAAGTCAATTTTTTCGTGTTTTTCAATTTGATTTTCGATTTTAAAAAATTACACACAGTATTTTTGTGTGTTTTTTTTATTTTT
>Ga0209702_10005638_pt1 | contig 16823 bp, 16 predicted proteins | sample FRY01_FD_187210 | JGI IMG/M metagenome (GOLD analysis project Ga0209702, IMG submission 187210) | Freshwater microbial communities from Lake Fryxell liftoff mats and glacier meltwater in Antarctica - FRY-01 (SPAdes) (version 2) | ecosystem: Environmental > Aquatic > Freshwater > Ice > Glacier...
CCTCACCGTCATTGGCGCCGGCAACCGTGCGGAGATTTGGTCCACCACAGCGTGGGACCAGTACTACACAGATCGCGAACAAGCCTTCTCTGAAACTGAAGAGGAGGTGATTCCCGGACTCCTGTAACCCCGTGTTCGAGACTCCCGTCCGTTCGCCCTGTATCACCTTCCCCGGTTCCAGGTCGATGCAACGGAAGGGAATCTCGGATCCGGGTCCGGGAAGGGCTCTTGACGATGAACACTTACCAGCACGTCCCCGTCATGAAAGAGCGCGCTCTTGAAATAATGGCGCCGGCGCTCGTTACGCCCGGTGCGTTGTTGGTCGATGCGACGGTGGGACTTGGCGGCCACGCCGAAGCGTTCTTGGAAAGGTTCCCTGAACTTCGATTACTGGGCATCGATCGTGATGAGGAAGCCCGCGATCACGCGAAAGCCAGACTCGCTCGCTTTGGCACCCGGGTCATGTTTCACCACGCACGATATGACGCTTTAGGAGAGGCGTTGGACGGCCAGCTGGCCGGAGAAGAACCTGCGGGCATCCTGTTCGACTTGGGAGTGTCTTCACTGCACTTAGACAAGCCCGAGCGCGGTTTTTCGTACTCCGTCGACGCTCCCTTGGATATGCGAATGGATACTCGTGACCCGGTCACCGCTTCGAGCATTCTCGACACCTACTCGGGCGATGAGTTGGCGGATATTTTCCGCACCCTGGGAGATGAAAAACTCGCCGGTCGATATTCACGGGCAATTGTTGCTCACCGGGAAAACTCGCCTTTTTTGCGCACAAGTGAGCTCGTTGACGTGTTGCAAAAGGCGACCCCGTACGCATTGAAAGACCGCGGCCACCCCGCAAAGCGAGTTTTTCAGGCGCTGCGTATGGAAGTAAATTCTGAACTTGACTCCCTCAAGGTTGCCATTCCGATCGCTCTGGACCGGCTCGCTCTCGGAGGTCGGATCGTGGTCATGTCTTATCACTCGGGTGAAGACCGCCTAGTTAAAGCAGCACTGCGTGAGCGCACGCGCTCCAGCGCACCCCTAGGGCTGCCGGAAGAACTTCCCGAGCACCGCAGTGAATTTGTTGACCTCACCCGGGGAGCAGAAAAAGCATCCCTCGAAGAAATAGCGGACAACCCTCGGAGCGCGTCGGTGCGTACCCGGGCCGGTGAGAAAATTAGAAAGAGGCGCTCATGAACGCTCGTGTCATTCCTCCATTTCAGCCGAGAACTCCCAGGAGCGCTCACACCCTCTCTGCGAGGCGACACGCGACGCCCCCGAAAGCTGTACCCAAGATGCGGTACGCAGTTGCCACACTTGTGGGAATCTTCGCAATTTTGGGGGGACAACTCCTGCTCTCGATTAGCGTCTCCAGCGGCGCATACACAATTGCGGGGCTCAAAAGTGACGTGCGCACCAGTGAACAGTCTCTGCAGATTGTCGCTGAGGACATTGGCGCTCTGACGGCTCCGGATACTCTTGCCTCGCTTGCCGGGTCGATGGGCATGGTCGAGGACAATAATCCTGCCTACCTGCGCATCTCCGATGGGACCGTCTTGGGTGAAGCAGCGCCCGCTGACACGGCCTCAGAAACTCCGGTCTACACCGTGACCGCGGGGACGGAAGACCGCGTTCCTCCCAGAATTGTTGACGACGTGTATGCCCTGCTTACGGCCCAGGTCACACCGGAAATAAGTGCTGAAGAGGCGCTCCTGGCCGCCGTGGTCCCCGTCGCCCAGAACACCACGAGTGCTGTGGTGTCTTCTGCCATGGTCAAGACCGCAACTCCTGTTGCCGTGGGCACTTTTGGGGGCTCTATTCCTTCGCCCAGCACCCGCTAAGTCCTCGAGAGGAAGTTATGACCCACCAGCGCATGTCCGGTCGTCGTATCGCGTGTGCGTTGGTAATGGTCTTCATCACGGCAACCCTCTTGTTCACCAGACTGGTGGATGTTCAGGTGGTCCGAGCCAGTGAGTTACAAGAGCAGTCCGCCGCAATTCGAACCACCGACGAGACGGTGTGGGCCTCCCGGGGTTCCATCATCGACAGTTTCGGCAACGATCTCGCCCTTGACGTCGACCGGTATGACCTCAGCGCTGACCCCAGCAGGGCGGGGGACTTCCGGCGTGACGGAGAAACGATCTCGCTTGAATTGGCGATGGCTGAGATTGCCACTCTCACTGGCGCCAATGCTGATGAGCTCATCTACGCCGTCGCGAGTAACACGACGACACGCTTTACCTACCTCATCCAGGGGGTCAGCCCGGAGATTCGATTGGCCCTGCGGGAGCTTCGCATCCCGTGGCTTCAAATGGATTTGGTCCGTGAGCGCACCTATCCTTTTGGTCCCGTGGTGGGAAACCTCACCGGAATGCTGGGAACGGACGAGCCTTTAGCGGGAATTGAGCGCGGCTATAACGAGTGCTTGGCGGCCCAGAATGGTGTTGCCACTTATCAGCGTGGAGCAGATGGTGTTCGTTTGCCAGGAACCACGCAGGTGGCCAGTAATCCCGTCCACGGAGGTGATGTGGTGCTCACCCTCGACAGCGATCTGCAGTGGTACGTCTTACAACAGTTGGCAGAGCACGGCAGCCGATTGGGGGCCCAATACGGTTCTGCGATGGTGGTGCGCGTAGCGGACGGACATATTTTAGCCGCAGCGGATTGGCCCACCTTCGACCCCAATGACTTTGCCCAAACCCCCACGGGCAACACGGGTGCTCGCGTCTTTAGCTCACCGTATGAGCCAGGGTCAATCATGAAATCCATTGGGGTGGCCATGCTGATCGACGGTGGCTACACCTACGCCGAAGACCGCATCGTCGCTCCGGGCTTTTTCGAGGTGTATTCCGGGACCTATATCAAGAACTTTGCGGTGGCAGATGATCGACAGCTCACGACAGCGGGTGTCTTGTATACGTCGTCTAACACCGGCATGTCGGTGCTCTCTAGCCGGATGCCCAAGAGTACTGCGACGAACTATTTCCGCAAATTTGGGTTTGGGTCGTCCACCGCAGTGGACTTTTTGGGGGAATCGCCGGGGCAGCTGATTCCCGCTGACAAGGTCGACGTTGTCACCCGCTATAACCAGTTCTTTGGCCAGGGCATTTCCGTGACGGCTGCCCAAATGGCCGGTGCGTACCAAACGCTGGCAAATGACGGTGTGCGGGTGCCGTTGCGCCTAGTGGAAGGATGTCTCTCCAACGATGGGATATTCGCCGAGAACCCGGTGGAAGCACCCATCCAGGTGGTGTCGGCCAGCGCATCTCACCAGGTAATTCGCGCATTGGAGACGATTGTTTCTCAGGGTCCCTTGAAAAATACCTTGGGTATCCCCGGGTATCGCGTTGCCGCCAAAACGGGTACCGCCGAAATTGCGGACTCCTCGGGTTATGGCGATGAACGGGTGATTTCTCTGGCAGGAATGGCTCCGGCAGAGGACCCGGAGTATGTGGTGCTCGTGAGTTTCTATAAACCACAAACTTCCCGTGTCTCCACTGCGGCAGCCCCGGCGTTCCACGACGTGATGTCTCACGTCCTCAAGCACTACCGCGTTGCGCCCTCGAGCGAACCCGCCGTGCTTCCCCCGCTAACCTGGTAGCGCCCACCACACCGCTGCGAGAGGAAATACCCATGGCCGATGGCCCTGGTTTGCGGCCTAGTCAGCAGCGACCGTATCTCCTTTCCCAACTCGCCAGAGAATGGGGCCTTGAACTACACGGCGAGGATGTCGCGGTTTCCGGTATCGCACTCCACACGTCTGCGGTGGAGAGGGGCGACCTTTTTGTTGCCGTTCAGGGCGTCAATAGGCACGGTGTCGAAGTGTGGGAGGACGCAGTCTCCGCGGGAGCCACTGCGATTCTCACCGATGTTGGGGGGGCCAGCACCGTGTCTGAGAAAGCTTTTCCCGTGTTGGTCGCGCGCGATCCCCGTTCCCTTTTGGGTGCAGTCGCTGCTCGAATCTATGGCACGGGCGCAGGATTTCATCCGCCGGTGTTTTCGGTGACCGGCACCAATGGCAAAACCTCGACCGCGTTCTTGCTCGAAGCTTTGATGCGCGGGTTGGGCTGGAAAACTGCGCTCTCCACGACAGCGGAGCGCAGGGTGGACGGGGTTGCCTACCCCTCCACCTTGACCACACCTGAAGCCCCCGACATCCACGCGATGCTTGCCTGCGCGACAGAAGCTGGAGTGAGCGGTGTAGCCATCGAGGTGAGCGCTCAGGCTTTGTCGAAAAACCGTCTTCAAGGTGTGATGAGCGCGGTGGCGGGTTTCACGAACCTCAGCCACGACCACTTAGAAGATTTCGGAAACATGGACACCTATTTGGCCGCCAAAGCGGCGCTGTTTGGTGCTGACATGGCGCACCACTGCGTGATTTGTGTCGATGGCATCTGGGGGGAGACTTTGGCCAGCAACGTGAAGATTCCCGTAACAACGTTTGCCAAGGCCGGTCACCCAGGAGCGTCCTGGCACTATGAAATGCTGGAACAGCAAGAGCTGAGCACCCGCTGGAGCATCACCTCCTCTGAGGGGAAAACCATGACTCTTCACGCGCCCATTGTGGGAGAACACATGGTGTCCAATGCCACCTTGGCCATACTGATGCTCGTCGAGTCGGGCGTGAGTATGGACGCGATATCTGATGCGATGGGGCCCGGTACCGAGGGAATTCCGGTAGCCATTCCCGGGCGCATTGAACGAGTTTCTGGGGAACACGGGCCCAAAGTGTTCGTCGATGCGGGGCGCAGCGCTGATGCGTATGAGCAGACCTTAACCACTATTCGCGGTTTCACCACGGGGATTGTGGTGATGGTTTGCGGAACATCGGGTAACCGAGATGTCACAAAGCGCCCGATTATGGGCGCTACCGCGGCGCGACTGGCCGATGTTGTAATCATCACCGATGACGATCCTCGGCGCGAAGACCCAGCCATCATTCGCGCAGGCCTGCTCGAAGGTGCTCGTTCGGTGCCCGGTGCCCAGGTGCACGAAATACCCGACCCCAGTGCTGCGATCCGCTACGCAATAGACCTGGTGGCCCCGGGCGATAGCGTCTTGTGGAGTGGTCCTGGATCGCAGTCCTACCGGGACATCATGGGAGAAAAAGTTCCTTACTCTGCGAGAACAGAGGCCAGAGTTGCCCTAGCAGATGCGGGCTGGCCGGTGCCAGAGAAAGGTTTTACCTCATGACGTACCGTGACCGCCTTCTCGAATGGAATGCCCCGGAGGGGGTGTCCACCCGTGTCCGAGGTGACATCGTGATGGTCGATGGCACCGCGTTGTCTGGCGCGAGAGCCGCTGTTGATGTGCTTAAAGCCGTCCGTGGGTTGGTGTTGCCTGAGGGACGCATCATTGCGGTGATGGGAGGTCTGGATCTGTCGGGAGATTCGGACTACGACAACCTGGAAGCTTTTGGCGCGGTGATAGTCCGTCTGGGCATTGCCCTCACTGTGGCGGTGGGTCCCGCGGCGCGGCCAATCTTTCTCTCGGTGGGGCGCGAAGGCTCATGGGATGGAGAATCCCAGTACAGTGCGGATGCCTCCAACGCCTACGATGAGGTCCGTGGATACATCGAGCCAGGAGACATCGTTGTGATCCTAGGCGGAGCTGGGGAAAATCTCAGCCCCCTGGTTCAGAAGTTGGGTGAGTCCCTGCCATGAGAATTTTGCTTCTCGGGAGTGCCTTGTCGCTGGGTTTTTCGCTCTTTTTGACCCCTCTATTTATTCGCCTTTTTGCCAAGCTTGGCTGGGGTCAGTTCATTCGCCAAGACGGGCCCAGGACCCATTTCGTCAAGCGTGGAACACCGACAATGGGGGGGATTGTCATCATTCTCGCCATTGTTTTTGGCTACTTTGGCTCCCACCTCATCGAGGGTGCCCCCGTGACGCATTCGGGTCTACTGGTCATTGGTCTGATGGTGGGGCTGGGATTTGTGGGCTTCTTGGATGACTATTCGAAGATTCGGCAACAGCAATCTTTGGGTCTCAGCCCCCGGGCCAAGGTTATTGGCCAGGTCACGGTGTCGATTGCTTTCGCTGTGCTCGCAGTCTCTTTTCCCGACAGTGACGGGCAAACTCCCGCTGCGCCGGGAATATCCCTGGTGCGCAACGCCGACCTGATTTCTTTTGTCGAGTGGGGTCAAGTCGGCGTGTTGGTGGCCTTTGCCCTGTGGGCCACCCTAATCATTGTGGGAACCTCTAACGCCGTTAACCTGACGGATGGGTTGGATGGTTTAGCCAGCGGTTCCACCATCTTGGTGTTCATTTCTTACGTGGTGATTACGTTTTGGCAATTCAACCAGTCTTGTTTCCGCGTGTTTGCTGACCAAGAGAACTTCTATAAATGTTACGAAGTGCGAGATTCCTTGGAGCTAACCGGGTTGGCGGCGATGGCCAGCGCGAGCTTAATTGGGTTCCTGTGGTGGAACACGTCGCCAGCAAAAATTTTCATGGGTGACACGGGGTCCCTGGGGCTTGGCGGCGCGGTGGCGGCCCTCGCCCTTTTCTCCCGGACCGAAGTGTTGCTTCCTGTGGTGGGTGGATTGTTTGTCATCTTGACCGGCTCTGTCATTCTGCAGCGTCTGTACTTCAAAGTGACCGGCGGGAAGAGAATCTTTTATTCCTCTCCTCTCCATCACCATTATGAAATCAAAGGGTGGGCCGAGGTGACGATTGTGGTGCGCTTTTGGCTGATTGCAGGCTTGTTTGCGGCTGTGGGCGCGGGCTTGTTCTACCTGGAGTGGCTGAGCCGTTGAGTCGGCGTTCGCTCGATGATCTCACGAGCTGGCACTCCGAGTGGTCCGGGTTGCGGGTGGTCGTGGTGGGTGTGGGCGCCACAGGTTTCGCCCTGGTCGACACTCTGGTGGAACTCGGGTGCGAGGTGGTTTCTTTGGCCAGAGATGCTGCGGACGATGTCTTACCCATTCTTGAGGTTCTTGGAGCCACCTCTGTTGTCGGGGCATCAGACTCCGAGCTCGTAAGCGCACTGGTTAAGTTTGCTCCTGATCTGGTTCTTGTTTCGCCCGGGGTCCGCAAGGGCGAAGCGCTCGTGCAGTCTGCGCTCGGCGCTAACATCCCGGTCTGGTCAGATATCGATTTTGCCTGGCGGGTGCGTGATAAACGCGACCATGTGTCCCCCTGGGTACTGATAGCAGGAGAGGAAAACGGTCTTCGTATCGCTGAACTTTCTGCCAGACTTCTCAGCGCCGCCGGACTTCCCTCTCTCGTCGCGGGGCATCACGCGGGCGTGCTCTTAGATGCGCTTCGAGACCCGCACGACTACGCCACGATTGTGATTGTGGCTTCGGACACTCAGGTTCACAACCTTGCTCGCGGGGAATCTGTGCTGCGCTCGCCGACGATTGCTTTGTGCGTGGAAGAAACCCCGTCCTCGTCCCTGGCGGGGCTCTATGACGGGGTTTCCCAGGCCTGCATGTATCGCCGAGGAGCAGGGCCAACTATGTCCTTGGTGGCACATGCTGATGTCCAGGAGGGTGCCAGAGCAATCGGCATTGGCTTTGATTCGCCCGGGCAAAGTGATTTGGGGCTGGTCCAGGGCATCGTGGTCGACCGGGCCTTTTTAGACGAGCGTGAGACTCAGGCATTAGAGGTTTCCACTCTGGAGGAGCTTACGCAAGCGGGCTGGACCATTCCGGAAGATTTACCGGTGATTCTGGGAGCAATCGCCGTTGCGCGAGGACACAATGTGTCCCCTGCCGTCATTGCAGGAGTCTTGACCCATCCCTAAAGTGGGCTTGCCGAGAGCGGTTTCGGCGTGCCTTAGCGGCTCTCTGGCCCCTCCGGGCGCACACTAGTAACGCGCATTCTCCTCCTGGAGGTGCGGGTGTGACCTGACCAAAGGGGCTAGCCACGATGGCACGTACAACGCCCGCACCCGCCATCGCTTCCAGGAATTCGCGCGTCGTCGTCAGCGTTAAACGACTTTTTGCCAAAGAATCTGCTCATTACGTCGTGATGGTTGCGACGGTCTTGTTTTTGGTGGTTTTCGGTCTCGTCATGGTGCTCTCCTCTTCTTTTGTGGACTCCGCACTGGGAAATAATGGCAATTTTTTTGCGACTTTTTTCCGCCAGGCAGGATGGATCATCATCGGGGTCCCTTTGATGCTGGTGCTCTCTAGGCTTCCCCCCATCACATTTAAGCGGCTGGCTCCCACTTTTTTCCTGGCGGCACTTGTCTTGCAGGGCCTGGTCTTCACTGCACTGGGGATCACTTCCGGGGGTAACCGAAACTGGGTCAGCATCGCGGGTCTCTCCGGACAGCCCTCGGAAATCTTGAAAGTGGCGCTCCTGGTGTGGATGGCAGCAATCCTGTCTGATCGCATGGATCGCATCCACGAAGTTCGCACCCTGTGGCAACCGTTGGGGATGGGGGTGGGGATTGCCCTACTTCTCGTCATTCTCGGTCAAGACTTAGGAACCATGGGCGTGATGGTCATGATTGCCCTGGGGGTGGTGTTCCTCGCAGGCGTTCGGTTGCGCCACCTTGCGACGATACTGGCGTTCTTCGGGCTGATCCTGGCGTTCGTGGCCGTGTTAAGTCCCTCGAGAGTCAATCGCATTGCGACCTGGTTTTCTGGGTGCACCGAAGAGGACTACCTCAATGGCTGTTGGCAAACCGTGCACTCTACGTTTGCCCTGGGGTCCGGGGGAATTTTCGGTGTGGGTCTGGGCAATTCGCGCGCAAAATGGTCCTGGTTGCCCGAAGCAGAAACGGACTTCATTTTCGCCATTGTGGGCGAAGAACTTGGCCTTTTGGGAACCAGCCTCGTCATTTTGTCTTTTGTCGTGCTCGCGGTCACCATGACCCACCTGGTGAGAAAAAACCCGGACCCGTTCGCACGACTGGTCACCGGAGGGGTGATGGTGTGGCTGATTGGCCAAGCCTTGATTAACATCGCCGTGGTGCTGGAACTCTTGCCGGTGTTGGGCGTGCCGTTACCGTTTATGTCGGTCGGAGGATCCGCTCTGCTGGCTTCTTTGGCAGCAATCGGAGTGGTGATGGCGCTCAATCGGGCAGGAGTCACCTCTGTGAGCGACCACTACGAGGCAGCCAGAAAGAGGCGACGGTGACCCGCGTGATGTTAGCTGGCGGGGGAACCGCTGGCCACGTCAATCCTCTCCTGGCGGTGGCTGAGAACTTGCAGCTGACTCATGGCCTGAGCAGTGATGACATCGCGGTGGTCGGAACTAAAGAAGGATTGGAGTTTCGCCTTATTCCCGAAGCAGGCTTGGCGCTTTTTACCCTGGCCAGGTTGCCTTTTCCTCGGCGCATGACACTGGGTGCTCTCGCGTTTGGCCCTCGGTTTATTTGTGCCACGGTGCGGGCCGTTCTTTTTTTGCGCCGTCACCGCGCTCAGGTGGTTGCCGGGTTTGGCGGATATGTCTGCGCACCGGTTTATGTCGCGGCGTGGTTAACCCAAACGCCTCTGGTCATTCATGAAGCAAACGCGGTGCCCGGTTTTGCTAATCGGTTAGGCGCCCGCTTCACGACACAAATCCTGACCGCGTTTCCCACGCCTTCGCTGCCAGGATCGGTGACGGCGGGAATGCCGATGGCAAGAAGAATTACCCACCCTGGCAAGAATGTGTCGCCTACAGTAGCGCGCACCCACTTTGGCCTGGACCCCCACACAAAGACGCTGGTGGTGACCGGGGGGTCTCAAGGCGCACGGAGTATCAACGACACCGTGATAGCGCTGGTGCCGGCTCTGGTGCACTCAGGGTGGCAGGTGCTCCACGTTGTGGGAGGTAAGAACCCGGTGCCCGCCGGCATGCCCTCTGGTTATGTGGGTCTTGCCTACTGCGACCGGATGGATCTGGCTCTTGCGAGCGCCACAGCGGTGATTTCCCGAGCCGGCGCCGCGACCGTGTCTGAGATCCAGTTACTCGAAGTGCCCGCTCTTTTCGTTCCCTACCCCGTGGGCAATGGCGAGCAAGAGAAGAATGCGCAAGAAAGTGTCCGGAGGGGGGCAGCCATTGTCATTGCCGACCGCGACTTTACGCCAGAGGGTGCCCTCCAGATGGTCATGCCGCTTTTGAGCGATGACCAGGCACTCGATCGAATGAGGACCCAGGCTCAGGGTTTGGGCCACCGCGATGCTGCTGCCACCATGGCCCAGGTAGTCCTCGACACCGCACGAAAGGCTTCGCCATGAAACCCATTCTGGGAAAAGAATTGCCGGCCACGGTTGGTGCAGTCCACTTCATCGGCGTTGCCGGCTCAGGAATGAGCGGGATAGCTCGTGTCTTTGCCGAGCGCGGCCACACCGTGACCGGCTCTGATCAGGCAGATTCAGAGGTGGTCGCTTCATTGCGAGAGGCCGGAATTCTGGTATCTCTTGGGCATGACGCTTCTCACATAGCGGGGGCAGACACCGTGGTGTTTTCCAGCGCCGTGCGCGACTCAAATCCCGAATACGTGGCAGCACTAGATCAGGGCCTGAGCGTCATTCACCGCTCAGAGGCATTGCGCTGGTTACTCAAGGGCAAGAAGACGCTTGCCGTGGCAGGGTCTCACGGTAAAACGACCACGACCGCGATGGTGGCTACGTCTTTGGAGCGGGCAGGAATCGACGCGGGGTGCGTCAACGGAGGTGTGGTCAGCCAGTGGGGCGTGTCCTCGAGGGACGGCTCGGACCCGCTGTTTGTGATTGAAGCAGATGAGTCCGACCGGTCTTTCGTGGGGTACCACCCCGCACATATTCTGATCACCAATATCGCACCAGATCATCTTGATTTTTATGGCACCCTTGGGGCCATCTATGACGCGTTTGAAGCCTTCGCGAGAACCGCCCAGGACGGTATTGTTCTGTGCGCTGATGATGCCGGCACCCAGGCACTCTCGACACGCCTCGAGGGGGCTGCGCCGATCACAACCTACGGTGTCTCGGACAGCGCGGATGTCGTGATGAGCAACCTGGTGGCAGGCCCACACGCCCACTTCACGGTGAGCTACCGCGGACATTCGGAATCCGTGACGCTCGGAGTTCCCGGTCGTCTCTCCGCGCTCAATGCCACTGGAGTGGTCACCCTTCTATTGGGTCTTGGTATGAGTCTGGGGGAAGCCTCACAGGCCGTCTCAGGGTTCCAAGGGGCTGACAGGCGTTTTCAATATCACGGCACCATCGGTGACGTGCGGTTTTTTGATGACCATGCTCACCACCCCACCGAGGTGGGGGCGGCTTTAGAGACCGCGCGGGCGGTGGTGGGTGAAGGCCGAGTTATCACCATGTTTCAGCCCCATCTGTTTTCTCGCACGCAATATATGGCCGCAGAGTTGGCTGCCGCTTTCGCAAAGGGTAGTGACCACACGGTGTTTCTCGATATCTTCGGTTCCCGTGAGGATCCCGTGGAGGGTGTCACCACTCACCTCATCCTCGAGGAGCTTCCCAGGGGGACATCCTTTGATTTTGAGCCCGACTGGGACAAAGCCTGTGCCTTAGCGCTGGATCACGCACGCCCGGGCGACATTGTTCTCACCATGTCCACAGGCGACCTATATCAAATTGTGCCCCGGCTGATGGAGCAGCAGAGACGTATCGTGGAGGATAATCATGGACCGTCCTGACGGATTTTCAGGCTCTCCCCCCAAAACGTCTGCCCCGAGTTCTGCGGCTCGCCGAAGTTCCGCTCACGCAACCCAAAAGAATGCCACAAAGGCTCGTCTTTCTGCCGAGAAAGCGGAATTGCGCACCTTTACCCGCGGAAGTCGCCAACGACGACGACGATGGGGTGTTTCCCTGGGAAGCATCGGCGCGTTGGTTCTTGGTGTTGTCCTCCTGACCCTGTCGCCACTTCTGTCCCTGCGCACCGTGGTGGTTGAGGGCGCGGATCGCCTGGACCCCGCGCAGGTGGAGCAGGCGTTAGCTTCGCTCCAGGGTGAACCCTTGGCCAGGGTGAGCTCGCAGAGGGTGGGAGAGGCTCTGGGGGAAATCACTCTGATTCAGGCGTTTGAGACGCGGATAGAACCACCAGGAACTTTGGTCGTGTCTATTGTGGAACGCAAACCCATCGGGGTTGTCGCCTCTGCTACCGGTTACAAGGTTGTCGACGCAGCGGGGGTCACTCTATGGTTTGAAGCGATTGCCCCGGGCTCCCTGCCTCTTATCTTGGTCGCGGCGGACCCTGATTCTCCCAGTTTTGGCGCCATTTCCCGGGTGCTTCTCGCCTTGCCTGATGATCTTCTTATCCAGGTGGAGGGTGTGACGGCAACCTCGTTGGACAACGTGCGATTTACGATTAGGGGAACCGCGCACGAAGTGGTGTGGGGGAGCTCGGATCGAGTTGGCGAGAAAGCGCGGGTGCTCAGCGCCGCACTGGTCGCAGCCGGCGCGACCGCCTCCCGCATCATTGATGTCACCACTCCCGAAAGCGTTGTTATTCGCGCTAAGGGGTGAGTAATCATTGGTTGAGGTGGGTTCTGCGACACGCCCGGAACCTCCTGCCAGCGAGCGCATTCACCCCCTACGGTTTTCCTCGACAAACGTGATGGAAACTCTAATCTTCAAGTGAAGGTTTAAGGTTCAGCGCAAAGGAGCACCGGTGACCGGTCAAATCAACTACTTCGCAGTGATCAAAGTGGTCGGCGTCGGTGGTGGCGGCGTCAACGCTGTGAATCGGATGATTGATCGTGGCCTCCGCGGCGTCGAGTTCATCGCCATCAACACGGACGCCCAAGCATTGCTGATGAGTGATGCAGACGTCAAGCTTGATGTGGGACGCGACTTGACCAGAGGCCTCGGCGCCGGAGCCGACCCCGAAGTGGGTCGTCGCGCAGTAGAGGATCATCAAGAAGAAATTGAGCAGGCTCTTGCGGGCGCCGACATGGTCTTTGTCACCGCAGGTGAAGGTGGCGGGACAGGAACCGGGGGTGCCCCCGTTGTCGCACGCATCGCGAAATCCATTGGCGCACTCACCGTCGGAGTGGTGACCAAACCCTTCTCCTTTGAAGGCAAACGCCGCATGTCTCAGGCGGACGTAGGCGTTCAAGCCCTCAAAGATGAGGTTGACACGCTCATCGTTGTTCCTAACGACAGGCTGTTGGAAATTTCGGATCGCAGTATCAGCATGCTCGAAGCGTTCGAAACGGCGGACCGCGTTTTGCTCGCGGGGGTACAAGGCATTACCGACCTCATCACCACACCCGGGCTGATGAACCTTGACTTTGCGGATGTGAAATCCGTGATGAAAGACGCTGGCACGGCCTTGATGGGGATTGGCTCGAGCAGGGGCACTGACCGCGCCATCAAAGCAGCCGAGCTTGCCATTGCCTCACCTCTGCTGGAATCCAGCATTGAAGGCGCCCACGGTGTGTTGCTCTCCATTACAGGCGGTTCCACCCTCGGCCTGTACGAAGTCAGCGATGCTGCGAGGCTCGTCGAAGAAGCGGTCCACCCCGACGCGAACATTATTTTTGGTGCTGTCATCGACGATTCGCTCGGTGACGAGGTTCGCGTGACGGTAATTGCGGCGGGATTTGATGAATCCCAACAGAGGCGGGCTGTGGTGAGCGAAATTTCTCAACCCACCACCGTCACAGGCCCAGGAGCAGAAGAGTCCTGGTTGTTCCTGGGTGAGGAGAAGCCTGCGCCTGCCGAACAAGCCCCTGTTTTTGCCTCGGAGGCAGTCGACGAGGGTGAGCTCGACGTTCCCGACTTTCTGCGCTAGAGAGCCCCGATGACAGACACTCCCGCCTCACGATGGCACGCGTTGCAAGGACAGGTGGCAGCGGCTGCCCGCCAGGCGGGGCGTTCCCCCGAGGAGATCACCACCATTGTGGTGACCAAGTTTCATCCAGCGACGCTTGTCCGCGAGCTTGCCCAGGCGGGGGTCAAACACGTCGGTGAAAACCGTCATCAGGAAGCCGTGGCAAAGCATCAAGAACTTGTCGACATCGACCTCACCTGGCACTTTGTGGGTCAATTGCAATCCAATAAGGCCAAAGCTGTAGCGCAGTACTGTTCGGTTATTCACTCGGTAGACCGGGTGTCTCTCGTCTCTCCGCTGTCGCAAGTAGAGCGAGATATTGATATTTTCCTTGAAATAAATCTCACCGATGTTCCTGGTCGGGGGGGAGTGGAGCCCTCGGATTTGCTTGCTCTGGCGGAGCACGTTCTGGCGGCAGATAACCTGGGACTTCGGGGGGTAATGGCCGTGGCACCACTTGGGGAGCCCGCACGGGAGGCCTTTGATCGCGTGCTCGTTCTGCATGAGCGTTTGCGTACCATCGCTCCCGAGGCCCGCGAGCTTTCGTTGGGGATGTCGGGAGACTTTGTCGAAGCGATTGCTGTCGGTGCGACACACCTGCGCGTTGGTAGCGCAATTACCGGGAAACGGCCCGTCGCGACCTAATCTGATAGCGGAAACAAGAACGCCGAAGGGGCACTCATGTCAAATCCGTTACGTAAGACGCTCGAATTCTTGGGTCTTGCTGAAGAGTCCATGGACCAACCGACCAGCCAGCCACGCGCGGTGGGTGCGGTCCCCGCTCCCGCGCAACGCGCCACTGTAACGCCGCTGCGTCGCGGTTCTAAGCAAGGGGTGAGTGATGTGAACGAAATCTTGACGGTACACCCAAAAAAGTATGGCGACGCCAGAATCATTGCGGAAACCTTCCGTGAAGGCGTGCCCGTCATCATCAACCTCACGCAGATGAGTGAGTCCGAAGCTCGGCGACTCGTCGACTTTTCCAGTGGGCTCTCTCAGGGACTGCACGGCCACATTGAGCGCGTGACTCCCAAGGTTTTCCTCCTCTCACCGTCCCACATTTTGGTCAGCGGCGATGGAGACGGAATGGAGTCCGAGCTCGACGCGGCGCTGACCGACTAACAAGGGCCTCCTCCACAGTTGCTTTCGGGCATACTGGAGGTTCTATGGATATCATCGCGACCAGTTTCGCCAGCATCGTGTACCTCGGTCTGTCCCTATTTTTGCTTGCCATGTGGGTGAGGTTTATTTTTGACTGGGTGCAAGTGCTGTCCCGTGGGTTTCGCCCCAAGGGCCCTGTGCTGCTCCTGGCCGAGGCCGCCTATTCCGTGACAGATCGCCCCCTTCGTGCGGTCCGTAAAGTGGTGCCCACGCTGCGTTTTGGTGGCGCCGCGATAGATTTGGGCTGGAGCTTGCTGATGTTCGCCACATTTATTGTCTGGTCTTTTGTCGGAGGTTTGCGCTAACTTCGCTCCTTTTCTTCCCCATTCCGGGGTAACCTAGAAAAAGTCGCGTTATCGACAAGAGACGTCCGGCGCCATTTTCCACTTTCCACCAGTCATCGAAATAGAGGTAGGGTCCCATGGCACTGACACCAGAGGACATTGTCAACAAACGTTTTCAGTCCACAAAGTTTCGCGAAGGATACGACCAGGACGAGGTCGATGATTTTCTCGATGAGGTCGTCGTGGAAATGCGCCGCGTGGTGTCTGAAAAAGACGAACTGGCGCAGAGACTCGCAGGCATGGAAGGACGCATCTCCGAGCTTCAGCGCTCGGGAGCCTCCGGCAGCGCTGTGGGCGTTTCCGGGTTCTCCGCCAACGGGGAAACGGCTGATACCGCTAACGCGAATAATCTTCTTCAGCTCGCGCGCAGGCTCCACGAGGATCACGTGCGTGAAGGAATTGAAAAACGAGACCAGCTGATTGCCGAAGGCCATGGCCAAGCTGCACGAATTATTGCGGAAGTCGAGACGGAGCACCGAGCGCACCTGATGCAACTGGAGGGCGAACGCGGGAGCATCACCCAAGAGGTCGAGCAGCTGCGCACCTTTGAACGCGAGTACCGGGCCAGTTTGCAATCCTTTATTAATGGACAGTTGGGGGCGTTGGGATCCTCTGATGTTCCTCAAGGTGCGTCAGACACCCGTCCGGTGTAGTGGTTTTTTCTTCCGGCCGGGCACTGAGAGCACCGCGTAGTGGCTGAAACACGAACTATTGCCGTGCCCGAGGGGCTCGCTGGCGAACGACTTGATGTCGTCCTCTCCAGGCTTTTTGGGTTTTCTCGTTCCTTTGCTCAAGAAATCATTGACGCAGGCGGAGCAGTGGTGAGCGGAAAAGCCGGCATCAAGAGTGACCGAGTGAATTCCGGCGTGATGCTCGATGTGACGTTCGAGCCCAAAAAGGCGCCCCGTATCGAACCCATTGTTGTTGAATCCATGACGATTTTGTATGACGATGACGATGTCGTCGTCATCGATAAACCCCCGGGGCTGGCTGCTCACCCGGCACCGAGCTGGGACGGGCCCTCGGTGTTAGGTGCGCTCGCAGGAGCGGGCTATCGAATCTCAACGTCGGGTCCACCTGAACGCCAGGGCATCGTGCACCGCCTGGACGTCGGAACCTCAGGAGTGATGGCTGTTGCCAAGAGCGAGGTGGCCTACAGCAAGCTGAAAAGAGCCTTCAAAGCCCGCGAAGTCAACAAAACATACTTGGCACTTGTCCAGGGGCGTCCGGACCCTACAGTGGGTACTATCGACGCCCCCATCGGGCGCCACCCCAGTTCCTCATGGCGGTTTGCGGTGGTTGCAGGTGGCAGAGATTCGGTGACCCACTACGAAACGTTGGAAGCGTTCAAAGCCGCAAGCTTCCTGACGGTCACGCTTGAAACGGGGCGCACCCACCAAATTCGTGTGCACATGTCCGCCCAGAAAAATCCCATTGTGGGTGACACTCTCTATGGCGCAGACCCCACGCTGGCGGAGCGATTAGGAGTCAGTCGGCAGTGGCTTCACGCGAGCGAATTGCAGTTCACTCACCCTTCCAGTGGTGAACTCGTTCAGGTTCAGAGCCCCGTTCCGGCGGACCTTCAGGGCGCACTGGA
>Ga0209702_10005640_pt1 | contig 16819 bp, 6 predicted proteins | sample FRY01_FD_187210 | JGI IMG/M metagenome (GOLD analysis project Ga0209702, IMG submission 187210) | Freshwater microbial communities from Lake Fryxell liftoff mats and glacier meltwater in Antarctica - FRY-01 (SPAdes) (version 2) | ecosystem: Environmental > Aquatic > Freshwater > Ice > Glacier...
CGATTCAGAAGCGCTGCTGGCGAGGTTCTTGGGGCATCGGCTGGCGTTTATGACCAACCTAGGAACGTGGCCCACGTTTGGCAAAGGCTGGGCAAGGCGCATCGCAGATCAACTTAAAGGAGTTTGATATGGAATGGTCAAAAATCATAAGCACCGTTGCCCCTTGGATTGGCACGGCTCTGGGCGGGCCTCTAGGAGGCATGGCAGTCAGCGCTGTTGCCAACGCCCTTGGCCTGACCGACAAGACAACGGACGCTATCAAGCAGGCCATCGGCGGGGCAACGCCTGAACAACTGCTTGCACTGAAACAGGCAGACCAAGGGTTTGCTCTACAAATGCAAGAGCTTGGGTTCAAGCAACTCTCTGACCTTGAAGCCATCGCCGCAGGAGATCGCAAGGACGCAAGGGATATGCAGAAGTCGGTTCGTAGCTGGGTTCCTGCTGCGCTGTCCTGTGGCATCACGGTAGGCTACTTCGCCGTCCTGATTGGCATGATGACTGGTCGGTTTAGTATTTCAGACAATCAAGCCATGTTGCTGATGCTCGGCTCGTTGAGTACAGCTTGGGTCTCCGTTATGGCTTTCTGGTTTGGTACGACCAACTCATCGCAGAATAAAAATGCGCTGATCGCAAGGACAGCAAAATGACAATCTATGCAGCCTTCTTAATCATTGGCATCATCATTGGCGTGATAATTGGCTGGGCGCTGTTCGGTAGTACGGAATAAAGAATTCAAGGAAATAAAATGGCAACAAACCCATACACGACACTGGACGGCCAGACATACACGGATGAACCAAAAGTTCTGCCCGGACTGGTGAGCGCTCCAGTACCTACCCCGGCAGCGCAGTGGGACGTTAAACCTGAGCAGACGGTGCAGAGCCAGATCAAAGGCATCATCGACGAAAATTCTCCGTTGATGCAACAGGCCAAAACGAAGTCACTGCAAGAGGCTAATCAACGGGGACTGATGAACACCACGATGGCGGTGACGGCTGGACAAGACGCGGTATATCGCGCCGCTGCACCCATCGCCCAACAAGACGCAGCAACGTATGCGCGTTCGGGTGAGTTTAACGTCGGCCAGAAGAATCAATTTGGCCTACAGTCCAACGAGCAACAGAATGCCCTGCAAAAGATGGCTCAGACGCAAGGGTACAACTTGCAAACCATGAACCAGCAGCAGATCAACGAGATGGTCAAGCTGGACACAAACATCCAAGCAACCGCTGCCCGCGATGCAACAGCGATTCAAGCCGACACCGCAAGAGCCACAGCCCTAGCCCAAACCAATACCGCCTCTGCTACGGCATTAGCAGCAGCAGCAGCATCGCGCGACACAGTGGCGATTGAAGCCAACAAAGCAGCAGCGCTGTTTACATCAAATGTTGGTCTTGAGATGGCCGCAGTCAATCGGGCGAATGAAGCCCTATTGAGGAAAAGCGGAAATGCAGTCAACGCGCAGTCGGCTTACGCGCTTGCATTGAACAACATCGCAATGAGCACACTTGAACCGGCAGCAAAAACCGCCGCACAAGCAAACGCATTCAAAGCGTATAAAAACGCACTTTCCCTGATAAGCTCAGTGGACAATGTGGCAGACCTATCTACGTTAGTTAGTTTCGGATAAAGGATAAATCATGGCACAAGATCAGTTGATGAATGGTTTGCGCAACTTCCAGCGCCAGTTCCCTCGCGAAGCGCAGATGGCGAAGGTAGAAATTCAGCGGATGATCGCTGAAGGTGGCGCGCCAGATCCAGATGAAATTAAGGAATTAATGCAGATCGCTATTGATCTGCAAAAGAACCCGTCCTTGTGGGCGCAGTTCCGGCCTGAGTTGATTGAAGCCGGGATGGATGAAGTTGACCTACCTCCGGCAAAAGCATCAAAACAGGAGATAGCAAAAGTCATAGGTCTTTTGATGCTGACCATTTACCTTATTGGACAAGGCCCGGAAGGACAGCAGCAACCGGCTACCGTAGCACCAGCAGCGCCAGAAGCCGCCGGACTAATCAACACATCAGGAGAATAACATGGGATGGTTTAAAAAACTATGGAAAAAAGTTGCTAAGGTATTAGCAATCGTCGTGGTTGTTGCAGCCGTCGTTTTTGCACCAGCGCTTATCGCCGCGGTTGCCCCGAGTATGACCGCGATCGGATTAACTGGGGTGGCGGCTACCGGAGCGGCGGGGGCCTTGGTTGGAGCGGCAACTGGCGCAGTAGCTGGTGGATTGTGGACTGGCACACTGAAGGGCGCGCTCAAGGGTGCAGCTGTAGGCGGCCTGATCGGCGGCGCAGCCGGACTGGCGGGTGTTGGATCTGCACAAGGCGCATTTGGAACGGGTATCGGTGCTGGTTCTACTAGCGCTGCTGGGGTTACGACTGGCGCGTGGGCACCCGCTGGTGGCGCTGTAGTGGCACCCTCTGCCTCGGCTGTAGCAGTACCCGGAGTCAATACGGTACTAGCAGGCGGTCAAGCAACCGCAGGATTCGCTGGCGATGCAGTCTTAGCGCAAACTGTTGGTGCCGCTGCCCCAGTGGTAGCAGAGAGTGCCGCACTGTCTCTGGCAAAAGCTACCGTGTACGGTGAGGGTGTAAAAGCCTTTGCTGGCGGTATTCAAGGTGGAATAGAGTCAAAAGATGCAGAAAAAACTGCTGCGGCGGCTAAGTTTGAGGCAGACAAGATTGCGGCAAACCGTAATTACCAGCCAACTTATACTGGCGAAACAAGGTATCAAGGCCCAGCCGGTGATCGTCCGCGATACGCTTTTGGCGGCGATGGCTTAATGCAAGTGAGGGCTTAATTTATGAACCCCATCCTTCAAACCGTAGAAGACAGCGTTGACCAGATCGTTGCAGATCCGGGCGACAAAGACCAATACGACCGCATCGTACTCGCTGGTAAAAAGATCATGTTCGATGAGGCGACTCACGATAAAATAAGCTGGATGCAAGAGCCGTCTGATTTGGCGGCTTTGGTAACAGGAGTATTCGACCTAATGGCAATCATCGGTGAAGTAAGCAAAAACACCATGAAAGCAGATCCTGCGAAGGGCGCTGCTGTGAGCTTGGTAATCGAGGCTTTAGACTTCGCAGAACGCGCGCAGGGTCTTGAAATTACAGAAGAGATAGTGCAAGCAGCGGTTCAACTCATCAACGAGAAAATGAATGCGCAGGACAAGCCAGCCGAACAACCCCCGGCGCAACCCCCTGCGCAAACCCCTGCGCAAACCCCTGCGCAAGGCTTAATCAACGCTCAAGGAGTTTGATATGGGATACCTGAGTGGATTTATTGGCGGAACTGCAAAAGCCGTTGGCGAGATAGCCGACAAACGCATTACCCGCTACACAGCCGAGATGGTTGCTATGGAGCGCGAGGCTGCTGAAATGGCCAAAGAAAAACGCATAGCCGCATACGCAGAGACGGTGTACCAACGGAATAGGAAGGACGTTTTGGCTGACGAGGCCCGTGGTGACACACGACGCACGGCGGAGCGCAGCCTGATACGTGCGGAAGGTGTAACTGCCGCAGCAACCAAGCGCGCCCTAGAGACAAGTCCAGAGTACATCAAACAGCAAATTGCCGCCGACGCTTTGCTCGGACAAGGCGTGATTGACACTAAAATAGCTCAAGCGCCAGCGGTAGCCGCTGCCGGAGAAGCGACATGGAAAGCCGAAGAGAACAACCGCGCCGCCGTACTATTGGAGAAGGTCAACAACTTCAAGGCAGAATCCAAACTCAAAACCGAGGACACCATTGCTAAAGGTGCCGACAAGCCATACCTTGCGGCACTGAGCGCCATTGAGAAAGCTGGCCGCGCGCCAGACAAAACTGACTACAAAGGTCGTGATCTAGATAACGCGATTAAGCAGATGACAGTTGATAACGCAAAAGAAGTAGCGGCTCTAAAAGTAGAATTTAAGACTGCGACACCTGAACGCAAACAGCAGATCAGCGATAACATATCGGTTCTGACTGGCAAGGATAACGATAAATTCTTACCCGTCCCCCTCAAGGACGACATGGGTAACGTCACTGGGTACAAGATATTCGATACCAAAAAAGGTGTTTGGGTTGGCGAAGCAGCAGGAGGGAGCAGTGGTGTTAAATATGATGCTCAAGGTAATGCCTACGTTAAAGGCCCAGATGGAAGACCCGTGTTGCAATCAAGTGTTAATGCAGTGCAAAATGAAGCACCCAAAGCGCAAGTCGCTGGCAGACCTCATTACTACACTCCGGTTGCAGAACTCCGAAGGCTACAAAGCAAACCACGCGGTGTTAGCCAGAATGAGGCTAATGAAGCATCCGATGAACTGGCCCTAATTGGTGAAGCACGTTTCATCGCACGACCACGTTAAGGACTAACTATGCTGTCATGGGATGAACTTAGCGACAAGAACCCAAAAGAAATATCTTGGGATTCACTTTCTGACGCACCACCTCCAACAAAAGAAACCGGCACACTCCGATCCTTAGCCGACTCAGGCATAGCCCTGACTCGCGGTGTGCTGACTGGCGGGAAGATGGTATCCGATGCTTTCGGTGCTGGCAACGTCGTGTCCGAAGGATTGAAGTCTGGCATAGACTTTGTTTCCGAATACGAAAGCCCCGCACGAATTGCAGAAAAGCAGGAACGCGCACGCCTGATTCAAGAAGCCGACGCAAGCGGTTCGACGTGGGAATCCATAAAAGCCTACCTTGGGACGATGAAGGATGCCCCGATTGACACGGTGCTTGAAGCGATTGGAACGATGGGGCCAACCGTAGCCGCCGCACTAGTCCCCGGTGGGCAAGCGGTATTGGGCGCACGTTTAGGAGCAGCCGTAGTAGGTGGCGTACAGGGTGCTGGTGTAGTCAAGGGCAGTATTTACGAAGTTGTTGAGCAAAAACTCAAAGACTCTGGCGCGACTGAAGAAGTAGCCAAAGCCCGCGCATCCGAAGCGCAAGAATACTTTGGCAAGAACGCCGCGAGCATCGCTGGTGGGATTGGGGCTGGTGTACTGGCTGGCGGTACGGGTGTTGAAAAACTCCTGACTGGTGCTGGAGCATCCGCAAAGAACCTCGCCGTCAGAGGTCTTATCGGAGCAGGAGCCGAGGCGATCCCAGAGGGCATACAAGGCGGGCAAGAGAAATACGCAACCAACGTAGCCCTTCAACGAGAAGGCTTTGACGTTCCAACGTGGCAAGGCGTAGCAGGTAGTTCTGCGCTTGAAGCTACTGCATCCGCACCGATTGGTGGTGGTTTTGCAATGCTAAAAGGCGCACCACAAGATCAGACACCCGGCACCCCCCTTCCCGACCCACTATCCACCATAGTCGATAAGGTAATGGCTCCAGAAGTGGACACCATTGACAAGGCCATTGCAGAAGCTGGTGCGGGCTTGATGGGAACCCCGTCAACATCACCAGTAGCTGGGAAAACCACCATCACGATAGGTGATAAGGAAAGCGTCAGAACCAGCTATCAAGACGGTTCTGTTGAAATTGATGGCGTACAAGTTACCCCACCAAGGGCTGCACCAATCGACACGCTGGCACAAGCGCAGGCCGAACTGGATGCCGCGAACGCCACGCAAGATTTGACTGGCGTTCTTGACGCTGGGCTTGAGTCGATGGTGCGTAATCTTTTTGGCGCACAGTCCCCAGATGGGCGAGTAAATACTGCTGAAGACAATGCACTTGGCAAAGCCGCTCAAGCTGAACTCGATAGACGGAAAGATGGCTTAATCGGCACACCCACTGGCCTGATTGGAACACCTAATCTACCTGTAATCCCAACCGTCGGCACTATCGCCGGAACCCCCGTAGCTCCGCCCACACCAGCACCTACCACCGTAGTAGCGCCTGAACCACTAGGACAGGCTCCACAAATACCCGGTATTCCCCCCGTAGCGCGGCAACCACTACCTAGAATCACTGAGGATCAATATGAAAAAGCGCGGGTTGATCCAATAACGGGCGGTTTCCCGATTATGGGAGCGCGTCCGGGGGTGTTTCATTTAATACCTTGGAGCCTAATCGCTCATGGTGAGGCGCAAGCGCAAAAAAATCATGCTAAGCAAACATTGGCCCGGTTAGCTCAACGAGGGGGTCTTTCAGCATCGGAGGCGTTAGCCCTTATACAAGTCAGAACAGACGAGTTGACGGTGAGCGATTCGGAAGCAAACGTCCAATTACAAGCGCTTATCGAAGCATCGCAAAAACCAGATGTAAAAGTCACATCTACACCAGTTCAACCCCAAGGAACCCCTGATGAGCAAAGTCAAATCGCCAAGCCGACAGAAACGGGACTCGAAGCCACCACCCCCGGTTTGGCCGGGACTGCCGGTGAGGTAACACCAACTGGCGGGACGATTACGGCAGCAGAACTCATTTCCGACATCCCAAATGAAGAGTGGCTTGCAGGGAAAGTACGGTACGCCAATGAAAAAGGCAGGGATAGCTACGGCGCACCCTACATCGGTGTAGTGACTGGGCGTTTCTCGCAGGATGTGACTATACCGTTAAGTGTCCTGACGAAGCTAAAAGGACTTAAAAACGAGCAGAATAATGTCCGACAGGCCGATCTCGAATCGCTGAAAAAGGTAATGGGCGAGACAGGAAAATTACCACTTAGGGATGGCGGCAAGGAATACGCCCCGTTCGTGGTTGTCAATCATGCTGGTGAAGCGTGGGTAAGCGAAGGCAATCATAGGATTATGGCTGCACAGGCACTGGGCTGGGAGTCGATGCCGATTGAAGTTCGATACTTCGATGGTGGAGAGCGTGCTGCTGGGCCGATGAATCCAACAACGCTGTTGTCAACCAAGACAAAAGTTGATCCAAAGCTGACCCCATTATCCAAGCGCATAAAAGGCGACACGGAGCCAGCAGCGGCACAAGAACCACCTAAAGTAACGGATGGTGACATGATTCGATTCACAGCCAACGATGGTACTGTGACCGAAGGCATGGCATTGCAGGTTGACAAAACCAGCGGTGGGAATGTGCGCTACCGCATCCAAACCGATCAAGACGCAGCGCAAGGCGGCGGGAAACTATCTAAGACGGTTTACAGCCAAGATGGCAAGGTTGAGAACCTGACCGCACCGGTTACTGCTACTCCGGTGACAGAGAAACCGGCCAAAGTCAGCGCCAAAGAAGCTGCAATCATTGCCAGAGCTACCGAGACAGAATCTTTCAACGATCTGGTTTCGCAGCCTGACATGATTGGCAAGTCTATAGAAGACCTGACCACAGCACTGACAGAACGCCTGCCAAACTCCAAACCAAACAACATCGCAAAAATGGCAAAGGAACTGCACAAGCAGATTCTAAAAAACGCCGATACGCTTGAAAAAGAAAAACACCGCGATCCAGCGATCCTTGCAGATTCAATTAAATCCGCACTGCCAGATAGCTTAAACGCCCAAGAAGTGCAAGCATTCCAGCTTGGGTACATGCACGCCTTGTCTGGGAAGACGAAATCCACACTTGCTGGTGAGAACCTTTCCGTTCTGTTGCAGGGCTACGAAGCAGCTAAATCGTGGATAAAGACCGAACAAGGCAGAGCTTTCTACGAAGGCCGTCCAGTATCAAAACTTCAAAACACCGGAGTCGATCTACGCAGACATTGGGAGTTGATGCAGGCCGAACTCAAGGCCAAACAGACCGACATCACGAAGGCATGGGCTGCGATTGAACGAGCAACGAATCGGGCTGAATTACTTGCCCCATTGATGCCTGATGGCGTAAAACCCGGCTTCAAAATCTACGTCACCGAAGTACGCAGCCAGATCAAACCCTTCAAGGAATGGCTGGAAAATAGGGTAAATTGGTACGGCAGCACGAAGTACCGTGGTCGAGGACGCTGGAGAAGTAGCACTCCAGACCGATCAAACATTGACTACATATTGGAGGGTAGTCGGCACCCTGAAGGGCTTAACGGCGACGAACAATCGCAGTGGTTTACCGACGAAGCCTACAGAGCAGATTACCTTCGAGAAAAAGCCGAGAACTATCTTGAACAAGTGCGCGAGTTCACAAGCATCTTTGACGGTGGTGTTGATTCTGTTGCCGTGGCTGCGGCCAACTTTGCGGAGAAGTTCACTGATATTACCCAGCCTTGGGGTACGAACGATGCCGGGATTGACATCCGCAACAAATTGCTCAATTCAAGTCGCAGCGAATTTATGAATTTTGCGCCAGACTCCAACTGGGTAAAGGGGTTGATTGAAAAAGAAGACACGATAGCTTTGCCGAACCGCAAAAAGCCACTGATTCAACCGAAGCTAGACCGAGTGACCCGCGAAGGGCTTGAGGGCGGGCGTAATGGTAGAAACGTCACGCCAGCCGAGTTTAAGGCGCACTTCGGGTTTGAGGACATTGGTTTTGGTACATCGGTTGCATCCAAGCAGGATCAAGACCACCTGAACTACGCATTTGATGCTTTCAACGACCTAGCCAAACATTTTGGGACAGACCCTAAGAACATCGGAATAGGCAAGTTGCACCTGACCATCGGAGCATTGGGCCATAGTAAAGCATCGGCGCACTTCCAATCACAGCACCCGTTTGAAGGTGGCTATGTGCAAGTTATCAACCTAACAAACACCAATGGCGATGGTACGGTGTACCACGAATGGACGCACGCGCTCGACCATAATCTAGGTGGAGATTGGAAGAACACAGTTCGACCTATGGTGTTGAACATACTCAAACAGCAGGCCAGAACAGTTGAAAGTGTTGAGCAACGAGCTAAGGACTTTTTGATAGGCGGCTGGCACTACACCAGTAACAAGAAACTAGGTAAGGTGGCTGCTGCTATGCGTGCGCTGGATTCTATGCGTGACAAGGCAACCAGCTACAAAACCAATGCCGACAAGATGGGCAAAGACTACTGGGGCAACGATCAAGAATTGATTGCACGAGCTTCTGAGGCATGGGCTACTGATACCCTTGGTGGTGTCAATACCTACCTAGTCAACCCGGCGTGGAGTGGTGAGTCGAAAATTACCGACGAGAACAACTATATCGGCACACCCTACCCAACTGGCGAAGAGCGCAAACGGTTTAACGATATGTACACGGGTCTCGCAAAGTCCGTGAAGTGGGACAACGGCAAGGCTACGATTTCCTTAGACGACTTCAAGAAGAACACTTCCGATTCTGGAGAAGTTGCAGCAGAAGCACGTAGAGCCGAATTGGTGACCCTGAAGGGCATGACCGACTTCCACAATAAACTCTTGGCTGAGGTCGCCGCTGCAAAACAAGAGAGGGCAGACGCAGTTACTCAGACACAACGCGATGCACTAGATGAGAAGAATCGACTTATTGCAGAAGAAACAGACCGTCTGACGCAAGAGAATCTTGTAAAACAAGAACCTATCGACCTACCACGGCCTAGCGAAGCACAAGGGCCGCTGACCGATGAAGAGTTAGATGCGCTGCTCGATCAAGCGTCGTCCGAATTGCGCGAGCAAGGCGCTGACGAACCAGACAAGCTATCACCCGGCGCTCGGATGGACGCGTCAGTTGAAGAGGCCAAAACACCACTTATTGCTGAAATTACGCGCATCAAACAGACGAAGGACAACGCATCAGCGTTAATTGCGGCAGCAGTAAAGGATGGCGTAACCGGTGCTGACGAGTTTCTAAACGGGCTGTCAAAACTGTTCGACGGCAAGGGAGCCGATGGTTCAACAAAGCTCTACTCGTTCCCCGGCGGTTTCGATCAGGAGACATACGACAGGGCAAAACCACACTTTGTGGGGGCACTTGCTTTATACAAAAAGTCTGGTAAATCACTCCTAGACTTATTCAAGATGCTGATTCAGCACTTTGGCGAAGGCATCAAGATGTACTTGAAGCAGTTTGCCAAGGATGAGGCACTGGCCAACAATCTCGGAAATGATGTTGCAAAAGACGGTGAAACGGAAGATACTATTACCAAAGGTGACGAAAATGATCCAAGAGTTGAAGAGCAAGGCGATGGCGCACTGGAAGGAATACCTACCCCAGAAGTGGGCGGAACTGGTGGCGGAAGATCGGGTGGACGAGGCTCTGGGTCAGGCAGCACGGGCCGCAGAAAAGGAAATTCGGCAACTGATGGCGCAGGGGGCGAGGCTGGACGAGGCAGAGGAGATAGTTCTGCCGGAGTGGATCCTGCTACCACCGGAACCGGGGGAAGAGGACGAGGAACTGCGGGAGATGGAAGCAAAGTACCAAAGGGAGACGGGGATACCGATGTCAACCTATCAGGAAGAGGATCGGCAGTTCGAGATGGAGCAAGCGGCCTCAAAACGCAGTATGGAGAGGTAATCCCTGCGGCTGTACCAGCAGTCAATTTCATCATCACACCTGACTTGGACTTAGGTTCTGGTGGCCCCGCAATTAAGTACAGCGACAACATCGCCGCAATTAGGGTACTCAAACTAACAGAATCCGAGCATCGCCGCGCAACCAGTGACGAACAACGTATTCTTGCCCGCTATGTGGGTTGGGGTGGAATGCCCAATGCGTTTAGGAATCCAGTCACAGGCGATGTAAAGGAAGACTGGGCATCAAAGGTTGAGGAACTTGAGTCTCTCTTGAGCGCAAAGGAGTTGCGTGCAGCGTCAGCTTCAACACCAAACGCACACTTCACCAGCGAAACCGTGACCGGGTTCATGTGGCGTGCAGCGGTACGCATGGGATTCAGCGGTGGCATGGTCTTAGAACCATCGGTAGGTTCGGGCAACTTTATTGGCATGATGCCAGAGAGTGCTAGAACTGGTAGCTATGTGACTGGTATCGAACTAGATAGCATCACTGCGAGGATTGCAACAGCACTCTACCCGCAGTCGAACATTGTGGCATCTGGGTTTGAGAAAACTGGATTGCCGGAAGAAACGTTTGATTTAGCCATTGGTAATCCGCCATTTGGTTCAAATTCACTGCGTTTCAAATACAGCCCAGAACTGAATCGCAAGAGCATCCACAACCAATTCTTCCTTGGGAGTATGAACGCGGTAAAACCGGGTGGCCTGCAAGTCATGGTGGTTTCACGCTATCTGATGGACGCACAAGACAGCGCAACCCGCGAGCAATTGGCTATTCGAGCCGAACTGTTGGGTGCGATTCGTTTGCCGGGATCAGCCTTCAAAGGCAACGCCGGGACAGAAGTTGTTACGGACATTTTGTTTTTGAAGAAGCGCAGTATTTCAGAGCAGGCCGAATTGCAAGCGGCTTTTTATGCGCGAGATGCAAAAATTCCAACCAAGGAGAGCCAAAGCGCTAGATTTACTCGCGTCAATCAAGCGAACCAATTGGCGAGAGAATTGGCGTGGACAAAAACAACCAAGGTAGATGACCCGTTGGGTGGCGAAGATATGGTCGTAAGCCAGTATTTTGCCGACAATCCGAACATGATTGCTGGCGTTATGGACAGATCAGGGTCAATGCAGTTTGGAGCCGATATTGACGTGAAATTACCAGTTAGGGAGTTGGCGGCTAGGCTCGATGCGATGATGAGATTCCTACCGGGGTTTCAATCGGTATCCATATCCGAAGAAGCCGACCAACGCACTCAGGCCATGCACAAGGCTCTGGGTGAATCAATGTCCATCATGGCAGCAGGTCGTGAAGTTGGCAGCATCTACTATGACGAGTCCGGGAAGCTCACGGAGATCGTCGAGCGTATTGCCGAGGATGGTAGCACCCTCGCATCCAAAAACGTCATCACCGCACGAAGCCCGTGGTCGCCACAGTTGTCTCTTAATATGGATGGCAAGTGGTACAAGACCGTGCCAAAGTTAGACGCAACTGGTAAGAAGGTCAAAGTCGGAAATCGGAATGTATGGATTCGTGAGATTTATGAGAACGAGTCGGACATCGGCGCTGGACTAAGACTGGGCGACGAAGGACTTGCGAAGCTAAAGAAACTTGTCGCCATCCGTGAGTTGTACGTCGAACAGATCAACCTTGAAACCAACTCATCTACGCATGAGCGCATGGAGGCAAACCGTCTTAAATTGCGCACTGCGTATAAGGCATTTGTAGCTGCCCACGGCTTTATCAGTGAACGAAATAACGCCGAAATCGTGTCGGATATGCCGGACGAGGGTTTACTTCTGTCTTTGGAATTGAAGTTCAAGCCAGCCGTTTCTATTGCCCGTGCGAAATTCAAAGGCATTAAACCAAGCCCTGCAAGTGCTAATGAAAATGCAATACTGACTAGGCCCGTAGCTATCCCACCGGCACGCAAAGATAGTGCTGATAATGTTTCAGATGCCTTGGCGATTTCTCTTGGGGAGACTGGCCGGATTGATGTACAGAGGGTGGCAAAACTGCGCGACATCAGCGAAGAGGCTGCACTTGAAGAGTTGACAGGCGGCGAGACTCCACTGGCTTATATTGACCCTGAAACCAATGAAGTCACTGAAAAGAACCAATACCTGTCGGGTAATGTGCGAAAGAAGCTGATTGCTGCCAGCGACGCTAAACTACAGAAAAACTCGGCTGCTTTGCTTGCGATACAACCCGAGCCGTGGAGTTCGGACAAGGTAACGGCACATCTTGGCGCATCGTGGGTGCCACCAAATACTTACGCCCAATTTGTTAAGCACCTGCTTGGGCGAGATGCCACTGTCACATTCTCAAAACTCACCAACACTTTCAATGTTTTTACGCCTGATCGCGCTACTGCGGTTGATGAGGCTACGTGGGGTACTGTGCGCGCGAATGCTGTTCCCTTGTTAAATTCCATCCTCAATAACAAGCGGATAGCTATTTATGACGGGCCTTCTGATGCGAAGGTGCTCAATGCGGAAGAAACACAGAGTGCCATTGATAAAAAGAAAGAAATCATTGAGGAATTCGACAATTGGATTTTTAAAGAAGCTGACAGACGGCAAGAGTTGACTCGCCTATTCAATGACCTGTACAACACCCGTGTTAATCGTCAATATGACGGCTCGCACATGACATTCCCAAGTAAGGTGGCAGATAGCATCGTCAAGTTCCGTCGTAGTCAGATCAACGGTATCTGGCGCGGTATTGTGGACAGGTTCACAATGTACGACCATGCTGTAGGAGCGGGTAAGACATTTACAGGCATCTCGCGTGCAATGGAGCGCAAGCGCATGGGGTTGTCAAATAAACCTGTAATCGTTGTTCCTAATCATTTGGTATCTGAGTGGTCAACGCAAGCCTACCGTCTGTACCCCGGAGCAAAGATTCTCGCAGCTAGTAAGAAAGACCTTGCGCCAAAGAACCGTCGTCGCTTGTTCGCTAACATCGCCGCAGGTGATTGGGACGTTGTGATTATTCCGCATTCGTCATTCCAGTTCATCAGTATTTCGCCAGAGACAGAAGAGCGGTACTTAGAGGATGAATTGAGATTGGCTAGAGAAGCCCTACAGGAAGCCGAAGACGACAAGGATCCGGCGATGCGCTTCAAACCGCTATCAGTCAAAGCTGCGGAAAACCTAATTAAAAAGCTAGAAGATAAATTGGACAGGGTTCGTGGCGCAACAAGCAAAGACCAGTTGCTTACCTTTGAGCAGATGGGGATTGATGACTTGACGATAGACGAGTCGCATGAATTCAAAAATCTAACCTACGTCACAAAATTGACTGACGTGCGTGGACTTGGCCCTGCGGCTGGATCGCAAAGAGCCTTTGACCTCTACACCAAGATGCGGATATTGCACGAGACGAACGGATCTGCTGTGTTTATGACAGGAACACCGATCAGCAATAGTGCTGTCGAGATGTACAGCATCATGCGGTACTTGGCCCCAATTGTACTCAAGGACAGTGGACTAGAACACTTTGACGCATTCCGTGCGCAATACGTTGTCGCGTCTGAGAAGCATGAACCAACAGAAGCCGGTGATGGGTTGAAAATTGTCAACCGTCTTGGTAGGAATTGGTCGAACATGCGCTCATTGATGGACGGCTATTATTCTTTTGCTGACGTTGTGACGAATGATGACATCAAAGCATGGTATGCCGAAGACAATCCCGGCAAGGAATTCCCTCTTGTCAAAGTCAAGGGTGGAGGCCGTCGAACCATTGTCTCTAAACCAACCCCTACGCAGCAAACGCTGATTGAGCAAGTCATTGCTGGTTACAACAATCTTCCAAATACTCAAGACCTAAAACAGCGCAACATTGATCGTTTGAGGTTGATGGATCAAGCCCGAAAACTTGCTCTGCACGCGAAGGTATGGGACAAATCATTAACCGACGAAGCAGGAGGAAAGCTGGACAAAGTGGTGGACGAGGCTATGCGTTTGTACAGGGCGTTCCTACCTGACAAGGGTACGCAGCTTATTTTCTTAGATCGCAGCGTTCCCAAGGCACAAGGGGATAAAAAACTCATTGACGAGTACGATGCTCTACGTGCCAAACTCGCAGAGGCAATAGCCAATGAAGATGAAGCACGCCAGCGAGCAGCCATTGAATCACTAGAGTCATTTGACGTGGATGAAATTGACGTATTACGTGAAGCCCAGATGGGTGGGTGGAATGCGTATCAGCACATGGCCGATAGTTTGATTGCCAAAGGTGTGCCAAAAGAGCAAATAGCGTTCATCCAACAGTACAACACGGATGCTCAGAAATTAGCTTTATTTGAAGCTGTCAACGATGGAGCGATACGCTTTCTCTTTGGATCAAGTGCGCGTATGGGTTCTGGTATGAACGTACAAGAACGTCTGGTCGGATTGCATCACGTTGATGTTGGGTGGAAGCCAAGTGAGGTTGAGCAGCGCGAGGGGCGGATTATTCGCCAAGGGAACAGGATCGCGTTCGATGAAGATGGAAATGTAAGGCGAGCAGGCTTCGAGGTTGAAATATTGGCCTACGTCACAGAACGATCTATTGACGCAAAGATGTGGGACTTGAACGCAACCAAGATGCGCATGGTCAATGGAATTCGTTATTACGACGGCGAATTCGAAATGGAATTTAACGACGATGAGGCTATTGATATGGCTGAAATCGCAGCTATTGCCTCCGGTGATCCATTGATGCTAGAGCGAATCAAGGTTACTACCACGCTCGATGAGTTGTACAGAAAACGTCGTTCATACAACAGGAGAATTGAATCCGCCCAAGATGCCCTAAGAGACACGCGCAAGGAATTGGTGTCTTTGCCAGTGAGGATTGAGAAAGAAAAGGCGCTTGCAAAAGTGCTATCAAAAGCCTTTAAAAAGGCAAAGAGCAATCAGCTTGCTCGTACAATTACAGTAGATGGTAAGAAGACCTCTAGCACGGTCGAGGCGCTTTCACATGCAGGCGAGGCCATCAAGGTTCTAAAAGAGGGCGATGCCAACAAGCCGTTTACCTTGGATGTTGATGGTAAAAGCTATACGTCTGAAGCAGCAGTTCAAGAAGCCATCGCAGAAAAACTAGGCGACGTTGAAGCCTTTGAAGCCGAGGTAGGCGGGCAGAAAGTCATCCGCAGAACAGCCGTTGCACGAGAAATCCGCAAGATGATTGGCGACGTGTTTGCCGACCACGAGCGGGCTTCTATTGGGACTATCTACGGAATCCCAATTTTCATGAAAGCCAACGTACTCAAGGGACAGTATTCATGGAATTCAGGTTCATACGTTGGTTTAACTGCCGAAGTGGTTTACGAAGGTGGTGTAGAAAAGGTAACTGAATCTAGGAACATAGAACCAGAAAAGCATAAAGAAGGAACACCTGTTCCGGTTCTAACTTCTACCCTGCGCATAGTGGTAGATCATTTAGGAAATAGCCTAAACCGCAGGAGTATTGATTACACCGATGCTTTAACGGCAAAACTCAAGACCGCCCAAGAAAACATCCCAGCTTACGAAGCGGCTGAGAAAGAAAAGTTCAAGCACGCCGATGAGTTGGATGCAGCATTGCTTCGTCTAAACGACATTCAAGATCAGTTGGCGGCCCGCGCCACCGCAGCATCAGTGATGCAGCCGGGACTCTACGATGTAACAGATCCAGATGGGGATGTTGAGATAGGACGGGATTTAAGTGCAGACGACATCAAAGAATTGTTGGGGCACAAATACAAGCTAGTGCCAACCAAATCGCAAGACAAGAAGGGTGATGCTGGAAGTCTATCGATACTCAGCACCACCGGGAAGTCGAAGCCTTTGGATGCCTCCCTGCGGATCGCTGAAACGGCGATAGCAGACGAGGTGGGTAAGCGCATCGGTGGATTTGCGCACAAGCCAACGATCATCATTCGTGAGAGTGCTTTGGGTGTATTGCCGGGTGTAGAGGCTGGAGATAGTGTGAGTGGCGCTGTGCATAAGGGCGCAATATACCTATTCAAAGATCAGCTTGGTTCGCGCTCCGATGTACAAAGGACGCTGTTCCACGAGTTGCTTCATTATGGCTTGCGTCGATTCCTGACGCGGGATCAGTTTATTTCCAAAATGAACGAACTGTACAGCCGCGACAAATGGATCAAAGATCGTTCAGATGCTTGGGTGAAAACAAAAGAAGGCGCTGCTGCAAAAAAATACGGTGGAGATGATTACGCTAAAGCTCGTGGGGTTGATGAAGCCTTGGCAAAACTGGCAGAAATAAGCGCCGGAGAGTACACCAAGACCGACGTGCGAAGTGTAACGCGGGTGATCGTAAGCCGATGGGTTGCGAGAATTGCCGAGTTCTTAGGGTTCTCTGACTATGCGTCAAAAATCAGAGCCTTAAAAAATGAAGAAGCTCGACAACTGATTAAGGACGTTTTCGGGCAATTGGATCAGGACGCAAGACCTGCACGGGATTTGTGGTCTGAAGCCGCAGATCCAGCATTCAGTAGCCGAACCACGCTTAATGAAGTAACCAAAACCCTGCAAGAGCTA
>Ga0209702_10005641_pt1 | contig 16819 bp, 16 predicted proteins | sample FRY01_FD_187210 | JGI IMG/M metagenome (GOLD analysis project Ga0209702, IMG submission 187210) | Freshwater microbial communities from Lake Fryxell liftoff mats and glacier meltwater in Antarctica - FRY-01 (SPAdes) (version 2) | ecosystem: Environmental > Aquatic > Freshwater > Ice > Glacier...
AGATTCCCGTCCGACTGCTGAACGAAGGGCAAAAATGCCCATCCTACCCAGGAATGAAGATTTGACAGAGGACCTAGTGACCCGATTTTCCCAGTTCGCCGACTGCACGAAGACACAGATTTACTCTTAAGGGATTTGCCAATGCCCGTGATCCGCCAATTGAAGAGAAGTCTCGAATTAGACTCCGTCAGATTCATTCGACATGCGATTAGGCGTTGCAACGCTGGTACGACACGGCCATGGAAGATGCCATGATATCTCAAACGACCACAATGAAATCTCTGAGCGAGCCATTCAAAATCATCGAAATCGACTCAAACTCTCCCATGTTCGACGAAGTGCAGATTCTGCGCAGGGGTGCGTACGGTCGTGACGAAGCCGGCGTCGCGGATCTTATCGACGGCTATTCACACCATTTCGTGGCGACTTCCAACGGATTACCCATCGCGGCAGTACGAATAACGCGACGCATTGAGGGTAAGCTCGAATGTGAAGACCACTACCCTGGATGGATTCTCGACAGATTCGGCAGCACCATTTGTGCTGCCAGCCGCATGTGCGTTTCGTCACAATTCCCAGGGACTCATCAAGTGGTACGTGAACTCATAAAGGCCGCATGGCAGCATGAAATCCAATCGGGAATCAGGCTTGATCTGACAAAGGTACGGCGTGAGATGATCCCATACTACCTGCGACTGGGTTATCTCTTTGTTCGTAAGTCGTGTTTCCTGTTTGACAAATGGGATATTCCGTGTGGCCTCATCGCATATCCGGCAAACGAGCGACACGAGGGGCAGTTTTCCGATTTATTTTGCAGCCTGAATATGCAGTGCGATCTGTCAGCCCCGGAGATTCGGGACAGATTCACGTCCTGCCGCAAAACCGCCTTCGCGGACTTCGACCAATTCCAACGTTTATGCTCGCCAGGTTTCACCCACAGTTCGCCAAAAGAGGATCAAAATGCAAACTCTTGAAATTCCATCGTCTCTGAATCTCTCGACCACTGCGGCGAACGTCGTAACGGAGCTGGACCGCCGGGTGGAACAAATTCGACATAACGTTTTGTCGTCGCCGCTTTGGAAAAACGCCACCCATCCCAAGGCAACAGCCGATCATCTAAGATCGCTTGTCCGTGAGAATATGCTGTCGGTCTACTGGTATCAGCGACATACCACAGAGGCTGGCTTCCATATGCTGGGGAGGTTTCCGAAAGACAGCGGGAGACTGCTCACAGTACTTCTGGCCCACAAAGCGGACGAAGCTGAACACGGTTTGTGGGCACTTCGGGATTATCTGAAGCTCGGAGGAATTCAGCCGATTGCTGATAGTCCGCCAAGTCCGGCGGCGTTTAATGTCGCGGCGACATGGTGGTGGATGGCCTATCACGAAGAGCCACTGGGTTACCTCGGAGCGGAGTATTTATTCGAATATCTTACAGCTCTGCTGGCACCAGACATCGTCGATCTGTTTTCTAAAAACGGAATTACTCAGGACGGGCTCGGGTTCCTGGTCGATCATGCTCAGGAAGACGAAAAACACACACAACTCCTCCGCGCAATGGTGGGTCGAGCAGTGGACAGTTCGCCCGAGTGTGTATCCGCGATTTATCGGTGTTTCGACTACTTTAGTCATGTATACCCACTTCCTGTCTGGAATGAGGCAGCCGCAAGAGCCGGTGGTTCGACGGTTGGAGCATGACAATGCCAATGTTTGCGGCGGCGAGCGCCATTTCATGTCTGATAAGTTGCGTTTGGGTGATTGCCGTGTACTTCCGACGTCCTGAAAGAATCGGCTGGCGCATGCGCCTACTGAGCATTTCCGGGCTAATTGGCTTTGCGATCCATATTGCCGGGCTGATCCTGATCGATCCCAGTCAGCTGACACGCCTACCGATCGCATGTGGACTTTACACAGCCGGCTTCTGCCTGCTGTGGTGGAGCGTTGGCACGCTCTGGAATCGAAGACCCATGCTGGCGTTCTCAAATTCCAATCCAGTCGAAATCTGTATGTCCGGCCCGTATGCCTGGGTCCGTCATCCGTTTTATTTAAGCTATGTGCTCATGTGGTTGGCGGGTGCCGTCTCATTGCCGCTATATCTCGGTTGGTTCGTCCTGTTCCTTCTTTTGCCGCAGTACATCATCGCAATCCGATCGGAAGAACAGCAGATTCTTTCCGGCCCGCATGGCGCAGCGTATTCAAAGTACCGCCGAAAGGTGGGAGCGATGATTCCGACGTTCCGAAATGTCACTGGCGATCCATTGCACGATTCTGAGGACCCGCTGATCGAAGCGGAACTGCGTCAGCCTGGAAGTGAAACATGATCACGTCCCAACAGGCGCATCAGCTCTACCGCTACATGCGGACCGCTAGGGAAATCGACGAGCGGGAATGCTCGGTGATTCCATTGTTTCGTTTGTTAAGGAGCCTGTGGCCGACTTTGGGCATCGACCTCAAAGTGATTGGAACAGCGAGTACCACTTCTATTGGGAATACCATCTTTGGTGGGATGAGATCATGCAACCAATAACGTCCACAGGAGTGCTGGCAGAAGCCTGTCGCACTCCACTGACATCGATCAGACGTGAGTATCGACAATTACTTGTGAATCGTGGATGCCACGCGCTTTATCGTTGGTATCCTGATCGTTCACAGCGACATCGCAACTGGAATCCGGATCGAGGTTTCGCCTGGTCGGATATTCGAAACGATCACGCAGAGAATGTGATTGCCCTCGTCCAGGGATTCTACGCAGTTGAGCAGTATGCGCCAGACTATACCGCCGAACTCACACGCCTCGCCAGAACAGGGTATGGCCACTCGCAGTTTCAAATCCGCTGGGGTGCTGAAGAGGAAAAACATTCCGATCTGTGGCGAAACGTCCTGCTGTTCACTCGTGCAAGGACAGCATCCCAACTTGAACAATACACGCACGATCTTCGAGATCAGGCTTGGGAGGCTCCCTACAAATCACCGCTTGAAATGCTTTTCTATACGGTATTTCAGGAACGCGCAACTCAGTTGATTTATCTCCGGCTTGCCGCGGCAGCGGAAGGCAGAAGCGACGAAAGCCAACTCAGTTCGGCAAGGGACCCCGTTCTTGCGAAAGTCTGTTCCGCAATAGCAGCGGACGAAGCTGCTCACTACGACTTTTTCCTGTCTCTAGCGCGACTCAATTTGTACTATTTTCCAGAGGAATCTCTCGTCGCACTGGTTCGTGTGCTTCGCAGTTTCGTGATGCCTGCCGCGACAATTGTGCCTGACTATGACGCCTTCATCAAGGTGTTATATGAGGCAAAGTTGTTTGGTCCTCAGATCTACGGTAGAGAAGTTGCACGTCCAGCGCTCAAGGCCCTCGGAATTGAGTCCGTAAAGGCAATTGAGGCTGGCCTTGCTGCGACTCGAACGCCTCCTGATCCGTCGGGAATAGTGCGTCCGCCGGTAATCAGTGGCTGTGACTTCAATGCCCTTGAAGGCACAGTATCTCACCTGTTTGATCGGTTTATTAAATACGAGCGTGATGTGGGACTCGCGGATGTTGACCCAACTGTTTTTGTACAAGTGAAATGGTAACGGAATCGCGTTCATTCACCCATCTCTGAGACCGAAACCTTTTTGACTCGCGCAGTAAATGCGAATTCCTACTATGCTCACAACGGACATCAGCCAACTCCTTGACACATGCTTTAATCACGTCGCCGAGGGCGATGGCGCCGCAGTTGTTGACACGTTGTGTACAGAACTGGCCTGTTGGCGGCACGCGGTCTCACCGGAACTTTGGAGGCAGACCATCGTGCCGTTGTGCCGAGAACATCGCATCCACCAGACGCTGCTGGAAGATCCATATACGTGGAGAGCGTATACCAAACCACGCGGCTATGCCGGTGACGCTGAGATGCTTGATTTTCTGTACACACAAAAAGTACCTCCTGGGACTTCAAATGCTGGGGAGGCTGTATTTCGCGGAACGACTGGGCTGCCCAATGGCCAAAGTGTTGTCGATCGACGCAACCGGTTGGCGAAACGCATAGACCGCGTTTGTGATTCGCGACCTAACCCACGAATTCTGTCAATAGCGTGCGGCCATTTACGGGAGGCGCAACAGTCCGCGGCAGTCCAAAACAAAAGCGTTGGTGAATTCATCGCACTCGACCAGGACGAAGACTCTCTGGCGATAGTCGCATCAGAGCAATCATGTTTTGGAATCAGAACAGTGCAGGCATCCGTTATCTCCGTGATTCGAAAGAACGTTGCATTTGAGAACCTTGACTTCGTCTACGCCGCTGGACTTCTCGACTATTTATCGGAGTCCTTGAGCAGGCGGTTGATCAAAGTCGCATTTGAAATGCTCTCTCCAGGCGGGCGACTACTGGTCGCCAATTTTACGCCTGACAATCACGGGCGAGCATACATGGAATGTTTTATGGATTGGAACCTCATTTATCGAAACGAGGCGGAAATGGAAGCTCTGACGCCTTCAGGAACAGCCGATCGGAATTGCTTTCGTACTGTTTACCGAGACGAAGGTAGAAACATCGTTTACCTCGAATTGATGAAACACTGATGCATACTAAAGAATCACTCGTGAGGGACGGTGCAGGTCATCAGCTTGCTGATCTCTACCGCGACATGCGGACCGCCAGGGAAATCGACGAGCGGGAGCGGGTGCTTGTTGCCAGGAATCAGGCGCATTTTCATGTCTCGGGAGCAGGGCATGAAGCTTCGGCGTGTTTGGCGCGGCATCTGATTCGCGGCGATTGGCTCCATCTGCATTATCGAGATAAAGCCTTACTGTTGACTCGCGGTTTGTCGGTGCAGGAATTCTTTCGCAGTCTGTCGGGACGTGGAACGGCGCATTCCGCCGGGCGGCAGATGAGTGCCCATTTTTCTGCTCCGGATTTGAATGTGCTCAGTCTGCTTGGCCCCGTTGGCAATAATGCGTTGCAGGCCGTTGGGCATCGCCGCTCGTTCGCGTGCAAGTGTGGACTGGCAAGGAGCTTCGCAGACCGGCGATCCGCGAAGAGTAGAGGAATGCGCACACTGGTCCGGCGCCAATCGATAACGCAGCTAACCGCACAAAGCGAGCCTTCTCAAAAGCGCCTTTGTTCTGACATTTCGCGTTCGACCCGCAGGCCGCAGCAAGCAACACAGCAATTCGATAACTCGACTTTCGAATCCTCCCTGTTCCCCCGGAATCAGACCAATCACATGCCAAACAACTGCATGGTTTTACTTAGTCGCCCCGCATGTGTCGTAGGCGGTCGCGTTGTTTCGACGGAATCGCTCGCCAGCAGTATCCCCGGCTGGACAGCAAAAGAAGCAATCAAACGCACGGGCGTTGTCTCGCGGAACTGGATTGATGCTGACGAGAACGTGGTGTCGCTTGCCGTTCGCGCGGCTTTGAAGCTGATTGATGGCCTTGGAAGCAACTTGCCGCCGATTTCCACGATCGTCTGCAGCACGACCTCGCCGCACGAAGCCACACCTTCGATCGCCTGCCAGGTCGCTACCAGTCTGGTGTCGAGTGGCTGCCTGAGCCAGCAATATGCAGCCTTCGACATCAACGCCGCCTGCTCAGGATTTCTGTATGCCGTTCGACTGGCGGCGGATCACTTGGCGTGCAGCGATGCAGAAGCCGTGCTGGTCCTGACGTCCGAAGTGATCTCACCAAACGTGGATGTGAACGACCCTGTCACAGCCTTTTTGTTCGGCGACGCAGCGACAGCAACTCTGGTGACGCGAAGTTCTTCTGGTGACGACGGCTTGGTAATTCGGCGACCGAGGATCTTCAGCACGCCCGATCCTGACAGGGCAATTTCATCTCCGTGCATCGGCGCTGCAGGCTTTGTTCGGATGCATGGCATTGCGGTGGCAAGGACAGCGTACAAAGCAATGGGCGACGCCGTCGGCATCGTTAGCGCAGAGGCTGGAATTGATGTCAAGAAACTTGGGGCACTTGTGCCTCATCCGGGCAGCATGAGAGTGTTGCAAAACGTCGCAGAAATGCTCCAGGTCGATGAATCAAGCGTCTTCCATACGCTTTCCGACACCGGCAACACGTCCAGCAGTTCGATTCCGCTGGCACTAGATCATTATTGGGACCAACTCCCCCGCGAGCGCCAAATTGCGTTTGTCGCGTTCGGAGCTGGGTTTACGTCGGCCGCCACAATTGGAGAGTTCAAAGACCATGACTGAAATAACGCCCACTGAAACCGCCGCAAAGCTGGCCGATCTGATCGGAGATGTGCTGAGCGCTTCTGTCGATCCCACAGATTTGGATGCACAGTTGATCGAAGCCTACGGAGCAAATTCAATGGACCTGGTGGACATCGTGGAAAAGATCGAACGCAAGTTTTCCGTTACGGTCGCGAACGATCAGGTGTTGGAATTGAAAACCTTCGGCGACGTGCTGCGCATCCTGCAGCCGACATCACAGGAGATTTGACGCGATGCTTGATAATGTGCTCGACTGGAAGCTGATCCATCGCCACCTGGACCAAATGGACGAGATCTACCAATCAAGCGGATTCGGTCGCCTATTTGACAGCATCGAATTTGAACCAGAAGGCGTCAACCTGTTTGCTACGGTTGAGAAGAAAACTGGTGGATCTGCCTCGCGAATGAGTGATGCCGTTTGACCACACCGAAGCTAAATTGTGATGATGCCGACTCAAATGTCAGCAGGATGTCAACTCCATGATTGCCAATACTGATGCAATCGCAAACAACTCAGATTCCACGGAACAGTGGTTAACGGCGCATCAATTGCAAATGAACAATGTGGATCCCGCCGTTTTGTTCGATCGCTATGAACGCGGAGGATTTTTGTACCCGAAGAAACGGCAATTGCTCGATGCGTTCATGCCGGAGATTACGGCAAATTGGCGAAAGGCAATCCAGGCGGGCGACAAGATCTTGTGGTATGTCACGCACGAAACCCCCGACGGTGCATGGGCAACGATGAGTGGATGGAAATCGACTCACACGGGCTGGGTTGCACAGCATCTTGTGAGTGTTTCCCCTCGCGCGTCAAAGCATGTTCTGCTTACATGTCAGGATTGGGAGATTCGGCGATCTGAGAGCAATTCTTATCAGAATTGGTTTCAGCCAACAAACCGGTCGGCGCGCGCTCTACACGGGTCAATTGAAGAGGATCTTGGTGCTTCATCGGCGTCCGTCCGATCATACGACTACTTCTCTCTGCCAGTCGATTTTCTTCCTTCACCAGAACAGTATAGCATCACGATTCAGAGAGGCGAAAGTGATAGCCAATCACTTATTTGTTCGCTGGCCGAACAGGAGCGAGGAACAGTTTATGTGGCGGCAGAAGAATTGGATCATCCTGATCTGGAGTTGCACGCCGTGGATGAATTGTACAAGTCGGTTGGACTGCGACGTTACAGGCGGATTTTCCTTGCCCGGCGGTCAGATACAACAGCCCCTTGCGGAGTCGCTATCGCGTATCGTGGGCCTCTGGGCTTGAATTTCAGCTATCTGGAAAATCGAATTGACTTGATCCTTGCACCTATGCATGAAAGCGAATCCTCGAACGCAGCCCGATGTTTGTTATCCACGGCGAGCCAACTGTATACCGATTTTTCACCCGGACAAATGCTCGTAACTACTGTCGATTCTCACCGCAATTTGATGGAAAGCGTTGGAGCCAAACGACTCCGGACTTACTGTCAGAGCATCTGGCTGCGGCGGGGATTCGAAGCCTGGAAGGTCCATGCAGCAACCGTGTACCAGCGCAACATGACGCATGTACGGGTGGTCCATGGGAAATGGTCAGCGGCCAGGTCGAAGATATTCATCTGCCGAACGGCGTGATCGTGGATGAACTATTCCTCTCCGCCCTCGGTGTCGAAACGATCGGTAACGAAGTGGAGTTGTTTGGTCGTCGAGCCATCGTGCGGGGAATTTCACAGAACGTGCGAACTTTCACCGCGTCCTCGTTCGTCTTCACATCCATCGATTCGGCAATCCGATACGACCGTCGCTACGCAGACGACGAAGTGACGTACGTTCTGGTTCGGTGCGAAGAAGGACATTCGCCGGAAGTTGTGCGTGAACAGCTTCGAGTTGCCCTTGCTAACGTGGAAGTGCTCACGTCAAATGAATTCGCGCTGCGAACTATCAAGTACTGGATGCTGGAGGTTTACGTGGCACTGGTCGCAATATCGGTTGGCGTTTGTCTGGCCGCCACCTGTTTTGCCGTGCGTTCAGTTCTTCGCATTAACCCCGCCGTTGTGTTTCGAGGTTAGTCCATGAAACATGCAATACGCTGCGAAGGGATTCGGCATCAGTTTGGCGAAGGAGCGACACGAGAAACTGTCATTGAAGAGATCTCGCTGGAAATTCTTTCCGGCCAGACGGCTTTGTTGATGGGCCCCAGTGGTTCTGGAAAGACGACCCTGCTTTCCATTCTGGGCTGCCTGCTTTCGCCGACGTCCGGTCACGTGTGGATTGACGAACAGCCCGTTACATGGAAATCACAGTCTGCGCTCGCAATACTTCGACGCGCGAAACTGGGATTCGTCTTTCAACATGCGCGTCTGTTGCCGTTCATGTCAGTTCGGGAGAATCTGACCATCATCGGACGAAATGGCGGACTTGCCGGCCGGACGCTTTCCACACGGGTCGATGAACTGACGGGCCGTCTGGAGCTTCAGGCTCACCTGTCAAAACGTCCAAGTCAACTCAGCGGTGGCCAGCAGCAAAGAGTCGCGATTGCCCGCGCGCTGATGTTGCAGCCAGCCGTTCTTCTTGCCGACGAACCGACTGCGGCGCTGGACTGGCGGCACGGTCAGGAAGCTGTTCAGTTGCTGGTCGATCAGGCACGACTTGCGGGTGCCGCCGTCCTGACTGTGACTCACGATTCGCGGCTGAAGCCCATGTTCGATCGCGTTTTGACGATCGAGAGCGGGCGACTTTTCGAGGAGCCCGCATGAAACGTCTTTTGATTTGCTTGCTGTTCGCTGCGGTCGGTGTGCTCGTTTTTATAAGCATGCACAGCATGCGGCCCAACGAACGTGGAACTCAGGACCGTGTGATTTCAAAAATCCCGGTGGATTCTGAACCGCCGACTTCATCTCGTCAAAATCGCGTGGAAGGAATTGGATATGTGGAACCACGTTCTGAGATACGACGGCTGGTTCCGCAGGCCGGTGGCGTCATTCAGCAATGCGCAGTACCGGCGGGAGCCTTCGTCCGCAAAGGCGATCTGCTGGTGGTGATCGAATCAGCGACGCAACAGGCTCAGTTTTCTTTTGCTCAGGCGCGACTTGAACTGGCTCGTGCAGATGGTGCAAAGGTCCGCAGTGGAATCAATCCCCTGCGAATTGAGCTTGAGCAGCGAACACTCGAACGTCTGAAAATGCGCCTGCAATTCGCCAAAATTCGGCATGAGCGAGCGAAAAAAGTCTTTAGTCGGAATGCGAGTTCTGAACAGGATCTGGACGATGCGTCTAACGAACAAGAGCAGGCCGTGATGGCCGTTGCCGAACAGGAAGCCGCAGTCTGTCATCTCCAAAAATCCGTAACGAACGCAGACATACTTGTGGCAGAGGCAAACGTCAGCGTGGCGGAAGCTGCGGTTCGGCAAGCTGAACATGCAGTATCGACAACACGTCTGCTTGCTCCGGAAGACGGCACAGTGCTGCGATGGCTGAAACGCGAAGGAGAAGGCGTTAGTACGGTTGCTCCGGAGCCAGTGCTGCTGTTTGGCGATCTCTCTCGTCTTCACGTCCGGGCTGAGATCGATGAGCGATCAGCAACAGTTGTCAAGCCTGGTATGGCGGCTGAAGTCTACGGCACAAATCTGAATGACTCTACGTGCCACGGAACTGTACTTCGCGTCGAACCAGTCATGGGCAGCAAAACAGTGTTCACGCAGTCCGCTACAGAACGTAAAGATCTGGATGTCGTCCAGGTGGTAATCGAAATGGAAGAATCATTCATAGCACCCAGCGGCTTGCGGGTGGATGTCCGGTTGTTTATGAATCTGCCGCGTAAGGATTTAACACTCACGAAGCCATAGGGCGCATTACGTCCGGCACGAGCACAGTCTCAATCAGGTTCTTGAAATCCAAAACTCAGAATTTGCAACTGTTCGTTCGGACGCCCGTGACAGAGACAAACGCGACGCCGATCAAGTCAATGAAATCGGTTCCCGCCCGGAGTGGCACCTTGAAACTGCGTGCCACAATGTTCAGCGACCTGATTCCTGCGGAAGTGAATGGCCGTGACGATTTCAGCAGGATGATCTCCGGTGATGTTCTGCAGGGGCACGATGAAGACCTGTTCGGGCCGGGATCAGACTGGTGGCTGAACCTGAATTGAGCGGCAGCCGATACATTCGTTCCACCCGGATCGAGCGATTTGATATCCGGTTCGCTCAGATTTCGAATGGCCGACCGGGCAACAGCCGGGGATCTCGACGACTTCAACAGCAGAAACTGGAGAAAACAGCGTTCGGAATCCGCCAAGTCTCCGTTTTCTCTGTCTCCGGCGTGAAAGTTTTCGTTGTTTCGTACAAACACGGTCTCCTCAGGAATTCCTCATTGCTATGATCGATGCAGGCTACTGGGACTCTGATTTTTAAACCGTTGAGAATTGCACTTTGTTACACTTCTGAGGAAGTTGGGGTAGCGGAAGCCGCCACGGCTTTCGGTATGTCGGCGTTCCGCAGGGATCGGCCGAAACGCTTATCGCGTTCCGCTACAAAGTGGGTGCCATTTGTTCGCGGGCCGGGCGCGGGCGGATTATTTTTCCGTCTTCACCGGGGTCAGCTGGCCATCGGCAATCGGCAACGCACCGGCGAACAGGCCCTGAATAATGTGCGTCATATGCGGCAGGTTGAGTTTTGAAACCTCGTCGCTGGGCTGGTGATAATCGCTGTGCAGTGAACCGGCCGAAAAGCTGTGAGCGATCACGCCCTTTTGCACAAACGAATAATTATCGCTGCGAGTGTAAAGCATCTCACTGACATCCTCACGATGGAAAACTTCGACTCCCGCCCGGGCGGCGCCGATCGCCATCAGAGCTCCCAGGTCAGAGCGAGTCCAGCCTGTGCCCCATGTTCGGCCTTCGGCTTTTTCTTCGGGGCGGCCGATCATTTCGATGTTGATGTTGGTCACTGTCTGTTCGAGCGGCCACAGGGGATTTTCGGTGTAGTACTTTGAACCCAGAAGACCTTTCTCTTCACCCCAGAAGGTCATAAAAATCACCGAGCGTTCAGGTCGAGTCTGCAGACTGGCAAAAGCATCTGCCAGAGTCACTACGGCTGTCACGCCGGTCGCATTGTCATCCGCGCCGTTGTTAATCACATCGCCCTGTCGGTCGCCGGACAACTGGCCGATATGATCCAGATGGGCCGATATGATAATCGCCTGCTTCGACAATTCAGGGTCCCGGCCGCGCAGCACACCGATCACATTTCGCACCGGCGTGTTGACGACAGTTCTTGCTTCCGCTTCGACAAGGACATCACCCTCAGACAGTACTGCCGTGGAAATCAGAATCACTGGACAGGCCATCAGAAATTGTGCAGGGACATTCAGCGGTTTCTCCTGCAGACGTTTTGCAACCTCCGGAAGAATGCTGTCATCTGCCGTGCGAACGAGAATTGCAACGGCCCCCTTGCTGGCAAAAACACCGACTCGCCGCGACCACGCGGCGATCATCATGGCGGGATTATCGACGGCCTGAGGCGGAATCGGAAACTCGTCAATCACAACAATTTTTCCATGAACGTCGTCAACCGCTTTTCCATCCGTGACTGGTGCCGTGGTCGACACAGCTTTGTCGCCGCCCAAAAGTATGCCGCGAACAGCAACTGTATTCCCGGCGACGGAGACCTTCGCTTCCCCCTGCGCGACCACATACTGAGCCAGCTCGGTGGTCTGGTAGTAACTGCTATCCGGCCCGAGCCCTTCCAGACCGGCCCCGCGAAATCGTGAAGCGACATACGCGGCGGCAATGTCCAGTTCCTTTGACGGAGTATTTCGTCCGGCCATTTCATCGGAAGCCAGAAACGAAACCGTTGCCAGAACCTCCGACTGCTCGATCGACTTCACAGCAGTCTGCTGATCTTCCGTCAGCGGCATGACCGAGAGATCCTCGGCCATGGACGCACTGCAGATCAGCACAACGATCAACGCCCAGGTCAGTCGAATCATGGCAAGGTCGGCTTTAGGAAGTGATCCCGATAAAAAAACAAAGATCGCCGGTCAGTTTGCCGGCGCCACGGCCGCTGCATTCGGAGCCGCAACGGCTGCAGCGGAAGGTGGTGCTGTTTCAGACTTTGTAACAGCCAGCCACGGAGCAATCATCAGAGCCACCACGGAAACCAGTTTCAGCAGGATGTTCAGCGACGGGCCGGACGTATCCTTGAACGGATCACCGACAGTATCGCCCACAACGGCAGCCGCATGCACAGCACTGCCTTTTCCGTAGGCGACTCCATTCACTGTCACGCCGCCTTCAATCATCTTCTTGGCGTTGTCCCATGCGCCGCCGGCGTTGGACTGGAAGATCGCCAGCACAACGCCGCTGACGGTCACGCCTGCCAGCAGACCGCCCAGCATTTCCCCACCGCCCGAGAATCCGATAACCACAGGCCCGGAAATGGCGAGCAGACCCGGCAGAACCATTTCACGAAGAGAAGCGCGAGTGGAGATCGCGATGCAGCGATCACAGTCCACATTGGCGATTGCTTCCTGCATGGTGGCCTGATCTTCGGCCGTCCATTCGTCCATCGGCACATGCTCCTGATTTCGGCAGATCACCAGAGCTTTGGCGAGAATTGGAATGTCTCGAAACTGCCGACGCACTTCTTCGATCATTTTATTTGCAGCACGTCCGACAGCTCGCATTGCCAGCGCGGAAAACAGAAACGGCATCATGGCTCCGATGAACAGACCGCACATCACGCGAGGAGACGCGACATCGATCACCTTCAGACCAGCCGTCGACATGTAGGCGCTGAACAAAGCCAGAGCGGTAAGGGCCGCTGAACCAATGGCAAAGCCCTTTCCAATGGCCGCGGTTGTATTGCCAACCGCGTCCAGCTGATCGGTCCGAGCCCGCACCTCTTTTGGAAGATCGGCCATTTGCGCGATTCCACCGGCATTGTCGGCGATCGGGCCATAAGCATCGACGGCCAGCTGAATCCCGGTGTTCGACAGCATTCCCACGGCAGCAATCGCGATTCCATAGAGACCGGCCAGTTCATGAGCCCCAAGGATCGCAAAGGCAATAAGGAGCATCGGAAGAGCGGTCGACATCATGCCAACCCCCAGGCCGGCGATCACATTGGTCGCAGCACCAGTGACCGACTGTTCGACAATGTCCATCACCGGACGGCGACCGGAACCTGTGTAATATTCAGTGACCAGACCGATCAGAATGCCAACGCCCAGTCCAATCAGAGAAGCCCAGAAGACTCCCATTCGAGTGTAAACAAAACCGTCAGCCCCGGTCCATGTACTCGGCAGCATCAGGTTAATGATTAGAAAACTGGCGACCAGCATCACAGCCGCGGCAATCAGCTCGCCCCGGTTCAAAGCTTTTTGCGGATCCATGTTGTCGCCGCCTTTGACATAAAACGTCCCGACAACGGACGCCAGAACTCCCGCGGCACTCAGCAGCAGCGGCAGCAGTACGGCGCTCATTCCGCCGAGACCGGCGGTAAACTCTTCCATCGGTGCAAAGGTCGCGCCAAGAACCATGGCCCCAATGATGGCACCGACATAGCTTTCGAAAAGGTCGGCCCCCATCCCGGCCACGTCACCGACATTGTCACCCACGTTGTCAGCAATCGTCGCTGGATTCAGCGGGTGGTCTTCCGGAATGCCGGCTTCTACTTTGCCGACGAGGTCCGCACCAACGTCCGCCGCCTTGGTATAGATCCCGCCGCCAAGACGGGCAAACAATGCCACGGAGGACGCTCCGAATGAAAAGCCTGTCAGGACATTGATCACGCGCGGCAGAGAGGCCGTCTCGGTCCCCAGCACATTCAGATACACAGCAAACAGGCCACCCAGACCAAGCACGCCCAGTCCAACAACAATCAGTCCCATGACCGAACCGCCACCGAAGGCGATCAGCAGGGCCGGGGCAAGTCCCTGACGCGCGGCGTTTGCTGTGCGCACGTTGGCAAGAGTTGCCACGCGCATCCCAAAGAATCCGGCAAACCCTGAGAAGACGGCACCCGTCACAAACGACAGCGCCACCAGGGGATGCGAGTTCGCCGAACTTCCCGACCAATACATCAGTGCCGTTACGATCAGAACGAAGCCGAGCATCACGGAATATTCGGCCCGCAGGAACGCCATGGAACCGGCCCGAATTTTATCGGCAATCGCCGTCATTTTTTCCGTACCGGGATCCTGGCTGGCAACCCACCGATATCGATAAACGCTAAAGGCAAGGCCAAGGAGCCCGATAAAGGGAACGACATAAACCAGGAAACTCATTCTCGACTCCGTACATTTTCAGGTGGGTATTTATTGGGTCGCAGGCAATGATGGCAGGATTTTTAAGCCCTTGCCAGTGCCGGGGGCTGGAGTTCTAGCAGACTACCTGCCCCCGTGCGACAGTTCCCGCACGGATCATCCGGCACCCAGTATTTTCCGAGAAAAATGGGCCTCGCATCCGGCAATGACGCCGGAGTTTTCCGCTACGTGATCGATGCTTGCCATCAAATCAACAAGCCGCGTGCGGAGAAGCCCGGCTTTTTAAAAAAGACGAGCTTCTCAAATGCTCACTTGAGACTGCCCTCGATTAACGCGACAATGCCACTTCTGCCAGAATTTTCCCGCCAGCAACGAATCGCGGCACTGAATATGAGATAAGAGTCCCGCTGCGATCAAGCTTCAGAACTATTTTCGTGAATGAAAAGGTTTGCCCATGCGTTGCGACGTGCCACGTGAACTGACTCAGGCTTCGCTGCGAAATCTCGTACTGCTGACAATCGTCTGTTTCTCCACCGCAGGCCTTGCGGCGGAAGCCGAAGACTCCGAACAGTTTTTTGAGTCGCGGATTCGCCCGCTGCTGATAGAAAAATGCCTCAGCTGTCACAACGCCGAAAAACAGTCGGGCAGTCTTCGACTGGACTCCCGGGAGGCCATGCTGAAGGGCGGAGATTCTGGCGCCGCCATCATTCCCGGTGATGCCGCTGGCAGCCGCATCGTTCAGGCGATTGCGTACGATGGCGATCTGCAGATGCCACCGGAAAACCCATTGCCGGACGCAGAGAAAGAACTGCTGGCGGAATGGATCAGACTTGGCGCACCGTGGCCCAAAGATGCGTCCCCGATGAAATTCACGGGAAAAGATCCGGGCAAAAGTCACTGGGCCTTTCAGCCGCTCGGTCACTTTCAGCCACCTGCGGTGGATTCTCCCGCTATCAAAACGCCGGTGGATGCATTCGTTCTGGACAAGCTCATGGCATCCGGGCTGCCAATGTCGCCCGAGGTGGATCGAAGAACCTTCATTCGCCGAGCCACATATTCACTGACCGGACTTCCGCCAACCGCCGACGAAGTCAGTCATTTCACCAGCGACACGGATCCGTTGGCGTACGAAAATCTGGTGGACCGACTGCTGGCAAGTCCCGCGCATGGCGAACAATGGGCTCGCCACTGGCTGGACGTTGCCCGTTACTCGGACACAAAAGGCTATGTCTACGCCCGGGAGGAACGGTTCTGGGTGCATGCGTGGAATTATCGCGACTGGGTCGTCAGTGCTCTGAATTCAGACATGCCGTATGACCGCTTCCTGCTGCTGCAGCTGGCCGCCGATCAGGTCGAAGATCGGACTCCGGACGATCTTGCCGCGATGGGGTTTTTAACTCTCGGCCGACGTTTTCAGGGCGTCCGTCGTGACATTATTGATGACCGGATCGACGTAGTGAGCCGCGGCACAATGGCATTAACCGTGGGATGCGCGCGTTGCCATGATCACAAGTATGATCCGATTCCCACCGCCGACTACTATTCGCTTTATGGCGTCTTCGACAGTTCCCGCGAACAGCTTGTGTCGCTGCCCGTTCGAGGATCAGCGGATGAAGCATTCGAAAAGGACTATGCGGCGAAGATCGCCACTATGGAGACCACTCGAAAGGAGCGTCGTGCGACCACTGAAGCGCGAGTCCGTTCGCGGATCGGCGATTACCTGCAGGCTCAGCTGGAACTTGGCAAGTATCCTGAAGAGGGATTTGATCAGATTCTGGCCGTGACCGATCTGCTGCCTTCCTTCGTCCACCGCTGGCGCGACTACCTGCGAGACACCGAACGAAACGGTGACCCGGTGTTTGCCGCATGGCACACATTCCGCAGTCTCCCGGAAAATGAGTTCGCGAGTCGCGTGGCGGCTGAGGCGCAGATGCTGCATCAAATGGATGCCAGTCAGTTGAATCCCCGCGTGGCGGCTGCTTTCGCAACTCCGCCTGCATCATTTAAAGATGTGGTCCAGCGATACGCGGACATCTTCAAAACAGTGGATGCAGAATGGCAGGTGGAGCTGACCAAAGCCAACGCAGCCGGTCAGCCGGCACCCGGTGAGTTGATGGAACCTGCGGCCGAACAGCTGCGAACCGTACTGTATTCGCCCGGATATCCGTGCAGTGTGCCCGATGAACCGATCGTCAATACAGAGTACGATTTTGATTCCGGCACCTGCAATGAACTGTGGAAGCAGCAGGTGGAACTGGACCGCTCGATTCTGAACGCGGGCAGTCAGCCACGTTTTGCGATCATCATGCAGGACCGCGCCTTTCCAGTGAATCCAAGGATCTTTAAACGAGGCAATCCGGCCAACA
>Ga0209702_10005642_pt1 | contig 16818 bp, 4 predicted proteins | sample FRY01_FD_187210 | JGI IMG/M metagenome (GOLD analysis project Ga0209702, IMG submission 187210) | Freshwater microbial communities from Lake Fryxell liftoff mats and glacier meltwater in Antarctica - FRY-01 (SPAdes) (version 2) | ecosystem: Environmental > Aquatic > Freshwater > Ice > Glacier...
ATAGCGAAGTGTGCGCACTGGCAAATCTGCAAGTACGCAAAGCTCGCTGAGCGTGTACTGAGCTGGGAAGTCTGGCATATTGTTTATTTCATACACTTTTTAAGGACAGTTATAGTGTACTTATTATTAAAGGGAATGCAAATCTTTTATTCAAGCCAGCTTTCTTGGGGAAAAACGACGCTGACGAGGACGTGGAGCAAAAGCGATGACCTGCGGTGATGACCAGCGGCAAGCCCAAGGGATTGCATTGGGCCACGTATCGGCGGCTAAAGGCGGAGCACGACCGTCTGGTGCAGATCAGTTTTCGTGACATTGGACGCAAGCTTGAGTTTCTGCACAAGCTGCTGGACTGACAAATTTGTTTCGCAAAATTCAGTTTAAACCCGCCACCCGCCAGAGTAAAAGCCAGAGCCTGCGAGAACCGTCTGTACACTGTGCGCATAACATTTAATACGACGGGGAGTGACTCGCGGTTCAAACAATCTCTCTGCGAGGCCCTGCGTGACAGCAGTGGGCGGCGCCTGGTTCAACAATTGTTCTCTCAGCACGACGCTGCGCCGGAGGCGGGCCCCAAATAGTCTGCAATCGGGATGTGACTGCCGAACGGGTCAAGTGGAGGAAGAAGAAATGAACAACTTTCCATTGCGTCATCTCTCCGTGTGCGTGCCGTGGCATGACAGCGGCTGGGCCGGCACGGTGTGCTCGGCGCCGGATTGATCGATGACCAAGTACACGACGAACTACGTCAATCTGATCGCTGACAACCTGCGGGACCGATACAAGAGCGGCTTCCCGATCCTGAAGGAGCTGGTCCAGAACGCCGATGACGCTGGCGCCGGGAGCCTGGTCTTCGGGCATCACGCGGGCTTCTCCGCTGGAGTGGACCATCCACTGCTTCACGGACCCGCGCTTTGGGTGCTCAACGACGGTGACTTCAAGCCGAAAGACAAGCAGGCGATCCGGTCCTTCGGGCTGAACAGCAAGGCCGCCGACGATGCCGTGATCGGCAAATTCGGCCTCGGCATGAAAAGTGTCTTCCACTTGTGCGAGGCCTTCTTCTACATCGCTTTTGACGGGCAGACCGAACACTGTGAAATCCTGAGCCCGTGGTTTGGGGACGAAAACACGTCAGAGACTCATCAACGTTGGGAGCAGATTAGCGAGGCTGATTGCGCAAGTCTCCTGGCGGTGGCGCGCGATCAAGACGAGGCCCGCAACGGGAAAACGTGGTTTATGCTGTGGGTGCCGCTGAGGCGGCATGACCATCTTGCTGTGCTGGATGGGAAGAAGCTGCCCGGAATCATCGATCGGTTTCCTGGGGATCGCGATGGCGAGGATCTGGACTTTCTGTCGGCTGCAGATGTAGACCAGCGCTTGGGCTTGCTGCTGCCGCTTCTACGCCACCTTCATACCGCCCGCTTTGCGGGAGCAGCGGGTGGGCGCGCATTCAGGGTCGAGCTCCAGCTCAGTGAAAATGGCGCACGCCGTCTGGACCACCGCAGCGATGGGCTGCAATGTGCGGGTACTGCGGTGGACCAACGCTCGAAGCCAGAGCACTTGCGGTTTCTGGTGTCTCAACGGGTCACCGTTACGTCGGAGCCGTTCGAGTCGCTTCGCAATAACGACAGTTGGCCAAAGTCAATCGCCATCCTGGACTCCGTCAAGTGGGGCAGCGTACCGGACAAGACCCGCGCGGAAGGCGCGGTCATGTTTGCGCACGCAGACAAGCGCGTCGGACGGCTGGTATTGCAATGGGCGGTCTTCCTGCCGACCGAAGAGCTTCGGCTGACCTATGTCGCCCAGATGCCGAACAGCGCCCGGGAGCACCGCGTTGTTCTGCATGGTCAATTCTTCGTCGATGCTGGTCGGCGTGGGATCGCTGACTACGAGAGGCTGCACGCGCCGCGTGAAGACCTGCCGCACCATGCGTCGCAGCAACTGGTGCTGCAGCACTGGAACCAAGCGTTGGCACAGGATGTGGTGCTTCCAGAGTTCCTGCCTGCCCTCGATGCCTACGCCCGTGCCAACGGGCTCCGCGACGAGGAGTTGACCGCGCTCACGGACGCCATCGCACGGTGCGCCCCTGAAGGCGAGTCCGGCACAACGGGCTTCTTCAGTGCGTTTGGAGTCCATGTTTGCCGGCAGGATGCCTGGGTTCGCAGCTTGAGAACAGACGGGCCGGCATGGACCTTGGTTTCGCTTGCCGGTGCCAGGATGCTGCCTCTGCCCAACCCACATATGCGAGACCACAATCGGCCCTGGCGCGCGCTGCCGGGGCTCGCCAAGTTGAATGGTGTGGTATTCATCGACAACGATGCACCTGCACTTGCACCAGCTCCGTCGAGCTGGGATGAGACTACCCTCCTGACGGCATTGAGTGGCGTTGGCGCAGAGACCTTGGCAAGCGAGACGTTGCTGGGGTATCTCATCGAGTTTTTGGACATGGAGCGTGCGCGCTACGTCGTCACGAGTCGCGTTCAGGACGCACTGGTCGCGTTGCTCCGGGGTGTGCTGCGCCAGATCGACCTGTCGGCCGTCCGAAGCCACCGGGCGCTCTTTCAAAAGCTCGTGTCGTTCCTGTCCCCTGATCGACGGTTTGCGATTGGCCCGCAGGGCGCCTCGGCAAAAGGTGCCATTCCAGAGCCGCTCTACCGGGCGTTGGTGGCAGTCGATACGCATGCCTTGCTGCTTCCGGGGGATCTGGGCGCGCCCTCGGGCTCGGCGACGACCGCCCCGCGAGAAAGCGATGTCTCGGTATGGCTGTCCACGCTTCACCGTGAGCTCGAGCGTATCGCGCGTGATGAAACTGCTTCGTCGGATGCGGTTGAACCCCTCCTGCGGGCTGCGGAGCAGTTGATCAATGCGCTTGGTGACCTCGGCAAGCAAGTGCCTTTCATGCTGCGGCACCGTGGGCTTCGGGTGCTGCGAGCAACCAACGCCCGGGATCAGAAGGTCACCGGTGTTTCACTGGAGTTCTTGCTGCTGGTCCACCAGCGGCACTTTCTCTTTAAAGTGTCGGACGCTGTCAACCGATTCGGCCACCTCACTGCGCTCGCGGCTGCACTTCCGAAGTCGGCACCCCTGGTTATCGACCGTGGCGTCGCCGCGTTCGTGGAGGCAGATATTGAGTCTGCCAACCATCTGCTTCCCGGCAGCTCGGACATCACGGCCATGTTGATGGGCATCGGTTTGGCGATCACACCGCCCGCACTCGGGGAGGTGGATTCGAGGCGTTCCCTAGTCAAGCTGGCCACGACGGCCGACCTGAGCGTTGTCGTCGCTGCCAAAGCTGCCCGCTACCTGCTTCACGCATCGCCAAGTCACTTCGATTCCAGCGAGCCGCTTTGGTTGGAACCTGGCGGAATCGCCTCGCCATGGGTCAAGCTTTGGCGCATGGTCGATGCAGACACCTGGAACGTCCTACCCAGCGACCTGGGCGAACAGATCCCGGGTGCGCTCTGGACTGCGTTGAACCTGCGAAAGGTGGAAGAGAGCACGGTCATCAATCGGTTTCGATATGCGACCAATGTCACCCATGTGGAGGCAGAGGATTTCACCGCCTCTGAGAGGGACCTGATCCTCGGGCGTGTGAAGGACCAGACCGCTTGGCAACGGTTGCCGCTGCACCTCGACTCCCAAGGAAACTTCGGCAGTATCGGCGACCGATGCTATTTGGGTTCCCACCCGGAACTACCCGTAGGCGTGCTCCACACTTTGAGATTCATCGTTGCGTCTGATAGTCTGGAGCACCTTCAGAACCAGCGACTCTGGATTCCGGCGTGGTCCGCGCAAACCGCCGTGAATCTTGTGCTGAACGAGGAGAGACCCGAAGAACACTGGCGCTACATCTTGGACCAGTTGTCTGGGTCGTCTTGGTCCACAGCCGCTCCTGCGCCCTTGCTGCTTTCCAAGCGATGGGTCCCGCTACGCGCAGGCGGATTCATTTCGCCTGACAGCGTGATTCGCATCGCTGGGTTGGAGGCGGACATAGCAGCACTTTCGGTGAAGTGCGGTTTTGCCTACGCCGGCGTGGATTCACTCGCCGACGAGGTTCGTGACAGCGTTGGTCATGCTCGATTACTGAATCTGTTTCCCGAAGGCAACGCTGCCTTACCAGCACTGGCCCAGATGATGGCCTCCGTCGGTTTGACGGTCGGTGCCTGCGGATTGACGGCTCCGGATGCCCTCGTAGCGCACGTTTCGTCGCTCGCACGGCTGAAGTCCCTGCCGGCGTGGTCGATCATCGAGCGCTCTCTGCTGCACTTGAACCGGGACGCCGTGACTGCCGAACTGGTCAAGGGCCTCGCGACGCAATTGCCGCAGCCTGTGGCCGAAGCGGTGCTGGATGAGATCCGGGCACTTGGTACGGAGAGAGTCGCCGTCGACCTCTTCCTGCTCTACCTGACCGAATGGAGAAACTGCTCCACAGCAATCGAGAAGCTGAAGACGACGCTGCCGTCGCTGCATCTGCTGGCCAGAAATGGGCAGTGGGCGCGTGCCGATACGCTGGCCACAGATGTCTTTGGTGTCGAAGAATCGCGGGTTTTAGACGAACGCCAAATCGGCATCCTCAGTGGCGTCATCGTCCGGAATATCGGAACGCCTCCGACGGATGCGACGGCTACGCCTGCAGGTGACCCGCCGGACTACGAATCTGGTGCACTGGTACAGGTGCTACAAAAGCTGTTTGAACCGCTTTCAACGACGAGCGCGCCGGGCGCGGTGGGAGCACTTCTCGGCTTGATGGGGCCGGCCGCCAGACCAATGGCCGAGACATGGCTGCAGCCCCTGGCCTTTGAAGACTACGCCAACTTTCTTGGATGGATCGACCCAGGCTGGGAGGAGGGTACAGATAGGCGCCGCCGGACGATGGGCGACATGACAGTGCTCCAAGCTTTGAATGTTGTGAGACCGGTTGTGAAGATCGCTGCCGGAAACAAGGTTCTCGTGAAGTCCTTGACTGGAAAGCCGCTTGAGCTGACCCTCTTGCCTGATGACCAGGCAGAAACGCTTCTGGTTGGTGACCTGTGGTGGCAGATCAGTTACGGCGTCGTGATTACCTTTCGTCCGCTCGAAGACCTGGCGACGCGAGGCATCGAAGACATCAAGCGCCTGCTTCAACGGACGACCGAGCATCTGCTGGCGCATGTGTTCAATCAGCCTCACGCGAACCTTTCTGCTCTTTGGTCATCATTCGCGGAGGCCGACCAAATCACGCTGTCAGTGGCGCGTCAACTCATCCTTGAGGGTCTGCAACACTCGCTGCAGCAACTTCCCAAGGTGCGCAGACACCCGACCATCGAGGCGGCACTCGTCCGGGTCGAGAAGGCTCGGCGTGACCGCGCAAGCGCGCAGGAACGGGGACGCCAAGGCAGTAGGGCCGATGACACCTACCGGTCGGCTGTGCAAGAGCTGGGGGCAGTGGTCGCCAGTGATGGCGACGTACAAAGGGTGATCCTGGACGGTATCCGTGAACGGATTTCCGACAACCAGTATGAGACTTCTAGCATTCCGTTCGAACTGTTCCAGAACGCGGACGATGCAGTTTCGGAGTTCCAGCAGCTTCAGGTCGCGGAAGGTCGTACTCCGTTCGACCTGAGCACGATAGGCCGCTTCGTCTTTGAACAAACCGATAGCGTCGCTCGCTTCCTGCACTGGGGACGGCCAGTGAACTTTACTGGCCGCAGCGGAAATGGGCGATCAGAGTTCGGAAGCGACCTTGAGCGAATGTTGATGTTGGGGGCGACCGCTAAGAGCGATGCCGAGGAGGTTACAGGCAAATTCGGTCTGGGCTTCAAAAGTGTGCTGCTTGCGACGGACTCTCCACGCGTGTGGAGCGGCGATCTCTCGTTCAAGATTGTCGGCGGCTGTTTGCCGGAACGATGGGCACCAAGCGCTGCAACTCGAGAATCGCAAGCGAAGCACCAGGGGGCGGGCAAGGCGTTGCGCACAACGCTCGTAGAACTTGTTCTGTCGGACCAGTCAAAGCGCATTGAACTTGGGCACCGGTTCTCCGCACTCGCCGGCCTGCTGCCGGTGTTTGCTCGCCAGATTCGCAAAGTCATCGTGAATGACGAGGTTCACCATTGGGCGCCGAAGGTGCTTGTTCAGGGCGACTGTACGGTCAGTGTCGGGATGTGCCGTCTTCCTGTTCAGAGTGGCTTTGTCACCTGCCAGATATTGGTCTTCAAGTCATCACTCGGTGCAACGGTCTTGCGCCTGGGCAAAGAAGGCGTAGCTTCCTTCGAGCACTCGGAGGGGTGCCCAGTACCTGCCATTTGGGTCACAGCCCCAACCCGCGGTGTCGCCGCGCGTGGGCTGGTCTTGAACGCCCCCTTCCAGATCGATACCGGCCGCGCAAACCTGGCTTCAGGTCGTGCCGCGAGGCGAAACATTGAGCAGGCAAAGAAGCTCGCGCAGTCAATCAGCCTCGGTGTCGTCGCACTGCTGCGAGAGAGCCGGGGTGACTGGTCGGCGTGTGCCGCCAATCTTGGTTGCGCGGAGACACAGAATGCGGCGGGATTCTGGTTCAGTTTTTGGCGGGCGGTGGGTCTCGCCGAACTTCAAGACGATCCTTCCGAAGACTCCCGCTTGTTGCACGAGTTCTCGCTAGCGTTGTTCAATTCGGTTCTGCATGTCACCAGCGAACTGCCCAATGGGCTTCCCGGTTCAGATGCAGCCTTCGCAAAGGTTTCAACGCTGCGCCTGTCGGTGGACCTCGACCGCATGCGGGCTGTTCTGCCTGAGGCCGCAAAGTGGCCATTGTTCGAGCGCACATATCCAAAGGACTCATGGTGCAGCTCGGAGGTTGCTATTTGGCTGAAGTGCGTGGGCCTGGAAGAGCAGCCTGCGCTGCAGCCACTTGATCGGGCGGCGCTGTTCTCGCTGCTTGCCGATGGCCGCCTGGCACCTGATGACATTAAGCACATGGCTGCCGTGATCAGCCATTGGCCAACAGGCCCGATGGAAGACTATGGCTGGCGCACAGAGTTCGATAAGGTACAGCTGTGCGCTGAAGACGACGCTTGGCACTTGAGCCGACTACTCCTGCGCGCTGGGCTTTCTGGAGCAGACCACCTGGCATTGTTTGCCCCAGCAGGCGCCAAACTGAGTGGTGACTACTGGACCGAACCAGTGGCATGGAGCACCGTACTGCCGTACCTTCCTAACGTGTCTTTTGATCCGTCCGCCGTGACAAGTTGGATTGCGGTCGCCCGAGGTGTTGATGCGCAGCAAGCCGCAGTGCGATGGATCCTTCAGAACCTGTACGCCCCGACCACCGTCCATTTTCTATCGCGTCGGCATACCGCTGGTTGGTTGTTTGCGCTGACGCCTGAATCGGAAGCTATACAAAGTCTCGATTCCTCAGAACGCACCATCTTGCTGACCCGGCTTGGCCTCGGCACCACCGGCGAGGAAGAAGGCGGCGACGAGTTTGAAAAGTTTCCTGATCTGCTGGCGATTCAAGCGTGGTGGAAGCGCGAACAGCATGCGAGGTTGGTCACCTACGACAAACAACTCTGGCCTGCAAACGCCGACCGTGCGGCGCTCAGTTGTGAGCCATACGACCGCCAGGCCTGGATGACGGTGTTCAGTCTTGGTCTGATGCGCCGGATCGGCCGCGTCACCGATGCGCAGAACAAGGGGTTCCTTGAGTATTTGAACTCGCGAGGATGGTGGGCCACGATCTGCGAAGGATCGCCAGATCTGAACGCTGAAGGTTGGATGGGCATCCTGCGAGAGTACGGCGAGATCCAGGATGACTCACCCCTGTTCGAGCAATGGATGGACCTTTTTCCCCGCCTGTACCGGGTTGCTCGGTGGTTGGATGTCTACGTCCACATCTTTTCAACGGTCGACCTTCGAGAACCAGGTCAGCCCCGGAGCTTGCTAGCGCCAGGGGCGGACGCATCATTGAGTGGGTCCGGCATTGATGCACCGACGATGCGGGGCATGCTTCGCCTAGGGCAACATCTGGTCATCAGAGAGCTGTTGCGCGTCGGCCTGCTCGGCGGCCAAGTGGCCAAGGCGCTCGCCTATGCGCCCTCGGAAAGCCTCTGCGACATGATGGAGGGCCTGGGATACGACCGCCCGTCGACAAGCCAGGAGATCTATCAGATACTTGTCGATGAGCTGGGGGAGGATGAGGCTCACTTCGATGATGCGTACGACATACCGCTTCAGCTCGTCGCGTCGGACGCTTCTTTGCGTGCGCGAGTGCTTGCGCTTTAGAACCGTGATGACAGCGGTGACTCAACAACAAACTGCGATCGTGGAGCTGCAAGCATGAGCGAGACACTGCGACCTCTGCCCCCTGGGGCCAACGTCAGACACCAGCGTCATGGCATCGGCCAGGTGATGCTGACCGATAGCGACACCGCGGTGGTCAGATTCACCCATGGAATCGAACAGGTCTTCGCGGCGGAGCTGCTGGTCATCACGTCGCTCGACGACGCGATTCGCACTCAGGAAACATCGCCCTCGCTGGAGGTCGCTCTACGTGTTCAAGCCGCCGCCATCAGGTCCGTGAACGATGCCTGGGGCGTCTTCACCCGGTCGCGCATATCGCTCCTGCCTCACCAGCTTTGGGTCTGTCACCGCGCACTCAAAACCTGGCCGATCCGATTGCTCATTGCGGACGATGTCGGCATGGGGAAGACGATCGAAGCGGGTTTGATTCTGTGGCCACTGCTAGCAAATCGGACTGTCCAACGACTGCTGATACTCGCACCGGCCAAACTGGTTGAACAGTGGCAGCAGCGCCTGAAGAAGATGTTCGATATCCGGGCTGCCGTGTACCACCCGGACCTCGACACCAAGAAGTCCGACTTCTGGGGTATCCATCAGATCGTCATCGCGTCGCTACCCACGCTCAGGGCGGATCACAAGGGGAGGCACGAGCGTCTTCTGGATGCACCCCAGTGGGACATGCTCATCGTTGATGAGGCGCATCACCTGAACGCGGAAGAAGGCGCGACGAAGACGCAAGGGCTTGCCCTTGTCGAGAAGCTCCAGGCTGCTGGCAAGGCGCCGTCATGTGTGCTGTTCAGCGGAACGCCGCACCGTGGCAAGGCCTACGGATTCTGGTCACTCATGGGGCTGCTGGATCCCCAAGTGTTTGGGCCGAAGAAGAACGAAATCGCGATGCTGACAGCCCTGCCACGATTCCTGATCCGGAATGCGAAGCAAAAGGCGACGGATATGAAAGGCAACCGCCTCTTCATGCCGATTGAACAGTACCCGGAGACCTTCACGTATTCGCCCGCGGAGGAGTCGTTCTACGAGCTGATGTCAAGCTTCATCATGGCCGGCAAGGCCTATGCATCAAGCCTGGGAAAATTGGAAGGCGGGCAGGTGATGCTGGTGTTGATCGCGTTGCAGAAGCTAGCGTCAAGCTCAGTAGCCGCCGTCCTGTCAGCGCTCGAGACGCGACGCGGTCGACTGGTCTCGCTGGCCGCCAAGATACGAGCCGAACTCGAGAGTCAAACCGACGATTCTGTCGCCGACGAAGTGGGGCGTGTTTTCGAGGAATGGCTGCGTGACGAGAAGCGCAGCCGCATCCAACTGATGGAAGACGAGGGGCACTATCTTGATGACCTTCTGTCTGCTGGCCGTGCGGTGCTCAGCGAGACCAGAATCGCGAAGGTTTTGGAGGTCATCAGCAAGCGGTTCGCCGACCAACCTGTCTTGCTATTCACGGAGTACAAGAGAACGCAGGCGCTCGTGGTTGCTGCCTTGATGGAACGTTTCGGCAAGGACACTGTCGGCTTCATGAACGGGGACAACAGACTGGACGATGTTCGTCACCCTGATGGCCGCGTGATCGCCTTATCTGCTCGGCGAGAGGATACCTGCGACGCATTCAATGCGGGTCGGCTGAGGTTCCTCGTATCGACAGAGGCGGGCGGAGAGGGGATCGACCTTCAAGAGCGTTGCAGCGCGCTCATCCATGTTGACCTGCCGTGGAATCCAATGCGACTGCACCAACGTGTCGGGCGGTTGAATCGGTATGGCCAGACGCGGACGGTTCGGGTGGTTTCGCTTAGAAATCCGGACACGGTCGAATCGATGATCTGGGAGAAGCTCGAGACCAAGTTGAACAGCATCATGAGGGCCATCGGCTCTGCGATGGACGAACCAGAGGACTTGATGCAGCTGGTCCTGGGCATGAGCACAGCGAATCTGTTTGATGGCCTGTTCAGTGGCGCGGTTGGGGTCGGCAGGGATCGATTGGGCGAATGGTTTGACCTCAACAGCGGGACGCTTGGCGGCGAGTCCGCAATCAAAGCCGTCCAGGATCTAGTGGGACATGCGCAGAGTTTCGATCTGTCCGACCTGAAGGATGTACCGCCGTTGGATCTCCCCGATTTGCTCCCCTTCTTTGAAAACTGCCTTGTGTACAACCGGCGGCGGCCCAAGGTCGAAGGCTTGGCACTGTCTTTCAAGACGCCTGAAGAGTGGCTCACCACGCACGCGATCAAGAAGTCATACGACAACCTTGTTTTTGATCGCAAGGCGAGTCCAAGCGAAGGCGAACTGATGGGAGTCGGGCATCCGCTGATGGAAAAGGCACTTCATCAGTCTGAGCGGATCCTGGGTTCGCTCTGTGTGGCTGTCGGGCTGGACGCGCCGCTGCTTGTCGTAGAGATCTCAAGCCGAGTCACTGACACAAGCATGCCTGGTAGCCGCGTTGTTGCCGGAGTTGTGGCGGTGGGCGGCGGTTTCGAGCTGCGGAGAGACTGGGAGGTGATGCGGCTGCTGCGGGCCTGTTCACTTCGTTCAGACCCCGTTGCACCGTCCGATTCCGCTCTGCAGATTACCGAATGGGTTGGAGCTGCGAGCGCGCATGTACAGGCCCGGCTCGCCGATCTGAAACTGCCTTTCAGTAGTCCGCAGGTCAAGCCCCTGGCCGTCTTCTGGCCGAACTGAGCGAACCTGATGCTGCCAATTGACCACGAAAAGCGCGTCAGCCGCGTGGTGAATCTCATCGAGCAGCGCATGGCCAAGGAAACCGCCAGCAAACAGCTCAAGCGTGATGCCATCGAAAAACTGGTGCGCAGCGGCCTGGACAACATGCGCGTCATCGAGCCGAGCGTGAAAGTGGTTTACAAAAACATCACCGTGGAATCGACGCGCGACAAGGGATTTTTGGACGTGCTTCGCAAGGCGGTTCCAGAAAAAGAGATTGCCAACTGGTTCCATATTTTTGACGCAGCATCCTTGATGCAATTGCCAGGGGCGTAACATGGATTCTTCCAAGAATGACCTATCCGCTATGACCAATCCGTTCTTTGATCACCCGATCCTGAATTCTCCTTACGAGTCGCCAAAACGGCACTGGGAATTGGATGACGAGGGTCAACCCACGCAAAAGACGATTGAAGCCCGCCGCCCGGCGCAATTCATCACACCCATCCCCAAGCCCAAAAAGCGCAAAAAAGCAGCAGCACAAGAGGGATTCGTCTTTGATGAAGGCTCGGGGCTATCTACCAAAGACCAGCAATACGACCCGACTTCGATCATTAATGAAGTTCGGGGGTACGTCGCTTCTTGGCGGTCACTGCCCAACCCCAACCAATGGCAAGTCACGCCTGAGACTGCGCGGCTGCTGCAACACTGGCGGCACCATAAGTTCAGCGGTGTCCGGCCTTTCTTTTGTCAGGTCGAGGCGGTGGAAACCGCTATCTGGCTGACCGAGGTAGCGCCGCAAACCAAGTCTGGTAAAGGCTTGCTGGATCAACTCGCTGCCGCTAACCAAAACGCCAACCCGGAGCTGATGCGCCTTGCCCTCAAGCTGGCCACTGGCGCGGGCAAGACCACGGTCATGGCGATGATCATTGCGTGGCAGACCATCAATGCCGTGCGCCGCCCGACCAGCAAGCATTTCACACGCGGCTTTTTGATCTGCGCGCCGGGCCTGACCATTAAAGACCGGCTGCGGGTGCTGCAACCCAACGACCCCGACAGCTACTACAAAGACCGTGAACTGGTGCCCGGCGATATGCTCGATGAGGTGAAACGGGCCAAGATTGTCATCACCAATTACCACGCCTTCAAGATGCGGGAACGCATCGACCTGTCCAAGGGCGGTCGCCAGTTGCTGCAGGGCCGTACCGGTGAAGCCCCCAAGACGCTGGAGACCGAAGGCCAAATGCTCCAGCGCGTTATGCCCGACCTGATGGGCATGAAAAACATCCTCGCCATCAACGACGAAGCACACCACTGCTACCGGGCGAAGCCCCTTGAGCCGGACGATGAAGCGCTGAAAGGCGACGAGAAGAAAGAAGCCGAGAAAAATAGCGAAGCCGCCCGGTTGTGGATTTCGGGCCTCGAAGCAGTAAACCGCAAGCTCGGCCTGAGCCGCGTGCTTGACTTGTCAGCAACGCCTTTTTTCCTGAGTGGCTCGGGCTATGCCGAAGGCACCCTGTTCCCGTGGACTATGAGCGACTTTTCCCTGATGGATGCGATTGAGTGCGGCATTGTCAAACTGCCGCGAGTGCCGGTTGCCGAGAACATCCCCGGTGGCGAACTGCCCATGTTTCGCAACCTGTGGGAAAACATCCGCAAAGACATGCCCAAGAAAGGCCGGGGCCAAGGCGAAGAACTCGACCCGCTCAAGTTGCCCACCCGATTGCAGACGGCGCTGCAAGCGCTCTATGGCCACTATGAAAAGACCCACAAACTGTGGGAGGACTATGGCATCAAGGTTCCGCCCTGCTTCATCATCGTTTGTCAGAACACCGCCATCTCCAAGCTGGTCTATGACTTTGTTTCCGGCTTTCATCGCAAGAATGACGACGGCACCACCACCCTGGAAAACGGCCGACTTGCCCTGTTCCGCAATTTTGACGAAGTTACCGGCAATGCGCTGCCGCGCCCCAACACGTTGCTGATCGACAGCGAGCAACTTGAAGCGGGTGATGCGCTCGACGAAAACTTTCGCGGCATGGCTGCCGACGAGATTGAACGCTTTCGTCGTGAAATCGTGGAGCGTTCTGGTGATGCCCGTGCCGGCGACAACATTACCGACCAGGAGCTGCTGCGCGAGGTCATGAACACTGTCGGCAAGCCTGGCCAGTTGGGCGGCGCCATCCGCTGCGTAGTGTCAGTATCTATGCTGACCGAAGGGTGGGATGCCAACACAGTTACCCACGTTTTGGGCATTCGCGCCTTCGGCACCCAGCTTTTGTGCGAACAGGTCATTGGCCGGGCGTTGCGGCGCCAGTCGTACGAACTCAACGAAGAAGGGCTGTTCAACGTGGAATATGCCGACGTATTCGGCATTCCATTTGACTTCACCGCCAAGCCCGTTATTAGCCCGCCGCAGCCGCCGCGCGAAACGGTGCAGGTCAAGGCCGTGCGCCCCGAGCGTGACGCGCTGGAAATTCAGTTTCCTCGTGTTGAGGGCTATCGTGTTGAATTGCCGGAAGAACGTCTGACCGCCGACTTCAATGATGACTCGACTTTGGTTCTAAGCCCCGATCTGGTTGGCCCATCCATAACCCGCAATTTGGGCATCGTCGGCGAAGGTGTTGACATGAGTCTCAAGCACCTGGGCGATATGCGGCCATCGACCATCGTTTTCCAGGTCACCCAGCGGCTGCTCTATACCAAGTGGCGAGACTCTGGCGAAGAACCCAAGCTCCACCTGTTTGGCCAGTTGAAACGCATCACCAAAGAGTGGCTCGACAACTATTTGGTCTGCATAGGCGGCACCTACCCCGCGCAACTGATGTACCAGGAACTGGCTGACATGGCCTGCAACAAGATCACCGCCGCCATCACGCGAAAGTTTTTGGGGGAGCGACCCATCAAGGCGTTGCTGGACCCGTACAACCCCACCGGCTCCACCCGCAACGTGCGCTTCAACACCAGCAAGACCGACCGCTGGGATACCAGTGGCCCACCGCCCAAGAACCACCTCAATTGGGTGATTCTGGATAGCGACTGGGAGGGCGAGTTTTGCCGCGTGGCAGAGGCACACCCCAAGGTAGTCTCGTATGTGAAGAACCACAATCTGGGGCTGGAGGTGCCGTACCGTTATGGCTCCGAGACGCGCAAGTACTTGCCAGATTTTGTGGTGCTGATCGACGACGGCCACGGACCGGATGACCTGTTGCATTTAGTGGTCGAGATCAAAGGCTACCGGCGTGAAGATGCCAAAGAGAAAAAGTCCACCATGGACACCTACTGGGTGCCCGGCGTCAACCACCTGGGCAGCTATGGCCGCTGGGCATTTGCCGAGTTCACCGAGGTCTATCAGATTGAGGCCGACTTCAAGGCCAAGGTCGAGGGCGAGTTCAACAAGATGATCGATGCCGCCACGGCGACAACCGAGAGCAACTAATCATGGCAACCAGATCAAGCATCCCCAAAACCGTTGAGACGCTGAACCACGACGGCGACAAGCGCAAGAACATCCCCACGGCAGAGTTCCAGTCGGTGCTGCAAACCGAACAGCAGAAGCCCAAAACCATACGCTACCCGCGCAATACCGACCTGGACCCGCAATTGGTCTGGCGCGGTAAAGACGAACAAGACTGGAGCGACCTCGTCGTCCACGCCCCGCCGCTCTACATTCAGGAGAAGGTGCACCCCAAGGTGCTGATCGACGACCTGCTGCGCACCACCAAGGAACGCGAGCACGAGGCCGGGCAAATCACCGCCGATTTATTTGCCGACTTCAACGGCATCCCCAAGGGTGCGGACAAGACCGAGTTCTACCAGCACGACCAGAACTGGAGCAACCGCATGATTCTCGGCGACTCGCTCCAGGTCATGGCCAGCCTGGCCGAGCGCGAGGGCCTGCGCGGCAAGGTGCAGTGCATCTACTTCGACCCGCCCTACGGCATCAAATTCAACAGCAACTTCCAGTGGAGCACCACCAGCCGCGACGTGAAGGACGGCAAGGCCGACCACATCACGCGCGAGCCGGAGCAGGTCAAAGCCTTTCGCGACACCTGGCGCGACGGCATCCACAGCTACCTCACCTATCTGCGCGACCGCCTCACCGTCGCCCGTGATTTGCTCACCGATTCGGGTTCCATTTTTGTGCAGATAGGTGATGAAAACGTGCATCGAGTCCGTGCGGTGATGGATGAAGTTTTTGGGGATGAGAATATTATTACGCAAATTGCATTTAAGACCACTACGGGAAGAGCAGGAAGTTTTTTATCCGAAGCTAGTAATTACATAGTTTGGTATGGAAAGAACAGAGAACTTTGTAAATACAGATCGCTTTTTGATGACAAGCTCGAAGCTGCATCGACTGACCAAAATTACACGCAAGTCAATGATGGTCGTCGATACCGTTTCGGTGATATGACAAGTGCACGCGGGACAGGTGAAAGTGATGTGAGTCAATTTGTATTCCAAGGGAGCTCGTTTAGCCCAGGGAAGAGAACATTTAGAACAAATAAGTTTGGTCTTTCACGACTTGAAAAGTCAAGTAGGATTTCTAGTGCAAGCGGAAGAACGCTCCAATACCATCAATATCTTGATGACTTTCCAGTGGTGCCTCTGTCCAATGTTTGGTCAGATACTGGAACAGGCTCAGGTCTAAATAAGATCTATGTTGTTCAAACTAATGAAAAAGTCATTCAGCGCTGCATCCTAATGGCAACTGACCCCGGCGACCTCGTGCTCGACCCGACCTGCGGTTCAGGCACAACCGCCACTGTCGCCGAGCAATGGGGACGCCGCTGGATCACGATTGATACCTCGCGCGTGGCGCTGGCATTAGCCCGCGCCCGCATCATGGGCGCGCGCTATCCGTTTTACCTGCTGGCCGATTCCCGCGAAGGTCAGGTCAAGGAAGCCGAAGTCACCCGCACCGCGCCGAGTTCGCAGCCCGTGCGTGGCAACATCCGCCACGGCTTCGTCTATGAGCGCGTGCCGCACGTCACCCTCAAGTCCATCGCCAACAACGCGGAGATCGATGTCATCTGGGACAAGTGGCAGGCCGTGTTGGAGCCATTGCGTGAGAAGCTGAACGCTGCTCTAGACCGCACCCCCTCACCCCAACCCTCTCCCGCGAGGGGGGAGGGAGTGAAGACGTGGCAGGAATGGGAGATTCCGCGTGAAGCGGACAAGTCCTGGCCGGAGCCAACGAAGAAGCTGCACGCCGACTGGTGGCAGGCACGCATCGCTCGGCAGACGGAAATCGACAAGTCCATCGCCGCCAAAGCCGAGTTTGAATACCTCTACGACAAACCCTACGAAAACAAAAAATGTGTTCGCGTGGCTGGTCCCTTTACCGTCGAGAGCCTGAGTCCCCACCGCATGCTGGGCGTGGATGAGAACGACGAGTTAATCGACACTCTGAAGCAAGACAGCCCCGAATATGGAGCCAAGCAGTCCTTCCCCCAGATGATCCTGGAGAACCTCAAAACCGCCGGTGTGCAGCAGGCGCACAAGGAAGACCGGATCACCTTCACCGCGCTCATGCCCTGGCCCGGCGAAGGCTTGATCTGCGCCGAGGGCAGATACATGGAAGGCCCAGTTGAAGAACAGCGCGAAAAACGTGCCGGAATTTTCATCGGTCCCGAGTTCGGCACCGTCCAGCGCGCCGACCTCGTCGCCGCCGCCCGCGAGGCGGGCGATGCCGGGTTCGATGTGCTGATCGCCTGCGCCTTCAACTACGAAGCTCACGCCACCGAGTTCAACAAACTGGGCCGCATCCCCGTGCTCAATGCGCGCATGAACGCCGACCTGCACATGGCCGAGGACCTCAAGAACACCGGCAAGGGCAACCTGTTCGTCATCTTCGGCGAGCCGGACATCGACCTGATCACCGAGAAAGACGGCAAGCTGCGCGTG
>Ga0209702_10005643_pt1 | contig 16817 bp, 11 predicted proteins | sample FRY01_FD_187210 | JGI IMG/M metagenome (GOLD analysis project Ga0209702, IMG submission 187210) | Freshwater microbial communities from Lake Fryxell liftoff mats and glacier meltwater in Antarctica - FRY-01 (SPAdes) (version 2) | ecosystem: Environmental > Aquatic > Freshwater > Ice > Glacier...
CTTTTTACCATCTGTTGCGGTGGATACTTTATATCCCTCCATCTCCAGATTTAATTTGATAGCTTCCAGAAGATGTTCTTCGTCTTCTACCAGTAGAATTCTTTGTTTAGTTGGCATTTGCGTTAATTGTTACTTCGAAAATTGATCCCGAAGGCTGGTTGTTTTTTACTTTTATAGATGCTTGATGCTTATCAAGAACCTGTTTTACGATGAATAATCCAAGACCGGTACCCTTTGTTTTGCGTGTATCTTCGCTTCCCACCCTGTAAAACTTATCAAAAATACGTGATTTTTCCTGATCATTAATACCTATCCCTGAATCGGCTACAATAAAATGGATCTGCCCGTTGCTACGTCGCAGACTAACATTTACTTCAGCGCAAGGAGGGGAATATTTTACTGCATTTTCAATCAGGTTTGTAACAACCGACGTTAAGGCAAATTTATCTCCTAACAAAGAAATTCCCTGTTGTACAGAAAGCTTGATAATCTGCGAGCTGCAAGTATGGACTTGGAGTCTGCCAGCTACAGAATTGACCAGTTCAGAAAGATTGAAATTCTCTTTGGGAAATGTGTAGGAATTGCTTTCAATCTTAGTTGCCAGAAGCATATTCTCAACAAGATCATCCAATCGCTCAATATCCTTTAAAGAATTGGTTATAAATGACTTTTGCTGAGCCGGATCGAGCTCTCTTTTCAGGATCGTCTGTAGGTACAATTTTATTGATGCCAAAGGTGATTTCAGTTCATGAGTAACTGATAACAGGAAATTTTTCTGCTGATGTTGAAGCTTTCTTTCCTGGTTTATCGCCTTTTGCAAATAGTAAGCCCCCACAAAAAAAATGAAAATGAAAACGGCAGTTTCACCAAGCACCATTCCTTTACTGTTGGGGTTGGCAATTAGCAATAATCTACCCCACCAAATCAGCTGAAAGATGGCGTAAATAATCAGACAATAAAATATCACCAATGGCCTTCTCATTATTCTTATGCTCTTGTTCCTCTAAATACTAAGTCAAGACTTTCAAAGATAGCTCGTTTTGCCTTTTCAAGATCTACTTTTGAGTGGACAGAAGATACAAATCCAACTTCATACCCTGATGGACCGAAATAAATACCTCTATTTAGCAATTCGCGATGCATGATCTTGAATTTTTCCATGCTTGAGGCATCAATTTCTTCTGCTGAACTGATCTTTTCTTGATCTGTAAATGCGAACCAGAAAATCGAACCTATGGTGAACACCTTGAACTTATAATTTCTTGCCGTGGCAAAACGCTGAATAGACTCCGTAAAATCTAGCGTCTTATTATTCAAATCCTTATAAAACCCCGACTTTGAAAGTTCGGTCAACTGCGCAATTCCTGCAGCCATAGCCACAGGGTTTCCGGACAAAGTACCTGCCTGATATACAGGCCCATCCGGCGATATCATTCCCATTATTTCTACCGATGAACCATACATGCCTACCGGCAAACCACCACCTATTATTTTACCATAAGTGATGATATCAGGCTGGATTCCATAAAAACCTGCAGCTCCTTCAAAACCAACACGGAATCCGGATATGACCTCATCGAAAATTAGCAGTGATTTATTCTTTGAAGATATCTTTCGGAGAAATTCCAAGAATTCCTTGGTCTGTAACAAGAGTCCGTTATTGGCAGGAATAGGTTCAATAATAATCGCAGCGATCTCTCCTTCAAATTGTTCAAAAGCTTCCTTAACTGCCTGTTCATTATTCAATGGAACAACAATAGTTTCATCAGCTACCGCCTTCGGAATACCTGCGGATGAGGTTTCACCAAATGTGACTAAACCCGAGCCGGCCTTAACAAGCAATGAATCTAAATGCCCATGATAGCATCCCTCGAATTTGATGATTTTATCACGTTTGGTATAACCTCGTGCAAGGCGGATCGCCGACATAACGGCTTCTGTTCCTGAACTGGTAAATCGAATTTTCTGGATGTATTTATTATTCTTGAGAATGAGCTCAGCCAATTGATTTTCAAGGGCGGTAGGTGCACCAAAACTCATACCGTTCTGCATGGCTTCGATCACTTTTTCACGAACTACAGGATGATTGTGGCCAAGGATTAGCGGTCCCCATGATGCACAAAAATCAATGAACTGATTTCCATCGGCATCCCATATATGGCAGCCATCTCCTTTTTTAATAAATAGAGGTGTTCCATAAACGGATTTAAATGCCCTTACTGGAGAGTTTACGCCTCCCGGAAAATAGGTTTTTGATTTTTCATATAATTCGGCAGATTTCTCTCTTATTATATCAAGCTTTCCCACTGAATTAACGGGAGTTTCTTCATCCGAACCTGAAAACATCTTTTTTAACGATCCTAACATGTTTTTTTAGGTAATAAGTTTAGGTAATAAGTTTTAATGTCTTGGTTCTTGTTTTTTGATTCAAGAGCTCAGAGTCAAGAGTCAGGACAGATTTGAGTAAATTGCTTATTACACTTTTTGTCTTGATACTTTTTAGTTATCTGTTGTCTGTTATCTGTTATCTGTGGTTTGCGGCTAAAGTCAGATGAAGGAGTCACCTCTTAACTGTCAACTACAAATTCTACCCCATCCAACCCTTCTCCAATATTTCCCTGGCATGATAAGTAATGATGATATTTGCCCCCGCTCTGCTAAATGCGTACATATTTTCCATGGTCACTTTCTGCTCATCAATCCAGCCTTTTGCACCTGCTGCCTTCACCATTGAATATTCTCCTGAAACATTATAACATGCCACCGGCAGGTCTGTACTCTCTCTTAGGCTCCTAATCACATCAAGGTAAGCCAATGCAGGCTTCACCATCAAAATATCTGCACCTTCCTGCTCATCCAATGCCGATTCGCGCATAGTTTCGCGCGGATTGCGAAAATCCATCTGATACGCTTTTCTGTCGCCTTTGCCGGGCGCCGAATCGGCAGCTTCTCTGAATGGTCCGTAGTAAGCTGAGGCGAACTTAATACTATAGCTCATTATTGCTGTATTTTCCAGATTATTTTGGTCCAGCTTTTCGCGGATACTACGTATCCTGCCATCCATCATATCCGAAGGGGCAATCATGTCAGCACCGGCCTGTGCATGGCTCAAAGCCATTTTTGCCAATACTTCAACCGTCTTATCATTCTGAACATAATCATGATGCAGAATACCGCAATGACCATGAGTAGTATAAGCACAGGTACACACATCCGTAATCACATAGAGTTCATCAGAAAATTCCCTTTTTAATTCCCGAACTGCATTTGCAACCACCGAATGTTTGTCATAAGATGAGCTTGCATCTTCTGTTTTTTCTTCTCCTACACCAAAAAGTAATATCTTATTAATTCCAAGTGAAAGTGACTTTTCAACGTCTTTCAGAAGCTTATCAATAGAAAAATGACTTACTCCAGGCATGGCGTCAATACCACGCACCACATTTTTACCGGGCACCACAAAATAAGGATAGATAAACATATCCTTTGACAGTCTGGTTTCTGCAACCATTTCCTGCAAAATAGGGGATTTCCTTAATCTTCTTGGACGAATTAACATATGATCCTTTGATTTTAAAAACTCTTCAACCAGATTTAAAAATCCAGTGCAAATACAGCTTCGGCTAAGCCCATTTCATCCGGCGAAAAAGGAAGTGTATATCTCACTCCCATTTCCCCAAATTTCTGACCGGTTGTTTTTCCAATACAGATAACCTGCTGATCAGGCTCCAGTAAATTCTCGGCAAAATAGGAATCCACATTGGAAGGGCTGGTAAAAATCAGTACTTCGGCATAGGATTGGTTTACATTTTCTTCACTAACCGTTTCATATACAGTCAGTTCAATTATTTTAGTATCGCTAGATAAAGCCTTTTGTATAGTCTTTAATGAGCCCTTGGCACTTGGGAATAGCACATTAGTTCCATTGGCGAGCTTTGAAAATTCTATGGCAATATCTTTGGTATCAATTCCATCTTCTTCCCCATTAAAATCAGCCTTCAGGCCATATGGGCGAAGTGCATCTTCAGATCCTCTGCCAAGTACTCCGTATTTGACCTTTTTGGGAAGCTGGGGATTAAGTTTAAAGAAGTACTCAATTGCATTCTTACTGCTGAAGAATACCCAGTCAATATTTCTCAGAATAAATGGATCGAGATTATTGATTGATGGAAAAGTTCTGATCAAAGAACGGTCTTCAATTTCTATTTGATGCTTCTTTAGCGCATTCCTCAGGTAACTGCTTTCCGAAAGTTCACGGCTGATAAATACATTAGCAGGAAATTTACGGTCGGGAGAAAATTTAGATACAATTTTTTCCGCCAATCCTTTGGTTGTTTTAGATTCTAGAAAGAGCCGGTCAGGGAAATCTGTTCCTTCTGATGCCTTTGACGTCCATACCTGAAATAATGACCCATTTTTGCGACAATAACATCCTAAAGGCAATAGACATCCTCCCTCAAACATATTCAAAACCTTACGTTCCACGGCAATCTGTTCGGCAACATCCAAATTATTCAGGGGCTGCAGTAAACAAAAAAGAGCCGTATCACTTTCGCGAATCTGGACAGCTAAAACGCCCTGAGCAGGTGCAGGGATTAATTCAGTTGGTTCAAGTTCTTCTACATGGAATTCTTCGCTGAGATCGTAACCTAGCCGAATAATACCAGCCTTGGCAAGCATAATTGCATCATAATTCTCATCACGTAATTTTTGAAGCCGGGTCTGTACATTCCCCCTGAGATCTTCAATCTCGAGATCCGGTCTGGCGGCCAATAATTGAGATTTTCGACGGTTTGAGGAGGTTCCTACCATCCCCCCAAACTTAACCAATAATTTTTGCTGAATATCAACGCAATCTTTTAAAATCACCAATAACTCTGCAGGATCTTCACGCTCAGATACAGCAGCAATAATCAACCCTTCAGGGCTTGTAGTTGGAAGATCTTTATGTGAATGAACTGCAAGGTCAATGCTTCCGTTCAGTAATTCTTCTTCAAGTTCCTTTGTGAAAAAACCTTTACCTTCAAGCTTATCAAAACTGAGATTCAATATTTTATCACCCTGAGTTTTAATAATTTTTAGCTGCGAGTCAACACCAATTTCTGCTAGACGATCTTTTATAAAATTCGCCTGCCACAATGCAAGCTCACTTCCGCGTGTTCCAATAAGAATTATTGATTTTTTATTATCCTCGGGCAAATGATCAGACATTATTGTAAAATTAATTGGGATTATTTTTTAGAATATCAAAAATAACCAAAATGATTGGGATCAACTGAAATTCAGGTATTTTTTATCAGAATATCCTTGGCTATAAGCATTGGGACGCTGATATATTTTTTTTCCATATAATTCAGCACTCGTGATAATACTTCACGTGAATTATCATCCATACCCTCGATATCATTAAAAAAGATCCTGTTCAATGCATGTTCTTTGATCTCTTTAATCTTTTCAGGAACTTCACGCATGGCGATCTCCAATCTGCGCTGTTTTAAAACAGGCTTAAATTCTTCAATATTCTGACTAATTATACGCTCTGCATGAATAAGCTCTTGGTACCTTTCCTTTAAATTGTTGTTTGCTAATTCCTGCAAACTGTGAACCTCAATAAAAGTAACCGGATTGTTTTCTAAAACTTCGGGGCTGGTATCATTTGGAACAGCCAGATCAACGATCACTTTCCTAGAAACATCTCCATTCAAAAGTGATTGATAAATATCATTAGTAATGATTGGCTCAGTAGCACTTGTACAGGTAATAATTACGTCGAATCCTTCTTTATAGGTTCTTAATTCTTCTAGTTTGTATGCCTTTCCACTTAAATCTGCTGCGAGTGTTACAGCGTTCTCAAGACTGCGGTTAAAGACAGCAAAGTTTGAGTATTTATGTTTTTTAAGATATTTGGCAAGGTTACGGTTGGTTTCTCCTGCCCCAATAATCAGAATTCTGGCATTGGTACACATTTTTAACTCACGGAGTTTGCGATATGCCAAAGAAACCACTGAAATTGGTTTCCTTGCAATTCCTGTATTAGTATAAACTTCCTTTGCTGTTTTCACAACCCTGCCCATAATCAATCGCAAATAATCACCCGTTAGTCCTGAAACACGACAAGTTTCATAAGCCTTTCGCACCTGAGCAAGAATCTCTTTCTCGCCAACAACGAGACTTTCTAATGAACATGAAATCCGAAGTAAATGATTGAGAGCTTCCACATCCTCATAAAACACAACCTGATTCACAAATGTATCGACTTGATCGTCAGAAACAGGAAGGTTCAGTGTTTGAATAAAATCCTTAACGAAATGAGTATCTAGGCTCTGTTTTGCTGAAAATACAAATTCCACTCGATTGCATGTACCAAGATAAAATATTTCAGGTATATCAAACTTCGCTTTAACACTTTTAAGACTACTTTCCAAGCAATCATTACAGATAACGAATTTACCTAAATCTTTGAGGTCGATGTATTTGTGAGAGAAGGCAATAATTTTTAGATACTTCAAGTTGCTAATCCTATTATAAAAATCAATACAAATGTAACCTAAAAGCGATTTTCCATCTGTCACACCTTTGTAAACACACACGTTTAGAAAGATTATAAATAAAGCTCATCGCTGAAATGGATTCATAGTACCATATAAAAATAAAAAAACATACTTAATGGATTGTCAGGGATTCTTCCTTTTTATAAAAGAACCAATCGATTAAAATTAAAAACATTCCAATCAGACTCGAAATTTCGGCCAAATTGAAAATTTAAGTCTGAAACAGCCCCAGATCGAAATGCACAAAATCGGAAACTAAAAGTGCATAATAAGCTAATAAAAATTACCCGTTACACCACCAATTATAAAACACCATCTAGATGTCAGCAAATTGGACGTATTCTTTTGACTAATAGTATATGTAAACCACAAGGAAAATAATTAGGAATCACCGATTGCATAATCATTCAAATGAAATTTGGATTGAGGTTCCATAAAATAAAAATGCATTTGTGTTTTCGAATTAATGATTTTGAACCCATTACCGATCAGGCTAATGATCTCGATTGTTCAAACCACTTTAAATAATTGTTTTTAAAATCTGAGCACAGCCAAGGTTCAAAATGAAGAAAAATAATTATCAAATTTCTTATTCTACTCATGCTCAGGCTCCAACCAGTTACCATCATCACGGATGATTCCGATCAATTCATCCAGTGCATTTTCTGTATTCACATTCTTCTTCACAACCTCCTTACCCCGGTATAGGGTAATCTTACCTGGTCCGGTACCAACGTATCCATAGTCTGCATCGGCCATTTCTCCAGGACCGTTCACAATACATCCCATAATCCCAATTTTAAGTCCTTTGAGATGATCAGTACGACTTCGAATCATCTGAGTGGTAACCTGAAGGTCAAACAAGGTTCTTCCGCAACTAGGACAGGAAATGTATTCAGTCTTGGAAATTCTTGAGCGAGTAGCCTGCAGAATTCCGAAAGAAGTTGAAAGTATATTTTTACCCGAGATATCAGGTGCATCTGCCCAAATGCCATCACCAAAACCATCAAGCATCAAGCCACCTAAATCTGTAGCCGAATACAATTGAAAATCAGATACTTCTGGTAAAATTTCGGCATTTCCAGGCAACTCTATTGAGGACTTCAGATGATAAGTTCGTTTGATAATCACAGGCATTTCAAGTCCCAACTCTACCAGTTTGAAAAATGCCTGGCGCTGATCTTGTAATCCACAAGACGAGGTAGTTTCAAGAACAAAAACAAGGGTATTATCCAGAGCAATTTCGTTGAAAAGAGCAGTACTAATATCTGAATTGTAGATTGAAACAAGATTTAATGAAGGATCACGAAGAACTGCCCCAACGTATTCTTGCAGAGAGTAATAAGGATGGCAATTACTCTTATTTTCAAGCCCTTTCCAAGTTGAATAATTGTAAAGCTGTTTTAGATTTCCAGGGAAATTAAATGAGGGAAGCGCATCGGCCAAATAAACAAAATCCGTAGATTGTTCTGCCATATTGTACTTATCAAGCAGGGAAGAATATAGATATCCCACTTCTGACAACATCGCCGGATCTTTAAGGTTCTTCTTCGAAATATCGATAATAACTCGTGGTACCTGATGCCCCCCAATGAAGGTGTTGAGTTCTGTGGTATGGCGCTTTTGGTATTCATAGGGATTGTGAGTTATCTGTTGTCTGTTGTCTGTTTTCAGGCTGGATTCATCTAATTGTAAATCCGCGGTAACTGGCGACCCGTAACTGATAATAGGTAACTGATAACTGATAACTGATAAGCCTCTTTCTTTATATCGGTTAGCTAAAGCGATCGCAACCGGTGCTTCAAATTCAGGATCCTCAGTCAGGGATACCCGAACAGTATCTCCTAAACCGTCCTCAAGCAAAGCACCTATTCCAACGGCAGATTTGATCCGGCCATCTTCTCCATCACCCGCTTCGGTAACCCCAAGGTGGAGTGGGTAATTCATCCCCTCTTTAACCATGGTTTCTACAAGCAGGCGATAAGCCTGAACCATGACCTGCGGATTGCTCGACTTCATTGAAACAACGAGGTTATAATATTTCATATCCTCGCATATGCGTATGAACTCCATTGCCGACTCAACCATGCCACGTGGAGTATCTCCATAATGACTCATTATCCGGTCTGAAAGCGAACCATGATTGGTACCGATCCTCATGGCAGTCCCATTTTCTTTGCAAATCTTTACTAGTGGAGCAAACTTCTTGTATATCCTTTCAAGTTCTGCCTGATATTCAGTGGATGTATATTCAAAGTTTTCAAAACGCTTTTTATCTGCATAATTACCCGGGTTGATGCGTACTTTTTCAACAATTCGGGCGGCCTCTTCGGCGGCATTTGGAGTAAAATGTATATCGGCAATTAGGGGTATGTTATAACCTCTTGCCTTTAATTCATTTTTAATATTCGCCAAATTTTTTGCTTCCTTAACACTTGGGGCAGTAATCCGAACGTATTCGCAGCCAGCATCAGCCATACGAATTGCTTGCTCAACTGTACCCATGGTGTCCATTGTATCGGTAGTAGTCATACTTTGGATCCGGATCGGATTGTGGGCACCCATGGGAATATGACCAATAGTTACTTCACGGGTCAGAAATCTGGAATAGGTATTTAGTGAATTACAATACTTGCCATCAAGGCTAGTTAAACTGATTTTATCCATCAAGAATCAAAATTTAACAAAAATACATATTATAGGTTGAATGTGGGAAAGGGAAATTTGTGTGTCGGACAATTTAGTTGGAAGATATTATTTGGGTAAATTGGAAATAGATCCTTCGCAATGCTTAGGATGACATGACAAGCAAGCAAAATTTATTCATTTCCGCATTTACTAATTTGCTAATTATCTATTTTTTTTTTGCTGATTAAACCCCCATTGCATATAAAATTATATTTACCCCAAATTTCGTGTTATCTTCTGCATAAAAACGCTTATTCCTGAAATCATAATCCCATTCACAGCCATAATCCTTATTGCTGTACAACACTCCAATCCTACCGTTTATTTCAATTGCCTTTAAATAATCATGTACCAAATCATCCCCCCAGCCGTTCAACTCGAAGGAAGTGGTTGGAGGCCCCTTTTCAAATTTAAAAAAGGATCGGTATATCTCATGATTATTAGGTATTTTCTTTAAAGCTGCAGGCCCAAATAAGGAACTCATCTGGGCTTCGAATGATCTTGCAAAAAGACCATCGATATCGTGGTTGCAATCATCTACGAAAACAAAGCCACCATTCTCCACATATTTCTTGAAATTGAGCCTTTCCTGCTTATTGAATTGGACCAATTTATGCCCGCTGAGATAGGTGAATGGATACAAAAACAGCTCATTATCAGCAAGATTCAAAATCTTTTCCTCTTGATTTATCGGAATCGTGGTATACTCAACCAGCGAGTTCAACAGATTTGCAGGCATTCGCTGATCGGTATCCCAGTTACCTGATTGATATTTTATTCTTGCAAATGTGAACTTGGGGCTAAACATTCAGCTAAATTATTGCTATAATTATTGCGAAAAGAGTTTTCGGGTCGATTTTATGTAAATTGCTTGATACCCCAATGAAAATTCTCATCCTTTCAGCCAATTTATTTTTAATTTTCCCAATTATTAAATACCGCTAACCAGCAATTATCTTACAGTTTTGGAGATTTCAGAAAGCAATATTAAAACAATCCTGGCTAAACTTCCCGGATTAAAGCAAGAGGTACAAAAAGTTATCGTGGGGCAGGATCAGGTTTTGGAAGAACTGATCATTGCTTTAATGGCAGGCGGACATTGTTTATTGGAGGGAGTTCCAGGCCTTGCAAAGACGTTGATGGTCAAAACACTTTCACAGGCCCTACACCTGTCATTCCGCAGAATACAATTTACACCCGATCTGATGCCAACCGATATTATTGGAACTGAGATTCTGGAGGAGGATCATGCCACCGGAAAACGATTCTTTAAGTTCAATAAAGGTCCCCTGTTCGCAAATATCATTCTTGCCGATGAGATCAATCGGACACCTCCCAAGACGCAATCGGCATTACTTGAAGCCATGCAAGAATTTGAGGTGACCTACGGTGGTCAAACTTATCCTTTGGATCGGCCTTTCTTTATCCTGGCTACCCAAAATCCTATCGAACAGGCAGGCACCTATCCCCTGCCCGAAGCACAACTCGACCGTTTTTTGCTTTTCGTCAAGATTGCTTATCCAAGCGAACAGGAAGAATTTGGAATATTAAGTAATACAACAGGTTCAAAAATACAAAAAGTGGAGCCGGTTTTAAGTGGGAAAGAGATACTTCAAATTCAGTCCCTTGTACGGGAGGTCAGTATTAGCGATGATCTAATTAGTTACGTCAGCAAGTTGATTAGAGCTAGTAGGCCGGATACCTCGGGCTCTGAATATGTCAAAGAGTGGGTAAGATGGGGGGCTGGTCCTCGGGCGGGTCAGTCACTTATTCTGACAGCCAAAGCCAGAGCCCTTTTAAAAGGACGTTATGCCGTGATCATGGATGACCTTCACATAATGGCTTACCCAGTACTCAGGCATCGTATTTTGGTAAATTTCAAGGCTGAAGCAGAAAATGTGAGTACTGATATGGTTACTGCTGAACTAATCAGAACGATCGAAAGGCCAAAGATTCGTATTTAGATAAATTATGCCTAACAAGCAAATTCGAGATCAATTATAAACACGATAGATTGGTATCATAATTCTAATGAAATAGTCATGACATCTCATATCTCATATCTCATATCTATTTTTTCAGGAATATGAGCAAACTTTTAGACCCGAAAGTCCTAATGGCGATCAAAGATCTGTCGTTGGCATCAAAAACTGTTGTAGATGGCTTTATGTCAGGTATCAATAAAAGCTCGATCAAGGGTCCTGGACTTGAATTCAGCCAGTACCGCAGTTATCAACCTGGTGATGACCTGCGCTGGTTGGACTGGAAAATGTACGGCCGTTCAGACCGTTATTATATCCGCGAATCTGAAGTAGAAACCAGTATTTCTGTCAGATTTCTAATTGATGCCAGCGGGTCTATGAACCATGAAGATAATAGCATACAAAAGATCGATTATGCACGTTATCTGGCTGCATCATTGGCTTATCTGGCTGCTTTACAGGGAGATGCTATCGGACTATATGTATTCAATGAGGGAGGCTTATTCTCCCTAACTGCCAGACAGGATTTTCAACACCTTTCGAGAATGTTTCATCAATTAGAAGGAATCAAAGCCGGAGGAAAATTCACAAAACCTATTCATTATAAAGATATTTATTCGGGATCCAGAAAAAGGGAATTGCTGGTCTTTATTACCGATTTATACGAACAAAACGGGGAAATCTTCAATTTACTTGATACCCTTTCAGCCTTAAAAAATGAGGTAATTGTTTTCCATTTAATGGGAAAGAATGAACTGGATATGGATTTTAAAGGATATTCGGTCCTTCAGGATCTCGAGACCGGTGAAACCGTTAAAATTGATGCAAATACTTCTAAAAGAAATTACCAAGAAAACCTGGAAAAATATCTTGGAAAATTAAGAATGGAACTGCTCGACCGACGGATTTCTTACAGGTTAATCAGCATGGATCAGCCCCTAGATCAGGCTCTTCGAGACTTTTTAAATCAGCGTAATAAACTAAGATCATAGATGTTTCAGCTGCTTAACCCCATATGGCTTTTTGGAGTAAGTGGAATAATTATTCCATTGTTGATTCACTTATGGAATGTAAAGAAGGGGAAAACACTTAGAATTGGAAGTATAAGTCTACTAGGAGAAAGCTCTAGGCAAAAAGCACGAAGTTTGCGCTTGCTGGACTTGCTTCTCCTATTGCTGCGTTGCCTGCTGATTATAATTGCATCCCTGTTACTGGCCGAGCCTATATGGATCAGTATGAAAAATTCTGAACAGCAAAAAGGCTGGATTCTGATTGAAGAAGAAAATTTTCATGAAACCTATAACCGTTTTCAAAAAGAAATAGATTCGCTTGTTCAAGCTGGAAATGAGTTTCATTTATTTGAACCGGATTTTAAAGCTTCAGATATTAATGAATTAAAGGATGAAGTTGCTTTTAATGACAGTACAAAATCGAAGCTTGCTTATTGGTCCTTGATCCGAATGCTGGATCAGCAAATTCCTGAAGGAAACCTTGCCTATATTTTTACCTCGAATCTGATGAACCGATTTAAAGGGGAGCGGCCTGAAATTGTCACAAATGTCATTTGGAAGACTTATACTCCGGCAGATTCTACTGCTTCATGGATAGAAAGCGCTTGGTTCAGTGCCGACTCAATTAAAGCAATTATAGCTAAAAGTAGTCCTGAAGGCACAAAAAGAAATATGGTAAGTTTTGTTCCTGCCGGCAGAAACTCTGCCTTTAGGGTTGAAATACAAGATGGCCAAACAAAGTTGGCTTTTAGAAGTGCTTCAGAAAATTTGCAAAAGTCCGTGATGATCGACACATCCACAATTCGGATTACAGTTTATGCCGGTAATTTTCAAAAAGACGCGGAATACCTTAAAGCAGCGATCAATGCAATTAAAAAATATACTGGAAGGAAAATAGTACTGAGTTCGAGTCAATCAGAAGAAATTATTGGTACTGAGGATATTATCTTCTGGCTCTCAGAAAAAAAAATAATGGAAATGCAGTTGAAAAAACTGAAAGCCGGGAGTGCTGTTTTCATCTACGCGAATGGAAAAGTTGAGAGAATAAATGGCCGCATCATTTTGCCGGAAAATACGCTTCAGAAAAAAGCAATTACACTACATCAGCGTATTCAATATGGAGCAATCAAAAAAAATAATATAGCTATTTGGGAAGATGGATTTGGAAATCCTGTACTAGATTTAGAAATAGTCAGCAATTTCAGGTTTTACCAATTTTATTCCCGTTTCAGACCAGAATGGACTGAATTAGTCTGGGATGAGGATTTTGTAAAAATTCTTATGCCGATCATCATTCCAAAATCACAAAATCTGGGCTCTGAAAGTTATGATCGTAGGTCTGTTGTCGGAACGATATTCACCCCTAAGCTTTCAGAAAGCAAATATAAAATAGTGCAAAAGACTGACAGATCACATCTGAAACAAGCCTTCTGGTTAATTTTGATCCTTTTGTTTCTTTGCGAGCGATGGCTTACATTCAAGAAAAACCTATACTGATATGGAGGATTTGATGGGAAAACGATATGTAAATAAAATAAGAGGCCGATGGATCGGCTCAAGGCTAATTTCATTTTTATTTATCGCCGCATCTTTTTCTGTTTTGAGCTTTGCTATCTGGGCTCAATTTGCTCATGTATCGTATTGGTGGCTTTTGGGAATTTTTATTCCCGTTTCTGTAGGATTAATACTAAGATCTGGAGTACAGAATCTGACCTTAACTGAAGTCGCTCGACTGCTCAACCTTAACTATCCGCAACTTGAAGAAAGCACAGATTTGATCCTTAAATCTAAAGATTCCCTGAACAGCCTTGAAAAAATTCAGGTTAATAAAATTGAAAAGGAATTAATACTTATTAAGCCACCGGCAACAATATATCGTCAAATAAAAATTTCCGGACTCATCCTGCTTTTATCTCTTTTGCTTGCATTTTCACTTCAGCAATTTAACCTGTTAGGCAAGATAGATACTGATGAGATTGCGCTGGCAAATGCTGGCCTAAGAAGAGTTAAAGAGACTATTCTGCCGGGTGTAGAATCGATCAACTTAAGGATCAGCCCTCCTGCTTACACAAAAAAGGCCCCAAGGGTCCAAAAACAATTCTCGGCTGCCTTTGAGGAAGGTTCTACCCTTATTTGGGAGATCGAAACAAATCAGTCTGTAAAAAACTTAGAGTTCATTTTCAATGATAAGCAAAGCATTCCCATGCGCACCTTAAACAAAGAAGGAACTAAATGGGGTTTAAATAAAAAAATAGGTAATCCGGGCTTTTACCAGTTAAGGTTAGAAGGTAAACTTTCAGAACTCTACAAACTGGAAACGATAAAGGATCTGCCGGCGGTAGTCAGAATCATCAGTCCGGCACAATACAGCAGCATCGATATTGCTGAGCCGAAAAAGATCTCCCTGAATGTGCAGATCAGTGATGATTATGGAATTGATGATGCATTTATTTCTGCAACCATAAGTCGTGGTAAAGGTGAGGGTGTGGAGTTCAAAGAGCAAAAGATTAGTCTCGCCACATCTTTTGGAGGCGAGCGCCAATATCAGTTTAAGAAAACACTCGATCTTGAGTCTATGGGTATGGAACCAGAAGATGAGTTGTATTTTTTCATCAATGCAAAAGACAGCCGTAATCAGGAAAGCCGCTCAGATGTCTACATTGTCACCATTCAGGATACCGCTCAATTGATGAGCATGGATGGGATGATTTCTGGGGTAAATCTTGTTCCGGAATATTTCAGAAGCCAGAGGCAGATCATAATCGATACTGAAAAACTCATCAAAGAAAAGAATCAGATTAATGAAACGGATTTTAAGAACCGCAGCAATAATCTGGGTATTGATCAGAAACTTTTACGTCTAAGATATGGGAAATTTCTTGGTGAAGAAACGGATGAAGAGATTGGAGAAGAACACGAAGATCATGCGGAAAATGAGGCCGCTGATTTTGGAAATGCCGAAAAAATGCTTGAGGGCTATTCTCATAAACATGATATTGCTGAAGATGCCACCTACTTTGAACCCGAATTGAAAGCACAGCTCAAAGCCACACTTGCAGAAATGTGGAAATCTGAATTACGGTTAAGAACCTATAAACCGGAAGAGGCCTTGCCCTTTGAATATAAAGCCCTTCGCTTACTAAAAGATCTACAGCAAAAATCAAGAGTTTATGTTGCCAAATCGGCTTTCAAACCTCCACAAATTAAGGCTGAGAAGAGGCTGAGTGGCGATCTCGATAAAATTATTCAGCCTTTAGCTGAACGTAAATCAGGGAAAAGTGAAGACGGGCAAAACGCAATCAAAAGATCCACCGCAGTGCTGGCACGCTTGAAAAATGGAGAGGATCTGGGTTCTGGGGATCGGATGATTCTTCAAAATTCAGGTATTTTGCTTTCTGAATATGCGGCTACAGAACCGGCGCTATTTCTGAATGCACTTTCAGCACTTCGTAGAATCCTAAATACAGGAAATAAAATAAACCTTAAAGATATCAATGCCTTAGAATCTGCATTTCAGAAAATGATCAGGGAAAAAACCAAGGCCCCACAGGCAAAAAGCACTGGACCTGGATCGGCCCTGTCTGCAGAGTATTTTAATAATTTGAAGCGCAATAAGCCTTAATATGGAAAACGGCTATATCATCGCAGGCCTTCTTGTTTTGCTTGTATTTCTTATTCTGAAAGAAATACAAAGGAAGAATAAAGCCAATCTAATCCTAAGAATTACTGCAAGTTGCCTGGCTATTATTGCATTGATCTTCATCGCTATACCTCTTACCTACCAGAAAAAACAGAGCCAAAATTCAAAAAATTCTGCTGTTTTGATCAGCGAAGGGTTTCAAAAAGGAAGTCTGGATACTTTTAAAAACATCCCTGCTTTTTCTACGCTAAAGCTGCTAAGTAAGAACAACAAATCCGTGAAACTGATCCCTGATTTAGCAGGATTTATAGCCTTAAATCCAGAATATTCAAAATTTTATATTCTAGGTTACGGACTTGAAGACAGCGAATTGGAGCTGCTAAAAAATATGGAACTGGTTTTTCTCCCATCTACACTTCCGGCCGGTCTTCAAGCAATTGATTGGAACAGAAATCTTCATTCAGGAGAAGAACTCAGGCTTATCGGAACGTTCAAGAACACAAGGGATAAGGCAGTAAAACTAATTCTCAATGGTTTAGGATCAGACCTAGATTCAATTACCATTCCTGCAGGTAGCAAGAGACCGTTTGAATTAAAAACCATACCCAAACAGTTGGATAAATCAGTTTATTTACTTTATGGCATTATAGGTCAGGATACGGTAATGAATGAAAAGGTGCCAGTATTTATTCAATCTCAAACCTCATTAAAGATTCTGATGCTATCATCCTCACCTGATTTTGAAACCAGATTCCTGAAGAACTGGTTGTTTGAAAATCAGTATTCACTTGCTCTGCGATCAGCAATCAGTAAAAATAAATTTAGTACAGAATTTTTAAATATATCAAGGCTGAATCTTAATCGCATTACTCCATCAATACTTAAAATTTTCGATTTACTGATCATTGATCAGGATGAATTATCAGCCTTAAGTCGAGAGGAAAAA
>Ga0209702_10005653_pt1 | contig 16806 bp, 24 predicted proteins | sample FRY01_FD_187210 | JGI IMG/M metagenome (GOLD analysis project Ga0209702, IMG submission 187210) | Freshwater microbial communities from Lake Fryxell liftoff mats and glacier meltwater in Antarctica - FRY-01 (SPAdes) (version 2) | ecosystem: Environmental > Aquatic > Freshwater > Ice > Glacier...
CATTCTTGGCCGTAGTTCTTCCATTTATTCCACTTCCAGACTTCGTTCTTCCGGGCCATCAGGTGGTAAACGTAGTTCCCGGGCATGACGTACATGCCGTACCCCGCCCCAAGGATCTTCTTCGAATAATGTAATCCGGTTCAACTAGCAGAATTCTTTCCATGGCTACTCCTATTCTCCTCCCAATAATCCGGGTGTGTGTAATGTGCCATCTCAGGCCTTGGAGTACCCTCGAACACGTCGGCCTCCAGTCCCAGATGGATCCTCCTCGCCTGGTTCCTCAACCATTGACGCTCAATGCCTTCCCGGTCCCTGGCGTCTTCCTTGCCGTGGTAATGGATCAGGTCGGCCACGATATTCTTATTGGTGAACAGGTCTTCCTGGAATCCGAACATAATATGGTGCGGTGAGTTGATCCAGTGCATCCCCAGCTTGCGCCTGATGATCCGAAGTTGGAAGTCCGGATACTGCCCTATCTGATGGGATGTGAGCCAGAACCCGTTTCCGTCCGGCATGGCGAAGGGGGAATCATCGAATCTTAAGAGCTCGTATGAATACCTGGATACATGAACGCAGTCCACATCGTCTGGCATGCCGTCCTTGTTGATATCCGCCAGCAGGGTTTTCAGTTCCGCAGAGCATCTTTCGTCAAAGTCCAGGATGAAGAAGATTTCTCCCAGGGGGATGTACTGCAGCAGGATATTAGACTGAATGACTTCCTGGGCATGGAACCATTTTTCCCATTTGTGGATGTAGACTTCCACCTTGGGAAACTGTTTCAGCTCGTGAACAGTGTCGTCAGAGGAATCGCCATCAATCACGATGATTCTATCTACCCACGGCTCGTCGTGGATATCACCGATGACGGGTTTGATCATTTTGCATTCATTGAGGCACTTCATCCCGATTATCACTATAGTCTCCCCATACCCTCATAACGTCCATTATATTGTCATATCCAATTCGGCTATCTATTTGCTTATCACACCAATCCGAGCGGGTTTTAACCGAAAATTCAAGTGTAGATCCGTCAGTGAATTCAATGGAACGAATAAACAAGCATGTCCTTGACATGCCCATATGAAATGTAACATCGACAATGGTTTTACCCCTCAATTCAATGACAAGTGCGTCAATATCCATCACAATAACTCCTTCAGCGCCTTCCTGATGGCCATAGGCGAGATTGTGTGTATGCAAGGTGAATTACACTGAGGATTTTCTCCCCAGCAGTGAGTCATCTTTGAGCATACGTCCAGCATATTCGGCTGAATATTGATGATCCTGCATCCTTGGGGTTTAGGGCCCACAACCCTGGATGGCGCCGGGCCGTACAAGACCACAGCATCCGTTCCGACCGCACCGGCCAGATGGGACAGGAAGCTGTCTATTACTACCGCGGCCTTTGCGTGCTTCATGACCCATGCGGATTCCCGAAAGGTGAGTTTCCCGCAGAGATCCAGGTCGGACTTGCAGCGAATGTCAGACAGTCCTCCAATTTGTACAACCGGGAGCCCTATGCCCTTCAAGGCCACGTCCATGTGGGGGTATGATCGGTACTTTTTGCTTCCTCCTGTGGTGTGGACTACTATATAAGGAGCCATTTTGATGGTAGCAAGACCCCCCTTTGGAATGACATGTTCAAGAACAAAATCACAGAATGGAGACAGGTCGGGGATCGATTCAATAATATGGATGTCATCCGCATCCACCTTGCAGAAGTAGGGGTACATGGAGTGCAAAGTGACGTCCAACGAGTTGAACCCACCAGACAAAATATGGTCCTTGTGGGGCGAATAGACGACCTGGTACCGCTTCAGGAGCTTTTCGTCCCAGTCGATAATCTCGTCAATGTAGGGATTCCCGGTTACGATGTCCTGGTAAACCTTCTGAGTCATGTAGACCAAGGGCAGCTTGAGATGTCTTTCCTTGATCCCCTTGAAGCACTGGGTCGTCATCAGGACATCACCGGCAGAGGAATGTTGTGCGAACAGAACCGACTGGATCTTTGGGAGAGGCTTGATGCTGGTCGCGGCGCCCAGGACATCATTGATATTGTTCACTCCGGCCAACCACTTCCTGCCACGCTCGATCCCTTTTTCGGACATCGACGTTCTCAGCTCAGGATCGGCAGCGACTTTCAGCATGGCCCTCTTGATATCCGGGACCTTGCATGCCTTCGCTTCCACCTCAGACTTGCCGCTCTCCACAACCATGGGGACAAACGCCAGATCGTTACACGGCACCATCTCAGCCACGCCCATGCCAAGCTCCGTTTGGGCCGTGGTGTCCGACAGGATCATAGGCGTACCGCACAGCATGGCCTCCAGGGGCGTCCACGACAGGCCCTCTTGCATGGAGCAGTTCACAAGGCAGTCCATGCCGTTATAAATATCCGCCATCTTTTCGGGAGGATAAACGCCGGGGTTCTTCTGAACGAGATCGCCCGGCTTCGCACCAAAGTCCTTCGCCATCTGCCTCAGATTGTGCAGGCCTCCGGTCAGATCCGTGTGCAGGTAGAGGGTCATTTTGGGATTTTCCCGCTTGGCCTCCATAAAGGCCTTGAGCATTCTTTCGGGAGACTTCCTGATCTGGTTCACGCCCACAAAACCGAAGATGGTATAATCATCAGGGACGGTCGGGAAGCATGTCTTCCGGATCTGCATCCGATTCGGGAGTGGCTTGAACAGTTTGCTGTTCCACAAAGGGGGCCTGAAGTACCGCAGGGCGGGGACGTGATCCTTCAGAACGGTCACACCATAATGAGAATACACGCAGGGGATATCGCAGTCGTTTATCCACCCCAGCCAGTCCAGTCTCAAATGGTTCACATCGTAAGGGAAGATGAAAACAATCTTGAATTTCCTGGCGTTTCTGAGTTGAATAACGTCCCGCCAAATCTGGTGATACTGCCAAATATCTATGCCTACAAAACACAGGATATCCAGGTCAGCTCTTTGAAGTAGGCTTAGAAGTCGGGCGTGTCCCCAAAAATCCTCGGTTGTTGTGGCGTTGACCGTAGTAAAAGGGTCGGGCCTGAATAGAACGTCGATGGGGTCAACATCCCTGGCGCAAAAGCAGGCGATATCGTATTTTTCTGTGTCCACCTGAGAGAGTAGGGCGGCCAACATATTTCCATTGCCGACTGAGCTTCGGAAGTGCTCGCCAACGAACAAAATTTTCTTCTTCGATTTCATCATCTATTATCTTCCTCAACGATAAGTACATCTACCCCCGGGAACCTCCGGGTCGAAATGACACTCACCTGGTAATATTCTCCCGATGCGGGTTGCCATCTATCCATCACCTGCGCCCCTACCGAATGGGGGATGTAAACTTCGTCTTTCTTTAATCCTAACAGACCTAAAGCCTTATCCTCTTCCAGGTCGTTACCGTACAGAGAAGCCACCTGCATGGCGTCACAATTATTTTTGATGGGCTCCCATTGCGTCTTCATGTGGTACTGATCGTCCCTGACTTCCCCGCTGGGCCTGAGCAATTCCCCGCTGTTGACGTTGCATTTATAGAAAACCGCGCTGTATCTGACGACGTCATTCCATAAAATGGACGGGAGTTTATTGGTCAGGAGATAACGCTCATTCGTGTCGTCGAACTCAACCACTTCCCCTGCGGCGGCGTTCGTGTCATGGGGCATATACCCCTGCCTGAAATGCTCCAATGTGATAGGCTTGGTGGCCTGGTTCGTCAATGTGTAAGTGGCATACTCCCCCGATACATTCCCGGCTTCCCGGATGATGGTGAAAGCGGCGCCGGCAGCTATGATGATATCTTTAATGTCTCCAGCAGTGGTCATTCTATGAATCCGCCTGAGTGGGGTGCATAATCACCTTGTTGTCGGTCGTGTACGTGGTGTCTACCCCGGTCCCCTCCTCGTACTGGAACCCGGCGTCAATCTTCGTCCCGAACATATGACAGGCCGCTACGCCCGCAAATTCAAAAGCGTTGCTCTCTTGAGCCTGTTTGAACTCGTCGTCCATGTCCTTGATGATCTGGCGATAATGGCCGAACTGCTGTTCCAGGTTGATCTGATCGTACCGGACTTTGTTGGCAGAGCCTGTAAGCAGCATGAAGAGTAAGGCCCGCTTGGTTCTTTTCCTCAACCATCGGATCTGGAACGTGGCCGTGGCAGGGCATGAAAAGCCGGTTTCCCCTTCTGCTTCGTCAACGGCGTCCGTGTAGTTGTCGGCATCAAACTTCGAGGAAAGATCCATGATCTCTCTGGTAACTCGGGCGATAAGTTCATCTTGTGTCATTGTTGTGTCCCCCTGTTATTCTTCGGGTCCCCCGCCCTCTTCAATATCGGGATGGGCCATCCTCATGTGAGATGAGAGGCCTGCGTTTGATTTACAGACCTTTCCACATTGAGGGCATTCCAAGTTCATATCTACTGGTACAGTTTCGATTTCATTCAGGGAGAATGGATGGATATCTTCCTGCAGGGCCAGTCTCGCTTCCAGTTCGGCAATGGTTTTGCGGGCCGCTTCCAGTTCCTCATCATTCGCAACTGGTTTACCGGCACTCACTCCAAGAAATTGGATAATGCGGCTTTTGTCCTTCACGAGGTTCGCAATATCCCCAGGGAAGGGTGCTTCCGTGTCGTCAAAAATCGTACCCTTGGGCCATACTGCCTTCTTACTTCCCAACGATCCCTTTACGGTCGTTCCGAGTTGCACTCTCATCTTTTTTTTCTCCTTTTGAAAAACCTTTTTATCATACGCTTTGGTGGGGGAGGGGGCGGCTTCGGCGCATCCTTCTCCAGTAAATGACCCCTATCAATAGGAAGCCCGAGGGCATCTCGAACGACACCACCCGGGCCACCCCAGTTGATCTTATCAAAATTATCCAGATAGCTCTGATTGACGGCTATCTGTCCGTTGCAAAAAACGTTTAACCTAATCGCCATCGGTCATTCCTCCTGTCGAGAGGATTGCTTTAACGGCTGGGCTCAAGCTCCACTACCACAGCCACGTTGGACATTTCAGTTGTGGGAGATGCGGTTCTCGTCAACGCCAGATCACAGGTGAAAATATCTCCCGGAGCATAGTCGTCGGCATCTGCATCTACAACCGCTTGTGTGATACCCGTGTCGGTATCTTCCTTTGAGGTTTTCTGCATGGACGCCTCACCGCTCACATGAGCAATAACGGGTTGAGTTGAAAGGCACGAAGTTCCGTTGATCTTCACGTCCAATGCGAGAGACAGCGTAGCGGCGTCATCCTTGCCGCTTGCCAGTACAGACAACCAAGCATTCACGGCCCTGCCTGCGCCTTTCGCCGCCCCAAGAACATACCCCCGTTTGTCGGTGGTAAACTCCCCGGAGAACACAGCACCCTGGGTCGGTTCAGAGACCTCGTTCACCTGCTGAGGGAACGCTACACTCGGGTATGGACTAAATCGTCTTGTCATGACATCACCTCCTTTCTTTCCTGATCGGGGTTATGTCACCGTCAGATTGTAAATGGCATCTTCCTGGTACAGGACCGGGATGCCCTTGTTTTGCACACGAACCGCCATACCATCAGGATCCCATTCCTCGTGCGTGTCAACCTTCAGACCATAGTGACGATCCAGGTCGAAGGGCGCATTTGCGAACTCCGCGATCTTTTCGTCTTCCACTGTGGAACAGAACATGCAAAACTGGTCTGTAGGAAGATATTTCTTGTTAACATACACGAAATCTTCCTGCGACTTGTAAGACGTGGAAGGGGCCGTGTCTACCGTAATGGTTCCGGCGTTTACGTCGATTGACGAAATCGTCTCAGCTTCTTTGGTCCTGGCCGACACATCGTAGAAATAGAGGGAATCACCCACCTCAAAGTCGGTCGGGTCATCCACATAAACGATGACTGTGGAATCCGCTGTCACTGCCGCTGTGATCCATGCCTTCAGTTGGAACATGGCATTGTAAAGGATCATGTTCGTGATACCGAACAGCGCACCCAGCACCATTTTTGGATTCGCCAATAGATCCCCGTTCCCGAAATGGTTTTTGGTCAGCAGATTCTGCACGGAAGCGTCGAAGACCATGAGCTTCAGGATTTCCGTGGTAAACATCGCGTAATCCAGCTCTCCACCGTTTGCCTCGTTCATGGTAGTCTTGGCATCGAAGATGTCCTCGACGATATTCCGGCTGGTTCCGGTATCCCACTTTCTGGATGCCGCCAGTGTCACCAGGTTGCCCGATGGCACGTTGTAGTTAATGGTGTATTTCAGCCCGTTCTGCACCAGGTAGGTGAATTCTGCACCTGCCAGCATCTTTGCGAACATCCACTCTTTCCTGCGCTCGCAACGGTTTTTGAGGGACTGGGTCTCTTTGGCAATCCTTTTCTGGGCCGACAGGTATGTCGCGGTCGTTCCGGGCTCCCGAAGGTTGTTCAGGAACTCTTCACCAAAGAACATCTTCTCCTTCCAGAACGCAGCAAACGCTGCTCCGGCGCCAACACCTTGCGGGGCAGTAGTCGGGGAAGGGGAGCCTGGAGAGACGAAAGGAGTCAGGCCTCTATTCCCAACCTGGGTCTCCCATTTAACGTTGTCGCTCTCCCAATCATCTTGCCCGAACAGTTGCATCAACAGCAGGGACGGGGGAGTTTGCCACCGTTCAATGAGTTTTTGCAGTCTGGTAAGACGAAGATCGGGATAATCACTTGCTCGAATTGTCATCTGTCATTCACCTCCTTTGGTGCTACTTTAAGTAAATCAGGTTGCCGTCTTCGACATTGCCGAGATCGGTATAAGCCCCGGTGTCATAGCCATAAAGAGCGCCTTTGTAGAGCACGGCGTTCCCAAGGATCAGGCCACCGCTTCCGCCCTTCGCATTCGCTCCTATGCCGGTATCGATAGCTCCGTTCAAGAAACCCTTGGCATAAGAAAACGGAGCCGCTGTTGCGGTTTGGATCCAAACGCATCCGCCCTGAGCCAACGTAACTGCAGATGTCAGGATGTTGGTTACTGTGATCGCAGCAATATGGGTATATGTGGTGCGGTCAATCGCCGTAATGGCGCCAAGATCGATAGCCGACGTATTATCCAGAGCACTGTCACCAGCCCCCAGATGATCGCCTACCGCGAACTTGTAGGAATCGGCCATGGTCACATAAATCGTCGTGCTGTTGAGCCCGGGAGGCCCGGGAGACGTCAAGTAGGCCAAGCCGAAAAGGGTGGTAAGCCCCGCCTCCAATACCTCGGAGGTATAAGGGACATAATAGCCCTTCCTGTTGGTACTTTCCGTGATGATCCCCAAAACCGTTCCGCCAGGGATTACCCCGTACCCACCAGGGATAGAGATGTCCTTGACAAAAGCGTCTTCGGGACGGCTTTTAAAAAGCGCCCGTATATCCGACTGTCCGGTAAGGACAGTTCCGTAAAGTTGACTTCCGTACATTACGCTTCACCTCCTTTCTTCTCCTGCCCCCTGTAGGCAAGCATCTTCTCAACCCAGGCGTCATCGTCCTCTTCCTGGCGCTGTTCGTCCACTGCGCTCTGGTCGGCATCCCCTGTCTTGTTACCGAACCCGGTTCCAAGAACACTGGTGGTCATACCGTTGCCTTCCCACTCTGCAATCTCCGCGCGCACGCGCGCAGTGTAGGCAGCCTCATCCAGCACGGCCTCATCCAGCACATCCTCCTTGACGAACGCATCGGTTTTAACCATCGCTCTCACCTTGGCGTGCATCCTTTCCGGGATGTCGCACACCGCAAGGGCTTTGGTCCAAATCTTGTCCGAAGCATTGGCAATGCGTGTGCTTTTCTCGTGTTCAGCGCGGATGAACTCCGCTTTCTCCAGCTTTAAAACTCTGGCGCCCTGCTCCTGGATCTGGTTATCCCGATCCTGAAGCTCCGCAGTGAGACCCGCGACCTTGGTTTCGAAACCTGTTCTTTCGGTATCGAAGGAGGCCTGCAGGTCCCGCTCGACCTCAGCCCGAATCTCATCGTAGATCTCCGGGTTTTCGGCCTTGAACTCTGCTGTCATGGTGTTAGGCATCTTGCGCTTCACCTCCTTTTTACCGGCCCTCCTCCGGGCCGCTGCTTGAATTTTTGTTTTGTTTCCAGCCAGATCGTTCCCGATGAACGATACAGCCTCGCCAAACGTCATAACTTCATCCGCCAAGCCTATCTTGACGGCGGTTTGTCCCATAAATACTCCGGCTTTCGTGCCTTTCACGTCCTGAACGGTCATTCCCCGGTATCGTGATACGGCATGAGCAAAAAGGGCATACATCTCCTGAAGTTCGTCCATAGCGGATTCGTATGCTTCTTTCGACAGCGGGGAGTTAGGGTCGAAATCGATCTTCCTCTCCCCGACGTACAGATTCGTGACTTTAAGCCCGGCCTTCTTGTTGAACTCGCTCTGATCCACATGGAGCATTCTTACTCCGATGGAGCCGACTCCTCCGGTTCTTGGGAGAAATATCTTCTGAGCACTTGCCGCCAACAGGTACGCTGCGGAATAACCATGCTCGTTGATGAAGGCATAGACCGGCTTTTGCTCATTGGCTGCATGGATCTCGTCGGCCAGGTCGAAGACGCCGGCCACAACCCCGCCAGGACTGTCAATGTCCAAGAGGATTGATCCGATCCTGGGATCGCTCATCATTTCTCGGAAGTCCCGCTGGATCTTCTGGTAGGACTGAACCCCGCTCATGGCGTCCATTCCCGATCCACGGTGAACCAGGCTCCCAATGATGGGGACGACGCCTATCTCAAGTCGGTCCGTCTTGACTGGTAGCCTGGCTTTAACCATTTCGGACTGTGGGATGCTTCCACCCACAAGCCCTATGCGTTCCCCTAAGACCTTGGTAATGACTTCCAGTTTCTGGGGGAGAATCATCAGCGGAGTGTTGTAAACCTGCATGGCGATATGGGGGAGAAAGCTCCCTCTACCCGCAAGGCCGAAGGATGTCTCTTCCAATGTTACTTCCAGTTCATCAGGCATTATCTTGTCCTCCCTTTTTGGGGGCCTGCTTCTTGTCTTTGGGCGGTGCTTGTTCCTGCCCCGCGTTCTTTTTATTCTTCGGCGGTTCGGCCTCTATCTTTTCCTGGTACGATTCCTGGTCAACGGCCAGGATCGTAGGCGGATACTTCTTGTCCTCAGTGGCCTTCTTGAGCCGCAGTTTCTTGTAGCCCCGGAATCCCAGCTTCCTCATGAGTTCCTCGTTCGGGATCCCGGCCGTATCGTTCAATGATCCGTGCTTCACGCCCAGAAGTGCTTTGGCATGGCCCTCGATGTTCTCGATCTCGGATACCGGGAAGATGATGTCTAAACAACGCTCCGGTTTCTTCTGCTTGGTCTTGAAGATGGGTTCCTGCTTGTCGTCAAAATCCACCGCTTCTTTGGAAGGGAAGGTTTTCGGAAAATCAGTTACCGCTGATTTCAGGAAAAAGATATTCCCCCAAAAATCCCAGCGTAGCCATCTCTCGAAATAGATCATCTCGTCTGATACCCTATCGCTCATGGGACCACGGGACGCCTTCACACTGGCGAACGTTCCTTTGTTCTGCCCTGTGGTCACGTCCTGGGACTCGTTCAGGCCGGAAGAGATCATCTGCATGATGTCCGAATCGCCCTCTGAAATCTTCGGTAGGTTGGGGTTCTGCGCTGTAACCTCCATGTTGGGACCGACAACAAGGGTGGAGCCCGGGGTTTTCTGTACGCCTATGCCGGTCTTAGCTCTCTGTTCGTCGGACAGACTGAGCCAGGTCATCCAGCTTTTGATGTCCGTGAACTTGACTACCCACACATAGGATCCGGAGGATTTCTTGTGATCTATTTCGTATAGTTTGAGGTTTTCCCAGTGGTTCAACCACACAAGGACGGTCTGGAGATGAGAGGTACTGCGTTTGGTGATCAGGCCAAGATCCCACGACACGATGAATCGATTGAAACCTCCGACCGACTTGAAGGCCCGCTTTTGGGTGCGGCATGGATCCAACATTCTGGCCTTGAATCCTTCTTGCGATTTGGCCACGTTGTAAAGCTCCGGGTAACGGGCCATGTAGATGGATGGGATGTGTTCCTCAATGTCGTTCTCGGTGTCTTTGATGCAATAAATCAAAGGCATGCGGGTCTTTCTGGGATGGAATATAATTCCGTCCTGCGGTTCCCCGGCGATCAGATCCGGGTCCACAAAATCCACCTCGACAAACCCGTCGTCGTGACAGGTGAAGCAGAGGAACAGTTCACCGCTTATGAAAGTTCTGGCAATAAACTTCGGCCAGTAATCGTAAAGGCGGTTCCTGTAGTCCGTCTCCGTCTCTTCTATGACGTCGTCAATTTCCGGAATGTCTGATACGGTAGCAAAACCGTTCCCTGCCAGGCGACCCACAAGACCGCGGATGCTGGTATTCACGTGGGGGTTTGAATGGAATTTGTTCCAGATAAGGGCGTGAAGGTCTTCCCTTGTTCGGTAGATGGGGACACCGTCTTTGGTGGGGCTCCTGGCAATGGGGAAACCGTCAGCGTCCCGCTCGATGCGGGTTCCTGAGTACTGCCACGGCGCGGAGAACTGAAATTGATGGAAGTTCTCCTCGGTGATCTCTATATGTGGGGTCGATTCTGCCATTGCATCCTTGCAAGATTTTGCAAATATGCAACAGTAGTTCACTAAAAATTAACAGATGTCAAGAAAAAAGTTATGGGTAGGCATAAAAAAAGTGAGAATTAGGAACTTTATGCAAAAAAAAGACCCGGGGAACCCCTTTCCCGGGCCTAATACTAATCTTGGTTTACCTTCTATTCTGTCATCTCATTCAGGTATCACCCCCTTTCACCCCCACAGATCCATAGCGACCTCAATGTCATGCTTCGTTTCAGGAACAATGTCACGCCTTATGGCAAGAAGCAATTCTGCGTAGGACTTGACGGTCTGCTCCGCATTCTCGTTGCCTGTTGCCAAAGTGCGCCATTTCAGGAATGCAGTGACGATCTCGTCCGGCGCTATCGCAAACAGGCGGATCCCTACGGTTGAAAACCTCTTCCCTAAAGTCTTAATAGCACCCTTTCCCTGCGGTTTGTCCATGACGATGTCCACAAATATCGCAATGACTTCGTTGTATGCCTTGATCTTTTCACTTATCACTGCATCAGATGCGCTTTGCAGTATCCCCGATTCCAAATTTACAACTTCATTTTCCATTGTTTCTTGCCTCCGTTCTGTATTTAGGATTTAGTTTGCCCATGGCTGTCTCAAACTCACGAAGAGATTGATTTGTTGCCATAGCACTTTTTCTCAATGACAGGAATATAATCCTTAAATTTCGCCCGATTTCAGCTCCACGTAACCCACAGTTCGCCAACACTTGAATGGTACGCTGATCCATAAAAAACCTCCGTTTCGTTAAGTTTAGCCGGGGCAGGAGTCGAACCTGCAACATTACGCTCGATCAAGTTGGCTCGGATATCTCGTGCTAATGCCCCGTCGTATGCGTTACCAATTCCGCCACCCGGCTAACCCTACCTCCTATAATCTCCAAGTAACCCCTCAGCAGGGAAGAAATCCCCGAAGTGAATCTTACCTTTTCTCTCCTTAAAGTCAATAATAGACAACGCTCTCCCGGCATATATGGCTCCGCCTATCGTGAACATCGCATCATCCTGCACCCCTTCCTTCATGTTTTTTTCCGGACTGCCGAAGAATCCACTCTTCTTCCCCGACATTGGCGGTTGATGATCGAACACCTCGGCCTCCTCCTCGAAGAGATCGTCCTTCTTGTAACCGGGAACGGCAACCGGAGGAATCTTAAACCTGCCGAACTTAGCCGCCGTAAAGAACTCAGCGAACATAGCCTTCTGTCTGTCGTATGTGGCTACCCACAGATCCAGGGCAATCCCCCTATCCTCGCACCAGGGAGCCAGGTCCCACGCTCCCCAACGCTCACCGCCCAGCATTTCCATCCCGTTAAACTCGTCATGAATCGCCTGAAACTGGGTCTTAATGCCTTCCAGGGAGTGGTCCTCTATCTGCACCAGATGAACGACGATGTAAATGTACGCCGGCGCCTCATCAGTCGAAGCGATGTACGGATTCCTTCTGCTCCCCGGGAGTCCCTTGGCAATCCCGGCAACGATCGTTCTCGCTGACGTCTTCTTCTTCATGGGATCACCGCGGTCCAGGGCCCCGATGATCGCCCAGTTGGTATCGTAAATATCGCTCAGCTTTTCAAGGTCCGTGGCAGCGGCCATCCTCGGCAGGTTCCCGTCTGTTTTCAGCTTATAAACGGACTCCACCGGCCACATTCTGCGCTCTATCTCATGAATCTTCGCATGGGTTTTGACTTCTATCCCGCTCTCCTTGAAGCCCGCCTGCTGTTGGTAAAACGTGTTTTTCTCTGTTATCATGTCCATCAAAGTCTGGTTGACATTGACCCTATGGTCAACTCCCAAATAGTGCATCGCCTCAATAATCTCAGGCGTGAATATCTTTTCACCGCCTGACTCCCACAGATTCAAGAAATACCGCTCAAAATCCCCGAATGGGAACTTGGTCCGGTAGGAAGACAGCTGAGCTGCAGTCATGTTGGGGTTCCAGTAGTCGTTCTGATCCCCTTCTTTACTGTACCGGTAAGAGAAGAACAGGAAGGGATCTCCCCCTTTCAGAAAGGCGTTGTAGAGACGGTGTAGTTGATGCTGCTTGCTTGAAACGGTGGAGTCTATACAACCCATGGCGTTCGGAATGTTTCGGATGGAGCCGTCGAGCTGGACAAAAAAGTCGGACTTCGGCTGTTGAAACATTTCGGAGAAGGTGTAGGAATCGATATTCGACACGATCCCTGAAAAGGACGATATGGTTTTAATCTCAGACTGTGCCGCACCGTGATTATCGAAGAAGTACAGGCCTTTCTGTTGGACTCCTTTTCTCCCAATATCCGCTAACAGGATGGGACTGTGAAGAACGATGCTCCGCATGATGTCGTAATGGACGAACTGCACCTGGTCTTTACTGTTGGCGCCGCAAACTATCTTCTGTCTCGGGAAGTTGAAGAATCGGTACAGCTCAATTAAGCACACTAAAAGCGATTTTCCTTCACCTCTCGGCCAGCAAAAAACGATCAACCGATAGACAAACCGGCCGTTTTCCATCTTCAATGCTTCACGGATCACCTTCTTCTGGCCTTCCCACATATCCCGGTAGGACCGGCCGGTTACTGGATGGGTGTCCGTAGGCAGATTCCCCAAAGAGCACCACACGGACACGGCGGATCCAAAAGGCGTAATCGATACATTGACTTTCTCCTCGCACCACCGGATCATGCCTTCCCCGCCGTCCATCACGCCGTATCGCGTAGGTTCCTGCCGCTCGTCCCTCCAATCCTCACGCGGGTTTTTTTGCGGTCTTGCCATCCCTGTTCCTCTGTTTAGCGTTGATGTTCCCGTGATACCACTTATCAATAAACTCCTCGACCGTGAAAGCGTATCCTAACTCTATCTGTCGTTTACTTGCCCCTCCATCCCAATGGCGTCTCATTGCTTTTTCAAATGCCGCATAATATTTCGGCCATCTTTTACGGTGACGGTTCAATTCCATCTGGTTGTTTCGGCATAGGAACGGGCATATAACACAACCCAAGCGATGAAATCCTTCGTCATATAGACTGCAATATGGTAGATTCTCAGATTCGATATAATCCCATATCTCCCATTCTAACCAATTAAAGATAGGTTTGTAATGCCACTGCTTCAGATATTTTATATATTCATAAGCACTACGCTTCGCCCTCATTGCGGACTCCTCAGCCCGTATTCCCATTATACGATGGGGCAATGGGATGTTTTTCGTCGGATCTTTTTTCAGTAAATCACAGCACCATCTCGAAAACTTTGTCGGTGGGAATTTTTCCACAACCATGCCATAGAATGACCTATGCCCCTTCCAATTCGGCCTTTTAGAGATCACATACGGGTAATGCTCCCTGATAAACTTCACTAATTCGGGCGGGTCAATCCCTGTTGCTGAATAATATGCCTGATGTTTTACACCTGCCCTTTGAACCAAGTCCAAAACAACAACCGAATCTTTTCCACCGGAGAATCCGACAAAATACCCTTCTTCCGGTTCATGCTCACGGATAAAATCAAGCGCGATTTCAGTCTTTGTTTTGTTGTTTAGCAGGTTTAGCTGCTCCATCCTTCACCTTATCCTCTCTGTTATGAGCCCTCTCCACCATATCCTCATAAGCATTCGTCCGCCCGTGCTGCATAATCGCGTCAAGGTTCGTATGGGGGTACCCACCCCTCCGAACTTCGACGCCCACATAGCGTCCAGCTTTAAATCCTTCATCTCAGCCCGGATCTGCACCAGAACGGACCGTAACTCCCCGAATTGCGGGTAAGCCATACAGCTCCCCTGCTTATTCACGTAAGTTGTCGTGTCCAAAGACGCAATCTCCAGAGAGAATCTTGCAAGCTGATGGTATAACGGCATCAAATGAGTCCCGATCCGGTCAAGCTGAAGCTGGGTCAGCTCCTCCCCAAGGCCTTCTTTCGGATGCACCCAGTCGGTATACAGGGATTTCAGGAAGTTATGCAGCACCTTGCACCGGCCACCCGATTCCTCCAGTTCCTTATATTTCTCGCATATCCCGTTCGCAGGGCAATTATCCCCCGTACATCTCGGAACAAGCGCAAGAAACCTCAACTGTTTCCCGTCAATCTTCCCTATCTGCGTCCTCATTATCGCGGCCACGTAACCTCCTCCTCCTCGTAATCCTCATCGTCCTCGAACTCGTCCCACGTTAAGAAGGCGTCCCTCTTGGGCGGCCTGGGTGTCCAGGTTCTTAACTTAGGGAACCCCTTCCCCATCCTTTTCAACCTTTCATAAACAGCCTGCCTCGAAACACCGTACTCCTTGAAAACATCGGATACCTCTCGGATCCTTTTCAACCTTTCATAAACAGCCTGCCTCGAAACACCGTACTCCTTGAAAACATCGGATACCTCTCGGTCCCCTGCAATAATTGCGTAAATGGCACTATCCGGGACGGCCCGATTATTGTTTTTCTTTTCTTCGCGTCTCAGTTTTATTTTGGCCATAAACATCATTCCTTAGTATTTTTGCCCATTGCTTCTCGCGGATTTCAGTAGAGCACTCATCGCAAACAAACCTCATATCTCCCGCCAAATTAGTAATCATCACAGTGGCTTGTTTCTCATTGCATTCTTGGCACTTCATAAATCTTCCTCCGCCTGTATCGGCTTGTGGTGATGTATCAAGGATGCCATGAGGCTATTTGGCACATTACTCTGGACAATATCAAGCTCAAAGCCAGTCATATCTGCAATAGTATCACGCCATTTCTCAATATCTTTGGTCGGAAATATAGCGGCATGTTCCCTATCTTTTTCAAATACCCACGAAACGTACACAACGCCCCTCAGTTCGTGGACATAAAAACCATTTTTCGTTCTGAGCCACATTCTCACTCCTCCTCATGCACCCCTGCCGCAGCTCAGCATTAGCCGCCATTGCCCATTTCTTTTTCAATTTTTGGCCAACATGCCGGACAAAAATGAAGGCCAGTTCTGTAGTCAATATTCCATCCTATGTGCCTAACGCAAAACTCGGAATAATCGTCAATCTCTCTTTTTTCATGACATCCCGGCCCATCGCATTTAATCACTATTTCGATTGTCATTCTTACGCCCCTATCCCCATCAACGTGGTTCACTTAACCATTGCCCCCTCTTCGCCTTAATCTCTTCCAGACTCCACAGGCATTTTCCCCTACGGTACTCAGGTCCCAACTCAGTACCACACCAACCCCCTCGCCAAGCACAGCAATGTTTCACACAAAACTTCCGGTCTACCTCTCTGTGATCCGGCAACGTCTGGATGCGGAACTTCTCAGCGATGGACAGCTTCAGGGATTCAACCGCCACCGTCTACCTCCAATGTCCTTAAAATCTCAGCAATACGGATCACCCTCACCGTCTCCTCAGATAACAGCACAGACTCATCAGGAAGACTCAACCTCATGGCCAACGCTAAATCCGCCATCTGTGTAGCTATACCGTAAAGTTTCTTCTCAGCCTCCCGGCCAGTCACCAGCATCGCCATCACCTACACCCGCAATCCGCGTTCTTCTCAGGTTTAGTCCAAGACGGCCTCTCTCTGTCCAGGTCCTCAGCATCAAACTCCCGGCTACATAATCCACAGCGCTCCAGCAACATCCCCTTCAACAGTAAAAGATGATTTATCGCGCCCCCGAACTCTTTATTTATCAGCTCCAGCGAGATACATTCCCCCTTCTCTGCACGATCAACCAGGTCCATGACCGATACGTCGTGTTTCACCTTCATCCCAAGGAGCGCCCTCTCAGCGCTCACGCCCAATATCTCCCCCGCCCTGCGAAAGTTCCAGAACCTGTCACCTTCCCGGCTATATTCCTCAGCCTTCGCACACAGCACCTGCAATGTCTGGCCGTGCTGCTCCTTCACGATTTCCTCAAATGTCTCGTGGTTCATGGTTTTCTCCTTACTCCACTGGGGGCCAACCGTTCCTTCAACATCATAATCTCAGACTCCAGCCCGGACCTGCCGGATACAGCGCACAGCCCCGTAATCAGCACCCCCACAAAAAGCCCGATTACAAACCCAACTCCCACCGCGGTCCAAAAGTCCATGGTATTCCCTCCTATCCTTTCTCCGGAAACTCAGGGTAAGCAACCGGCATATTTACACTGAACTTCCATTTATCGCTCAAAGCATATACCCCTTTCTTGTTCGGAAACTGCCCTTCATCCACAACCAAGATAAACCTCGAACCCACAAGCTCACCAATGCCCTTCTGAAGTG
>Ga0209702_10005654_pt1 | contig 16804 bp, 7 predicted proteins | sample FRY01_FD_187210 | JGI IMG/M metagenome (GOLD analysis project Ga0209702, IMG submission 187210) | Freshwater microbial communities from Lake Fryxell liftoff mats and glacier meltwater in Antarctica - FRY-01 (SPAdes) (version 2) | ecosystem: Environmental > Aquatic > Freshwater > Ice > Glacier...
ATCCAGTATCCGGGAGCGCCTTCATCGGGGCCAAGCGGCGGAACGACGGGCCGGCCTCCCATCTTGAGGTTCAAGTTGCCAGCCACCGAGTGTAGAGAATCCCAGAGCACCTCGGCTTCAAGCCGTTTGCGATTCATCTTCCAAAAGAAATGATTCTGGGGATCGAGCTTTGCGTTCTGCTCAAAGTGGCCACGGCTTTCCATCTGATAGGTCGATGAGAGCATCATCAGACGATGCATCTCTTTGACGCTCCAGCCCTTCTGCATGAAAGTACTAGCGAGCCAATCGAGCAATTCTGGATGGGTAGGTCGTTCTCCCATCTGGCCGAAATCGTTGAGGCTGCCGACGATGCCGCGACCAAAGTGGCCATTCCAAATTCGATTGACCATAACGCGAGCGGTTAAGGGATGCTGTGGGCTGGTGAGCCATTGTGCGAGAGAAGCTCGGTTGCGAAACTGCCCCTGCATCGGCTGCGTCCAGTGACTGGCATCTTTCAGTGCAGCCGGAAGTGCGGGCGATATTGCCTCTCGTGGGCGCGTGAGTTCACCTCGGTTGAGCAAATAGATGGTTGGTGATAGTTCCGGTCGTTCATGTCCGAGCACGCTGATCGTCGGCGTCTCCATAAGACCAACGAGCGGTATTCCAAGAGCGGTTTGTTCCGGAAGAGTCAGTACCTTGTTCGCGATGGCATTGAGGAGGTCGTTTCGCTCAGCTTGTTCGGGCGGTGTAAGAGGGCGTCCGGTAGTGCGAGCGTCGAATAGTCGCAAGGCTCGACGCGATTCGTCGACGGCCAAGATGAGGGGATAGTGCTGCTTAAAATCGGTGATCCCCATCGGATCGATGATGGGAATCTCCACCTCTTTGCTACCAGCGAAGATGGCTTGCATCCCGTAGTAATCACGCTGGGAAATGGGATCGAATTTATGGTCGTGACAGCGAGCACAACCGACAGTCAATCCCAGGAAGGCGGCACCCGTGGTATCGACCCAATCGGTGAAGGTCTCGTAGCGGATTTTTTTACCATCCATGTTGGATTCATGGACTTGGGGGCCCAGGGCGTATAGACCCGTGCCGGTAAGTGCTTCGCGATGGCGTACTTTTTCCGGAGCGATCGTGTAATTGCCATCGAGAGTAATGTCGTCCGGCCAAAGTTCGTCCCCGGCGACCTGCTCTTGCACGAAAACATCATAGGGCTTGTCGTCGTTGAATGAATTGACAACGTAGTCGCGATATCGCCAGGCGTTCCGATAGTAGACATCGGTCTCAAAGCCGCCACTGTCGGCATAGCGCGCCACGTCCAGCCAGTGACGCCCCCAGCGCTCGCCGTATTGTTTGGACTGAAGCAAGTTGTCGATCAATCGTGCCCAGGCGCCGGAGTTTTTGTCTTTTACAAAGGAGTCTACCTGCGCCGGTGTTGGGGGTAGGCCTAACAAGTCAAAGTAGGCGCGACGCACCAGCGTTCGCGGGTCGGCTAGCGGAGCCGGAGTGAGGTTATTAGCTTCGAGTTTGGCCAGGATAAACGCATCGATGGGCGACTGGACCCAGTCAGGACGGCTGACGGCAGGCGGTGGCACTACTCGAATTGGCTGAAAAGACCAAAACGTTTTGGGATCGGCCACGACATGCTTTGCAGACGTTTCGGTATCGTCACGAGGATCAACCGCGCCAGACTTTATCCACTGCTCTAGCTGGGCGATCTTGGCTGGACTGAGTTTGCTTTCGGGGGGCATTTGCAGATCCGGATTCGTATGCTGGACCGCTTGCAACAGAAGGCTGTTTTCAACATCGCCAGGAACGATGGCGGCCCCGCTGTCACCCCCTTTTTGCCAGCCGCCTCGAGAGTCGAGCCGCAGGCTTCCTTCTTGCCGGTCAGGACCGTGGCACTTGATGCAATCGTCGATCAGCAAAGGGCGAATGTGTTCTTCGAAAAGCTTTTCATCGGCATTGGAACTTGGGCAGATGCTGCTGAGAAGGATCGTGGCGATGAGGGGACGGTATAGAATATTCATGGGTTTATGGGTGCAGTTCATGGTGTGGTCACTTTGCCGATGTGCAATTTGGCTGAGGTTTCACGCGTTCGATGACGGCGCGAACCAGTCCGGTGAGACTATCTGGATTTGTCTCGGGAAACACCTCCGCCGACGTCGGATGAGAAAACCAACTCTGCACAACGTAGCGGTGCGGGCTGCCACCGCGTTTTTGATAGCGATCAAGCATGTCGAGCGTGGCCCGATTGTGTTCTGCCTGCGATTTCTCACCCGTCGCACCGTCGTTGATGACGAGATTGAATTCGAGGTCGCTCTGTTTGACAAACTGTTCCAGTTCAAGAATGCGTCCGAGCCAGTCCACACTCGACGGGTTCCAGGGCGGGCCAGCTAGCCAGTCTGCACGCAGTTCGCCGGTCGCGTATTCGCGGGGGAAATCTACGGTCCATCCCCGCAGCGGCGCTCTTCGTTCGCGGGATTGCGAGATGAGTTTTTCGACGAGCGGATGGTAGTCGCCGAGGAACTCATTGCCGACATAGCTTGGCTGACCCTTCCAGCCCCAGAGCGGGAAATTCACGATGATGAAGAAACCCACATCGGGCCGTTCGCGTTGCACCGCCAGCATGTAGTCTACGATCTCACGCACCGCGTCATCAGGGCTGAGTCCGCCGCCGAAGCGCGCGGGCCAGTGCGGGTGGATGAGATTGCGCAGCGGGTCGTCCACGTCCACGAACGCAAGGCTCCCGCCCATTTGCTCGCAGGCTTTGATGCGCTGCATTTCATTGGCGGCGGCCCGTTCTCCGATAGTGTCATCGAGCGGCCCGGCGAGTCCGTGGCTGGTGTCGGATGCGCCCTCGACCTTCTCTGGCGGCCAATACATCCGCTCTGACGCTACTGCGATTTTACGAGCGGCAAAAAGCTGGACAAGCCGGCCGGGAACTCCGTTCTCATTCCAATCAAGCTGCCCAGACCAAAATTTAAAACCATCGAGATGCTCAAGCACAAAGCTCCATTCCGCCTCGCGTTCTGCCATTTCGATGGGCAGGTGCAGCGCAGACATCCAGACCTGAGGAGACGGCTCCGGATCGGCAGCATTGACATTGACATTGACAACCAGTAAAGCAATGTAGATGCAGCATTGGCTCAATAACCGGGAAATATTTACTTCGATCCGCATGATAAGACTCCACTAGGTTCATTGGCGAGAGACAGAGCTGGACTTCACGATATCAATCGCTTGGTAAACTCATTCTCGCCGCCCACATCGGTCAGTCGGCGGTTGCGACCCTCGAAGAGGTAGGTCAGTTTTTCGTGGTCGATGCCCAGCAGTGTGAGCATCGTGGCGTGCAGGTCATGGACGTGGATTTTGTCTTCCACCGCCCGGAAGCCGAAGTCATCCGTCGCGCCAATCGTTTGGCCACCGCGAATGCCGCCGCCGGCCATCCAGACGCTGAAACCGTACGGGCTGTGGTCGCGGCCCTTGTTGCCCTGCAACACCGGTGTGCGACCGAACTCGCCGCACCACACAACGAGCGTGCTGTCGAGCAGGCTGCGCTGCTTGAGGTCCGTCAGCAACGCGGCAATCGGCTGGTCGATGGCGGAGGCGTTGGCCTGATGATTCGCGGCACACTCGCCGTGCCCGTCCCAGTCGTTGTTGACGAGTTGTACGCAGCGGACGCCCCGTTCGACCATGCGTCGCGCCAGCAGGCACATTCGGCCAAAGCGTGCCGTCGGTTCTTTCTGTACGCCGTAAAGTTCCTGTGTCGCGGCAGTCTCAGCAGTGACATCCATCAGCTCGGGAGCCGAGGTCTGCATCTTGAACGCCAACTCATAGTTCGCGATGCGGGCTTCCAGCCGACTGTCGCCGGGCCGAGCTTCCGCGTGACGCCGATTCCAGTTGGCCAACTGATCGAGCACGGCCCGCTGTTGAGCCGTCTCCAGATTGGCGGGTCGAGCCAGATTCTTGATCGGCGAGCCTTCCGTCCGAACGACGGTTCCTTGATACAGCGCGGGCAGGTAGCCCGACTGATACATCCCGTTGCCACCACGAAAAATGCCGTCGCTCATCGCCATGTACGCGGGCAGGTTTTCACTCTCGCTGCCCAAGCCGTAAGTCACCCACGAGCCGACGCTCGGATGCCCGACCAGCGGCGAACCGGTGCAGAGGAAATTGATCGCCGGACCATGAATGAACGAGTCGTGATGGCATGACTTGATGATCGCCAGGTCATCAGCACGCTTGGCAAGTTCCGGGAAGAGGCTGGAGATTTCCAAACCCGACTCACCGTGCTTCTCAAACTTGAACGGCGAACCCATCAACTTGCTGTCGGCGGCGCCCATGAACTGCAATTTTAGATCGTCGGCTCGAAAGCTGGCGGGCAGCGGCTGTCCATCAAATCGTTGCAGCTCCGGCTTGTGATCAAACGTATCGACCTGCGATGGCCCGCCAGACATGTACAGCATGATGACGCTCTTGGCCTTGGCCGCGAAGTCGGGCTGGCGTGCTCGAAGTGAATCGGCTGCGGGCGCTGCGGCTGCGGCCTCTCTGGACAGCATTCCCGCGAGTGCCAACGAGCCGAACCCATGAGCCGATGACGCCAAAAACTCGCGCCGCGATCCGGGCTGTGCGTTTCGTCCGCAGTGTGTTGAGTTGTTTGTCATAGTCATTCGCCTTGCAGGAACGGCAGAGGTTGTTAGTCGATGAACAGGAATTCGTTGTGATTGAAGATCGCTGCGGACAACGTCACCAGTGCGGAGGCTCGTTCGGCGGTTAGCGACGCCAGTTCGGGGGGCGCATTCTCCAGCGGAAGCACTGTGGGTGACTCGGCGAGTTGCTCGAACAGGGCCACGGCTTCGGTCAGTTCATCCGTCGAAGGCGATCTCCCCAGGGCGATCCGCCAGAGTTTCGTCACCAGTGCCTGGGGGTTGTCGCCGGTGTCGCGCACGACCCGTGCGGCCAGATGTTGAGCCTGTACCCAGACGCGCGGATTGTTCATCAGCCATAGCGACTGCGGCGCTACGGTGCTGACATCGCGAACCGCCGTACTGACACCGTTGTTCGGCGCGTCGAAGACATCGAACAGCGAAAAACGATAAGTCCGCAACGACACGAAATAGACGCCTCGCCGCGTGTGCTGGCGCGGATCGGGAGATACGACCCACTGATGCTGATACCGCAGCGCGCCGGATTCCTCTGCGGACAGCGGCGGTGCGACGGGCGGGCCGCCCATTTGCAAATTCAACGTTCCAGCGACCGCGTGCAACGCATCCCAGATCGCTTCACCCTCCAGTCGGCGGCGGGAAAAGTGCGAAAGCCATTGATTGTCCGGATCGCTCGCAGTGACCGTTTCAGACGCCGGGACGCTCGACCGCTGATACGCTGCGCTCGTCATGATCAAGCGATGCAGCGATTTAATGCTCCAACCTTGAGTAACAAATTCCGTCGCGAGGTAGTCGAGTAGTTCTGGATGCGACGGCGGCTGACCGAGGCGACCAAAGTCGTTCGGTGTGGCGACCAGTCCACGACCGAAATGCCATTGCCACAGTCGGTTCACCATCACGCGCGAGGTCAACGGATGATCGGGGCGAGTTAGCCACAACGCCAACTGTTTGCGGCTCGTAAGTCCGTCGGGAATGTCGGATGACACGGCGGTCGCTTCGGCGAGTGCGACGGGAAGTCCCGGCGAAACTTCCTCCAGCGGTCGGTCAAGGTCGCCTCGGTTCAGCACGCGTACTGGTTGCGTGAACGGAGGGAGTTGATGGCTCAGCACCGTCACGCACGGCATCTCGAACAGTCCGTCGTAACGTTTGACGAATGGGCTCTCGCCTGGCGGGGCTTCGGGAACCTCCAGCACGCGTTGGCCGATCTGTTCACGCAGCAATGTTAGCTTCGTCTGATCTTCGGCTGTCGCGGTCTTGCCCGCCAACGACTGTTCAAACAGTCGATACGCTTCGCGCGCCGCAGTGACACGCAGCACGTTGGGATAGTCGGTGTGCCAATTGGAATGCTGGACATCGAGCAAAATCGAGCGATCGACCAGCTTGGTGTTCTTGAAGACCGCTTGCAGCCGGAAGTAGTCCTGCTGGCTGAGCGGATCGAACTTGTGGTCGTGACACCGCGCACAACCGACCGTCAGTCCGAGAAACGCCGAGCCAGTCGTATCGACCCAATCGGTTAGTTCCTCGTACCGCCACAGCTTCGCGTCGAGTCGTGATTCGCCGATCCGCGTCCCCAGCCCGAACAGGCCCGTGCCGAACTGAGCCTCCATGTTCGCGACTTGCCGAGCGGGCAGCGCATAGCCGCCGCTCCCTTCCATGTTGCTCGGCCAGATTTCATCGGCGGCGAGCTGCTCCTGCACGAAGCGGTCATAAGGCTTGTCGTCATTGAAGGCTTTGACCACCCAATCGCGATATCGCCAGGCGTTGCGGTGGTACTCCTCGGTCTCAAACCCGGCCGAGTCCGCGTACCGTGCGACATCCAGCCAGTGCCGCCCCCAGCGTTCACCGTATTGCGGCGATGACAGCAGTTCGACGATGACCGCTTCCCACGCAAACGGTGAGGGATTGTTGACAAACTTGTCGACCTGCTCCGGCGTCGGTGGCAGGCCGAGCAGATCGAAGTAGGCACGTCGAATCAGCGTCTCGCGCGGGGCCGCTGCTGCCGGAGTCAACGACTTCTCACGCAGCTTGGAGTCAACAAACGCATCAATGGGATGCACGGCTGTATCAGGCTCGCGGACAACTTCGCTGCTGGCGGTCGCGCTGCTGGCAAGTGCGTTCGGAAGCGTGATGCCGTAACGCTGCGCGAGGTGTGACTCAACGCCCGTCCGCTGTTGCTCATCGAGCGCTGCCGAGTAAATCAACAACTCGCCGACATCACCGAGGATGCCACCCGCGCCAGCCACTGCTTGTCCCAACATCACGCTGAAGTCATTCGACTGACGTGACTGAAAGTCCGGAATGGTGTCCGGACCGGTCGGCGGTCCCCAGCCCGGCATGGCTGCGGTCGGCTGACCATTGAGAAAGACGCGCGAGTTCGTCGCGAGCGGTCCAGCGGACTTGGTGATCGTGATGATGTTCGGCCGCAGGTACAGCGGCGCGAACGATCCCGGCGGCAGTAGAGCATCGTGCCCCCAACCACCGACAATCGACAATTGATGATCGGCTCCCACTGCACGCCGAATTCCCAATCCACTCGCGAGCGACTTGCCGGGATTTCCCGAGAATCCGAATTCGCCAAAACTGACAACGAGATCGTGAGGATAGCCGCCGGTGCGAGGCTTTAGATTCAGCACAATGCAGATCGTATAGGCCGAGTCCCCGAGAATCGGCAACGGATCGTTGCCCGGTGAACCGAGTCCCGCCGTCTCCGAAAACCGTACCGCCGGTTGCCCGGAGATCAGGCTCATGCCGATGAACCTCGGCGGCGATCCCGTACCATTTGGATGTGCTCCGCGCGTTGGAACCAAGTCGCGGTGATGCCCCGAACGATCGGGCCAGAGTTTCACATCGTCGTCGTCGGTCAGCTTCAAGTCCGCCGCCCGATACCACACTTCTAGCTTCGTCGAAACGCTCGCGTCGTTCGGTTCGACAGCCGCGACGCCTGTCAACGCTGGTCGCTGGCCGAACTGCTGGCGGACGCCCTCCGGCAGCGTGTTGATCGCCCGCGTGCGATCCGGCTTTTGAAACGCCCAGTGACGCCGCCAATCGCGAGCCGCCGCCGCGTCGATTGGCTCGTCGACCATCGGCGCTCCGTCGGTTAACCATTTGCGAATTGCCTCCTTCTGCCGTGCCGACAACTTCGGCTCGGTCACCGGCGGCATCTCGCCCGCCGCTATCCGCTCCCAGATCGCGCTCTGGTCCGCTTGCCCCGGAACAATCGCTGCCCCCGACTCTCCGCCGGTCAGCATCGCCGCCCGCGAATCGAGCCGCAGTCCTCCTTCTTGCTTGCCCGGCCCATGACATCGCAAGCAGCGGTCAATAAGCGCCGGCCGTACCTCCGCTTCAAACTGAGCCTCATCTGCGGCTAGCATCCCGCCCCACGACAACTGCCAGACTGCCACGACCAACAGCAAGCATGGACGAACGAACCAGCCGACATTGATCACGCCGAGCGAATGGATGGAAATAGTCATGAACTTGCCTCGTTAGCCTTTTAATCTTCGTTGCTGGCGTTGCCACGCCTGTCTCGCCTTGAGGTTGAACTCGCCGTTCTCCAGGTGCGATTTCAAATCGGCCACCGCCTGTCCCTCGTCCCCGCTGAAAAAGCTCTCCAACAGTCGTTCATGGACATAGGCGACGACACGCAAGTCATTCAATTTAGAATTGCCTTGGGCGTGATAGGCACGCATCCGACAGTAAATGCCTTGCCATACCGGTAGTAACTCATCGAGTTTCGCTGCGGTCAGAATTAACTGGTGAAACGCAGTATCCTGCCGAAGCACTTCCTGCTGATTCTGATCTTCCGCCGCATGACGCATCTTGGTGAGTACCCGCTCCCATTCCGCCCGAAGTGCCGGAGTCAGCTTCTGTAAGGCAAGTCCAAGGGCATACAACTCAAGCTGTTGACGCATCGGCGTCAGCAAGCCTTGAACGTGTTCCGCGGTGGAATCCGCCACGACCACGCCGCAGTTTGCTTTGGATGTCAGCAGTCCTTCCAACGTCAACTGCTGGAGAACCTTGCGAATCGGATGGCGACTCACGCCAAACCGAGTGGCCAGTTCTTCCTCGCGCAGCGGAGTTCCCACACCATGTTCGCCCGCCAGCAATTCCGCTCGCAGTGCGTCGCCAACCTGTTCTGCAATCGTATGAGCAATCATCGTTGCACTCACCAAATCACCCTCCTGCTTGTGAATAACCACCAGCGCGCAATCGCCAACCAAACCACGTGCTCGAGTCACATTGTATATTGGATACAATGTGACGCAAGCGTTGAGTTCTTCATAGTCGTGGGATGAGGAGTGTTCGCCTAACTGCTTCAAATTCCCGCCGTTGACCTCATGACATTACATGCGACTTCTTTTCGCTCAGCGTCGCCACCGCCTCGATAGTACATCCGGCAGAGGTCTCCGTCCTGAAACACGGTCACGGTCCCCGATGTCTCACCCTCTCAAGGACGGTCAAACCTGATGGCAACTGGTTCTTCGGCGGGGGCGTTCCAGCCGATGGCTCCCATGTGATAGCCCGCATGCAGCGGGGATTGCGCGGCGTAGAACACGGTCACGAGTTTTCCGTCGGGAAGCTGGGCCGTGCTGGGGTAGCCCATGTCGCCGGGGCCGGTCGTATAGAGCTTATGCGGCGCGCCCCATGCCTTCCCGTTGTTCTCGCTCAGTCGCGCTTCGATGCTGCCGTCGCGGCGATTCCCGTAGGTCAGCAGCAGTCGCTGATCCTTCAACCGCAGCAGGTGCGGCGGGTGGTGGTGATAGCCCGTGACGAGTCCTTCATCGGTCCAGGTTTGCCCGTCATCGGTCGAACGAAACTGTCGCAGCTCCTGCCCAAGTTCCGGAGCCGGCTTGTTGGAGGTTCTTGCGATGCAGAGCCAGTCACGGTCCGCAAGTGGCAGCAACACGCTCTCGTTGATGCCCTCGGCAATCTTGACCGGCTCAACCCACGTGAGCCCCGCGTCGCGACTAATCATCATCCATGCCGACTCGATGTTCTGATGCGCTTCATCGACCGAATAGACAATCGTCCGAAGCGTTTCGTCGCGACCACGCACGATGCTGCCGAACGGGTACGGCTTTAAGTCGCCCGGTAGCCGCTTCGGGAACTCACCTCCGAACGACCACGACTTGCCAACGTCGGTCGAGCGAAACATACGTACGTCATTCGGAGCACGCTGGCCCCGCGCGTTCGTGGCATCGTCCATCCCGCTGGCGACGACCAGCAACTCGTTCTTTGCTCCAAACCCAGACGCCCAGTGACAGTAGTTCGCATCGGCAGCCGGGCGTGGTGCAGCGATGCCCCGCTGACTCCAAGTCTGGCCCCCATCGTCACTGGCCCAACACTCAACATCCGCCGGCAACGTCGTGTGAGCCGGAGCGTTGTAGCCAAACGCCAGCAACGTGCCGTCATCAGTGATCTGAAGCTGAGGCCAGAGTCCTGCGTCTTCCGTCACGATCGTTACGAAGCTCGGCGTAATCGCTTCGACCGCAGCAAAGGGCGGAACATCGCGAGGAATATCGCGCTGCGGCTCCGCCACGGGCAGCGACTCGAAATGATGCAAAGCAGCCTGATACTCTGCGATTGCGGAGTCTGGCACGATTCCGATACTGCGAACGATCTCCTGTTGAACTCGTCGAATGAGATAGTCCTTCTCCAACTGAGAGAGACGCAGCGGTTTGCCTGGGACTTCGAAACGCCACGGGGCCGAGTGCGCGAATCGAAGCCGTCCATCGGGCCGATCTTCCTGGCAACGGACACACATCCAACCGCTGGCTTGGACATCGATCTCTGCGGTCAAGTCAGTCTGGTACGCTCCGGCGGTTGTGCGTGTCGGTGCCGTATCCTCCAGGGGAATGACCCGTCCATTCTGTACGACTTCGACGGTTTTCAAAGGGAACTCGCTCAAGATCTGCACGCTGAGTTGCGTCTGGCCACCCGACAGTGTCGCACCAGGGTGTTGATCGTTGACTTTGGCGAACAACATCGGACCCGTTGTGACGAAGCTGCGACCATCGCGGAGTCCAATCATCCAGTCCTCGTAAGAGAATCGTCGCTCGAGCGGCACATAGACGCGACTGAAACCCGCCGGAACCGGATGCACGCCGCTGGCCGTACCCGCCGTGGGCACCAGGCGAAATCCCGCGTTCAGCAGCGTGTAATATTGTCCCAAAGTGTAAGCGAGCCAATCAAATTCGTTCCCTTCCGTTCCTCCATGAGGTGGCTGTAAGAAGGCCGGGGCCTCAGTATTCCACTTCGTCAGACCAAATTCGCAACGCCACAGATGATTGTTCGCCAGCTCGTACAGCGTCGCGCCCGACATGTGGGGGAGTGTCATTCCGAATGGCCAGTCCAGTTTGTCCAGATCCATCAGCGCGCCCTCGGACCGCGCCTGATCCGCGATCGGCTTCCAGTCGGGTGCGCCCAGTGAGAAGATGCTGCGGTGGTTCAGAACAAACAGTGCCCCGAGCGTGTGGTTGTGCTCGCCCACGGTGAAGATTTCGTACTCGGTATTGCGCGGCCAGATGGCATGTGTGTCATCAATCATGATGAGACGGTCTGGGATCTCGCCACTTTGGTTCTTGTTCCCTTGCGAAGGAGCTGTGAAGGCTTTTGTGACCCAATACGTCAGCGGCAAAGCCACGTTCAGGTCTTCGGCCTGCATGACGACTGGCAGTTCATTGAGTGGACGATGCAAGTGCGTCTCGCCGCTGTACCAACCACGCTCGGCCATGTTGACCCAGCGTTTCAGTTCAACTGTTTCCACAGCCCGTTGTTCCCCCTCTGCCAAGACAATGCGGCGCGATTCGGGGAAGTATTCTTTGCCTCTTTCGATCGTCACCAGGTAAGTTCCTGCAACGAGATTTTCCGCCACGAACGGAGCTGCGGGGACACTGGTATGATGCTCGATCGAGTTCTTATTCGCCCAGTTCTGACGCTCGTAGATCACCCCATCTGTCGAGCTATGCGCTCGGACGAAGTGCCACTGCCCGGTGTCCACATTCTCCACATAAACCCGAGCCGCCACCGGCTGCCGCGTCGCGGAGTCAACGACTGAAAGGACAAATTCCGCCGGCAAAGCGGGCTTTGCAAACGCGAAGCAGAAGAGGAACAGAAACAATGGAAGTTTAGATTTTCTCAAGTCAGTATCTCCTTGATGACATGTCCATGTACGTCGGTGAGTCGATAGTCCCGACCGCCATAGCGATACGTCAGGCGTTCGTGATCGAGTCCCATTAAGTGCAGAATCGTGGCGTGCAGGTCGTGGACGTGGACCTTGAACTGGATCGCGTGCCAGCCGAAGTCGTCGGTGGCGCCATGAATCAGGCCTCCTTTGATGCCGCCCCCAGCCATCCACATCGTGAAGCCAAAGGGATGATGTTCACGGCCATCGGCTCCTTCGGCAGTTGGTGTCCGTCCGAATTCGCCACCCCAGACAACCAGCGTGTCTTCGAGCAGGCCGCGAGCTTTGAGATCGCCCAGCAGTGCGGCAATCGGTTGGTCGATGCCCTGGCATCGAGCGGGGAGGGAATTGCGGATGTCGCCGTGATGATCCCAGCCGCCCGTCCCGGTGTCGTAGAGTTGGACGAAGCGGACGCCGCGTTCCACAAGCCGCCGTGCAAGGAGGCACTGGCGACCAAAAACTTCTGTCGGCTTTTGATCCAGTCCATACATCGACTGCATGGCCGCGCTCTCGCTTGACAAATCGAACGCCTCCGGGGCGGCAGCCTGCATTCGAAACGCGAGTTCGAACGATTCGATGCGGCCTTCCAGAGTGGACTGATTCAACCGGTCCTGCTTGTGGCGGTCGTTGAGTTGTCGCAGGAAATCGAGCTTCGTTCGTTGCCTCGCCACGTCACCCACCGTCGTGAGATCAGCGACTGGATTGGCAGCATCTTGCACCCAAGTTCCTTGATGCATCGCGGGCAGGAAGCTGGAACTCCATAACGGCGCGCCTTGGAACGGTGGTGCTGGAGCGAGGACCACGAAGCTCGGCAGATTCTGGTTCTCGCTCCCCAGACCGTAGTTAACCCAGGAGCCAAGTGATGGACGCGAGAAGGCTTGCTCGCCCGTGTTCATCTGGAGCGCAGCCCCCGAATGATTGATGTTGTCGGCGACCATTGATCGGATCACGCACAGATCATCGACATGCCGGGCTGTGTGGGGCAACAGTTCGCTGACATCGGTCCCGCATTCGCCGTGCTTGGCAAACTTCCAAGGCGATCCGAACAGATTGCCGGTTTTCCCACGTTCAAGTTTCGGTTTCTCGAACGGAAGCGGCTGGCCGTTCCGCGCGAGTACGACAGGCTTCGGATCGAAGAGGTCGATCTGCGACGGTCCACCGGGCATAAAAAGAAAGATGCACCGCTTGGCTTTCGGAGCGTGATGGGGTCTCAGGCTGGAACCCGCATCGTCTGCCCGCGCGAGCAGATCGTTTAAGGCCAATATGCCAAAACCAGTTCCGGCGGTGGCCAGCATAGCGCGGCGATTGAGAAGTTGATTCATCGGGTTCACTTTCCGTGATTCAATCGAGGTACGCGAATTCATTGCTGCACAGGAGTGTATGGGTGTAGTCGTCCCAAGAAGTTGCGGCGATGTACGACAGCGCCAGTTGCAATTCTTCCTCGGTGGGCAAGCGCGCGAGGACCAATTCAAAGGCGAGACGCACCCGCGCCGGATCATCATTCGCAGCGGAATTAAGCCGGGCCGCGAGATGCCTGGCTTCCGCTAGCACGAAGGGATTGTTGAGCAGAAACAAAGCCTGCGGCGCGACGGTGGAACCCGTTCGCGTTTCTACCGACGCCTCGGGATTGGCAGCGTCAAACAGGGTTGAGAAGTTGCTGCGATCGAAGCGCGTCGTGGCGACATAGAGAGTCCGCCTGCGGATCATGAGGTCTGCGGTCGCAGGTCCGCCGGGCGTGCGATCGAGCTGCCCGCTCACGGCGAGCATCGCGTCGCGCAACGGCTCGGCTTCGAGTCGGCGTGCGTTCATCCGCGCGAGCCAGCGATTGTCCGGGTCGTGAGCGGCCATCTCCGGCGGCACCGCGCTGGATCGCTGATACGCCGCCGACTGCATGATGCACCGGTGAAGTTGCTTTACCGACCAGCCATCTTGAATGAACTGCACCGCCAGCCAGTCGAGCAGCTCCGGGTGCGAGGGTTGGTCGCCGAGTTTGCCGAAATTGTTTGGCGTCCGCGAAAGGCCCTCGCCGAAGTGATGCTGCCACACGCGATTCACCATCACGCGGGCCGTGAGCGGGTTGTTGGGACTGGCAATCCATTGGGCCATTTGCAACCGTCCGCTGCCGGTGATTTCGGGCTGCGCCTCTCCAGCGAAGAACTCCGGCATCCGCCGCTTCACTACTGGCCCGAGCCGCGTGTAGCTGCCGCGGAGGTGGAGATTTACATCCTGCACAGCGGGGAAAAGACTGCCCGGCGTGCCGCCCTCCTGCACGAAATGGCCGAGCGGCAAGGGCACCGCGATGACCTTTTGCAAAGCGTCCCGCTCGGCGAGCAATAGCCGATTCTCCGGCGAGTCGTCGGCCTGCACGGATGGCGCCTCGGCCAGCACGGACACGCGGAATTTTCCCAGCGAATAAGTATCCGCATGATTGTGCGTGAGAGTGAACGCGAGCCGCGTGCCCGCAGCCAACTGCAAGACCTCGCCGACTTCAAAGACTGCGGCGTGATTCACCCCGCGCTGCGGGCTGACGGCCCAGCCGATGTTCGGCTTGCCCTCCAGCGCGGCGGCGACGGGAAAGCCGACCTGCTCGAAATCCGCGCTGACTTTCACCCACTGGAACGGAGTGGAATCGCCAGATGAATTCGCCGGAGCGAATGTGGCCGCGAATTGATTGAGCACGAAGTTGCCATCGCCCGCCCGCCCCGGCCCGCTAACGGGCAGGCTCGCATCCGCCAGCGCCTCCAGCCGCACGGCCTTGATGGCCAGCTCCGACGGGGCCACCGCTTCGACGGTGTAGGTGTCATTCACTGCGGCGCCGCTCACCGTCACAGCTCCATCCGCATCAATCCTGCCCATGGCACCGGCCGCGCTGGCGAACCGCGCTGGCATCAGAACCAAACCGCCCACGGACAGCTCCGCGAGCCGCCGCCGCTGCTCACTCGACGACAATTCGGCGGTCACTTCAGCCAGCCGTTTCTCCATCTGAGCGCGCTCTGCCAGCATCGCCGGTTCAGCGAACGGAGCCCGTCGAATCACTGTGCCCGCTCCCTTCGCTGCGAGATTCTCCAACACGCGGGTGCTGTAAAAAATTCCCGCCAGCCCGTAGTAATCCTCGGCGGTGATGGGGTCGAACTTGTGGTCGTGGCAGCGTGCGCAAGAGACCGTGAGGCCCAGGAACGCCTTTCCCGCCACCTCAATCTGGTCGTCCACGATGTCGCTGACGATTTTGTCTTTGTCCGCATCGCCATGGTCCACCGAGCCGATGCAGAGGAATCCGGTCGCCGCCAAGCCATCGAGCCGCGCCTGCTCGTCTGCGGCGGGCAGCAAATCGCCCGCAAGCTGATGCGTGATGAACTGATCGTAAGGCAGGTCGCGGTTCAGCGCCGCTACGACCCAGTCGCGATAGCGGTAAGCCTCATGCAGCTCGTAGGTATAGGACGCATTGTATTCGCGAGGATGGACGAATAGGTCCGTGTAGCGCACCACATCGAGCCAGTGTCGCCCCCAGCGTTCGCCGTAATGCGGCGACTCAAGCTGCCGCTCGACGACCCGCATGAAGGCCTCCGGCTGCACGTCTTTTAGAAAAGCGTCCGTCTCCTCCGGCGTCGGCGGCAGCCCCGTCAGGTCAAACGTCGCGCGCCGCAGCAGCGTGCGTTTGTCTGCGGGTGGAGCGGGCGGCAGCGCGTGCTTTTCCAAATCCGCGTCGATGAACGCATCAATCGATGGCTGCAACGGCGCACCGTTCATCGCCAGCGGCGGCGCGACCGCTTTCAACGGCTGGAAAGCCCACCACGTATTCGCCTCCGCCACGTTCATCCCGCCAATTCTCGCCTCAGCCGTTCGCGGGTCATGCGCGCCCGCCTTCACCCACGCCTCTAAGTCCGCGACTTGCTGTGCGGAGAGCTTTCCGCCTTCGTCCTCAGGCGGCATCTGGATGTCCGTGTCGGTGTAACGAATCGCATGCACGAGCAAGCTGGCTTCAACATCTCCTGGTACAATCGCCGCCCCTGAATCCCCGCCCTTTACCCACCCCTCGCGCACATCTAGCCGAAGCCCGCCCATCTGTTTCTCCGCTCCATGGCACTTCACGCAACGAGCGATCAACACCGGCCGCACTTGTTTCTCAAAGTGCTCGATCGCCGCACTGTCTTCGGCCAGCACTGGCGATGTCACAGCACCCTCGCAACACAACAGGCCAATCACGACCGCGACGACGATCGTTCGGGTCCAATTCGGGGTGCAAAGATTCCGGGAGTAACGCTGTGTCGCCATCAAATACTGGTCTCTCATTGTCATCACGTCAAAATCTCCTTTACGACTCGGCCATGCACGTCGGTCAGTCGATAATCCCGTCCACCATAGCGATACGTCAGGCGTTCGTGATCGAGGCCCATTAAGTGCAGAATCGTGGCGTGCAAGTCGTGGACGTGGACCTTGTCCTGGATTGCATGCCAGCCGAACTCGTCGGTTGCACCGTGAATCAGGCCCCCTTTGATGCCACCCCCAGCCATCCACATCGTGAAGCCAAAGGGATGATGTTCGCGGCCATCGCCACCCTCGGCGGTCGGCGTCCGGCCGAACTCGCCCCCCCAGACAACCAGTGTATCATCCAGCAGGCCGCGGCTTTTGAGATCATCCAGCAAGGCGGCACAAGGACGGTCAATCGCCGCGCACTCTGTCGGTAAGCCTGTACGGATTCCGCCGTGATGATCCCACGAGCCGTAATTGACCTGCACAAAACGGACGCCCCGTTCGACAAGGCGACGCGCCATCAGACACTGTTTGCCGAATTGATCGGTCCCAGGTGCATCAATCCCGTAAGCGGTTCGGGTCGCTGCACTTTCCCGAGCTAGATCAAATGCTTCGGGAGCTTCTGACTGCATCCGATAGGCGAGTTCGAAAGACTCGATTCGCGCTTCCAATTGTTCGACTCCCGGTCGGGAGGCCTGATGATGGCGATTTAACTGTGCCAGGG
>Ga0209702_10005657_pt1 | contig 16796 bp, 4 predicted proteins | sample FRY01_FD_187210 | JGI IMG/M metagenome (GOLD analysis project Ga0209702, IMG submission 187210) | Freshwater microbial communities from Lake Fryxell liftoff mats and glacier meltwater in Antarctica - FRY-01 (SPAdes) (version 2) | ecosystem: Environmental > Aquatic > Freshwater > Ice > Glacier...
CCCTCTAGCGCCCCAACCCCTGTACGGGAGGCCCTTGTGGCCTCCCTCTAGCGCCCCAACCCCTGTACGGGAGGCCCTCATAACCTCCCTCTAGCGCCCCAACCCCTGTACGGGAGGCCCTTGTGGCCTCCCTCTAGCGCCCCCACCCACGTCTTAGTGGGCGCCCTTCTTCGGGCGCAGCGTGGTCGTGCCGGCGAGGTGCTCGTTCCACGTCCCCGGCTCGAAGCCGTTGTCCACCTCTTCCATCGTGATGCAGTCCGGCACGGGGCAGACGATCTGGCACAGGTTGCAACCCACGCATTCGTCTTCGTCGACCACCGGCACGTGGGACCCTGCCTCGCTCGGGTGGATGCACTGGTGCGCCCCATCATCGCAAGCCACCATGCAGAGGTTGCACCCGATGCACTTCGCCGCGTCGATCTTCGCCACCGTCTCGTAGTTCATGTCCAGGTCCCCCCACTCGGAGTACGCCGGAATCGCTTTCCCTACGAAATCACCAATCTTCTCATAGCCTTTGTCGCCCATGAACTGAGTCAGGCCTTCGATCATGTCCTCCACGATCCGGTAGCCCCGCAGCATCACCTCGGTACACACCTGCACGCTGGACGCGCCAAGAGCGATGAACTCCACCGCGTCCCGCCAGTTCGCCACGCCGCCAATCCCGGAGATCGGCAACCCAAACCTGGCCTCGCGCGCCAACGCCGCCGTCATGTGCAGCGCGATCGGCTTCACCGCCGACCCGCAATACCCACCATTCGTCGACAACCCGCCGACCCTCGGCTCTGGCACCATCCGGTCGATGTCCACGCCGATGATGCTCTTAATCGTGTTGATCAGCGAGACCCCGTGCGCCCCGCCCGCCTTCGCCGCCAACCCGTGTGGCACGATGTTCCCGACGTTCGGCGTCAGCTTCACCAGCACCGGCACCGTCGAATACTTCACCGCCCAGCTGGTGATCTTCTCGTTCGCCTTCGGCTCTTGGCCGACCGCCGAGCCCATCCCGCGCTCGCACATCCCATGCGGACACCCAAAGTTCAGCTCAAGCCCATCCGCCCCGGCGTCAATCGACCGCAGAATAATGTCTCTCCACTCTTCCTCGGTCTCGACCATCAGCGACACGATCATTGCGTGCTTCGGGAATTGCTTTTTTACATCGAGGATTTCACGGAAGTTAATGTCCAGCGACCGGTCGGTAATCAGCTCAATGTTATTGAAACCAATATTCTTCTTCCCACCATAGCTGTGCCCACCGAACCGGCTCGACACGTTCTGAATCGGCTGCCCCAGCGTCTTCCACACCGCCCCACCCCAACCGGCGTCAAAGGCCCTCTTTACCTGGTCCCCCGAGTTCGCCGGCGGCGCCGACGCCAACCAGAACGGATTCGGGGAGATGATCCCCCCCGTGTTCGATGTCAGGTCCACTTTCTTGCGTGTCGCACTCATGAGGAAGCTCCTTCGATGACAACCTTTTCACCACCAAGGAACCGGTCGATCGCGATCGCCGCGTCCCGCCCCTCAGCCACCGCGTTCACCACCTCGGTCCCGCCCGAGATCAGGTCCCCGCCGGCCCACCACTTGGCGCGCCCAGTGAACCCATCCGAGTCCACCACAAGGCGCCCCTTCTCAAAGGACATCCCGTCCAGCCCGGCCAACATCGAGCCCAGCTTCGCCTGCCCAATCGCCACCAGCACTAGGTCCGCCGCGATCTCATATTCACTGCCCGCCACCGGCTTCTTCGCCGCGTCCAGCCGCAACCCGCGCACCGCGCCGACATGCCCATCGCCCCGGTCGACATAGGCCACCGGCTGCGTCTGCCACGCCGCCTTCACGCCCTCAACCTTGCCGGCCTCCCACTCATGCATGTAGCCGCTCATCGCCGCCTCGACCCCACGATAGACCATGGTCACCTCGTCGATGCCCAAGCCCCGCAGCTCGCGAACCGCGTCCAGAGCCGTGTTGCCGCCCCCAATCACGCTGGCCCGAGCCACAGCGCTCGCGTCGAATGGCTGCAACTTGATGCGCTCGATAAACGCCACCGCGCCCTCGACCCCCGCCAAGTCTTCCCCGGGCACGCCCAAGTGATTGTCCTCACCCAAGCCGATCCCAAGGAACACCGCGTCGTAGTCGGCCTCTAGCTGCTGGAACGTCACGTCCCTACCGATCTCGACGCCGGTCCGGATCTCAATCCCGCCAATCTTGAGGACCCAAGCCACCTCTTCCAGCGCCTTATCAGCCTTCATCTTGTACGGAGCCACACCCGTGGTGTTCAAACCACCGACCGTGTCCCTCTTCTCAAAGATGACCACCCGATGCCCAAATCGTCGCAGCCCGTGCGCACACGCCAGCGACGCCGGGCCGGCACCCACCAGCGCCACAGTCTTGCCTGTGTCCGCGCCCGCTTCGTAGAATTCCCAGCCTTCCTCGAAGGCCTTGTCCGTCGCGAAACGCTGCAGCTTCCCGATCTGAATCGGCGGCTCGTCCATCCGGTTGTAAACACAGTCGCCCACGCACAGCACCTCGACCGGACACACGCGTGAGCAGCTCATCCCAAGGATATTGCTGTCGAAGATCGTCCGAGCCGACCCCTCCACGTTGCCCGTCGAGATCTTCCGAATAAACTCCGGGATGTTGATCCCCGTCGGGCACGCCTGAATGCAGGGCGCATCAAAGCAGTAAAAGCAGCGATTCGCCTCGGCCACCGCCTGGCGCAGGGAGTAGGGCGGCTTGAAGTCTTCAAATACCGCTTCGCCCCGATCTCCGGGAAGTTTGTCGCTCATCCGTCTCTCCGTGTTTGGCCGGGGCGACGATGCCATGACGACCCCCAGCGTGACCACTTACTGCCCGCACCCTAAACGAGCACGCCCGCGCTCGCAAGCGCACGCCGGCCATCACGGTCATGGAGAGCCTCGTAGAGGCGGGGCTTGTCTCATGTTTTAGACAAGGCCTCGTAGAGGCGGGGCTTGTCTCACCCTTGAGAAGGCCTCGCAGGGGCGGGGCTTGTCCCCGCCCGAAGCTTTCCCATGTGAATTCAGCCTATTGTGGCCGATATTCGCGGGCGGGCCCAAGGCACCGCCCGCACAGGCCCTACGTCTTCGACGGTCGCGGGCGGGCCCAAGGCACCGCCCGTACCGGCCCTAGTATTCGATATTCGCGGACGGGCAAAAGACACCGCCCCAGCGCTTAGTAGAAACCCAGCTCCAGCCGAGCCTCTTCGCTCATCCGCTCGGGGGTCCAAGGCGGGTCAAAGGTCAGGTCCACCAGCGCCTCGCTCACCCCGGGGAGCTCGCGCACCTTGGCCTCGACGTCATCCTTCAGCACCTGCCCCATGCCGCAGCCAGGCGCGGTCAGGGTCATCGTCACTGAGATCTTCTTTTTGCCCTCGTCCCCATCCTGGATATCGAGCCCATAGACCAGCCCCAAATCCACAATGTTCACGGGGATCTCCGGGTCGAAGCAGGTCCGCAGCTGCACCCACACGGCCTCTTCGATCTCCAGCGGCTTTCCATCGGCCCCGTGCCCAAGCTGCGGCCCCTCGGGCGGCTCCCGCCCGATCACCTCCGCGTCGCGCCCTTCAACCCGCACTAGGTGTCCGGTCTCCAAGCGCACCGTAAAGTTCCCGCCGAGCACCTGCATAACCCAGCCGCGCGTGCCCCCAGGTACATCCAGTGGCGTCCCGTCCGGGATCTGGATGACCGTGGTCTCGCCGCCAAAAACGACTTCTTCTTGCATGGTGGGCGCCCCTTCGGCCTGCATCAGGCCCGTGTCGCGCGTATTTTAAGAGGCGCCTCCACAAAGACAAGGAATAAATGGACTGATTTGGTCCGATTCGCAATGCGACCGACGTTCCTGCAGGTCCAGGGGTCCTGCAGGTCCAAGGGTCCTGCAGGTCCAGGGGTCCTGCAGGTCCAAGGGTCCTGCAGGTCCGACTCATTTGGTCCGATTCGCCCGGGGCCTCGTTCCGCGCGCCCTCAGCCCGGATCGTCCCGCCGTCTGCCGCCAGAAAAGTCCAAGGGTCCTGCACGCGAGTCCAAGGGTCCTGCACGCGAGTCCGAGGGTCCTGCACCTCCTCCCGCCACAGCTTTAACCGCCGATTCACCCCGCAACGCCCCCATATTCCGAGCCTTCCCGCCTCGCCCGGATCAGTATAACAATAGTCCACTTTTGATCGGGCGTCGGACCATGCTAGACATCAAAACTAGCGCTCGGCACTCGCCCGCTGCGCCGTCACGAACTGTTAATCGATCCCGGAGCCTCGCGTACACGATGCCAGCCTTCACCCCCGGCTTCCCGCGCTCTGCGGCCACCACGGCCGCACCCCCGCTTCGCTCCGCGCCCCCCAAGAGGTTCGCCTTGACCCCACTCCTCAGAACGCCCCCCGGACTGCGCTTCCTCGCCTCCGCCGCCGTGTTCGCCGCGCTCGCCTTCATCGGCTCCGCCCCCGCCCACGCGGCCTCCGACGCCATCTGCGGCACCACCCTCACCGAGTCCCTCACCCTCACCGAGGACGTCGACTGCACCGGCTACTCCGGCGTCGCGCTCACCCTCGCCGCACCCGACATCACCCTCGATGGCGCTGGGTTCCGTTTCCTCGCCCCCGACGCCTCCGTCGCGATCTCGGTCGCCTCGACCGTCACCGGCGTGACGATCGAGAACATTGACGTCCTCGGCTGGTGCACGGGCGTCGGCGTCCAGATCACCGGCGGCTCCGGCCACACCATCCGAAACCTCCGCGCCGACGGCCGCTCTATCGGTCTCGACATCAAGAACACCAGCGCCCTCACCCTCGCCGACATCGAGATCGACGCCGCCGCCGAGGTCGCCCTCGCTCTCAAGGACATCACGCTCCCCCTGACGCTCGAGAACCTCGCCCTCACCGGCAGCGCCATTGGCCTGACCCTCGATGGCTTCGATGGCCCCTTCTCCCTAGACGCCGCCGCCATCGCGGACATCTCGGGGAACGACGTCGGCATCTCCTTCGTCACCAACGTGTCGAACGTCACTGTGTCCGACCTCGCCATCGACGGGGCCGACCTCGGGATCAACGCCCCTCATTCCTCACTCCAGGGCCTCACCTTCCGAGACCTCGATCTCTCCTCGCCCATCGGCGCCGGCACCGGCCTCTACCTCACTGGGCCCAACCACACCCTCGAGAACATCACCGTCATCCGCCGCGAGTTCGGTGTGCGCGCGGTCGCCGCCGAGGACCTCACCATCAACGGCCTTATCGTCTCTGGCGCCACGAACACCGGCCTTCGCCTCAACGCCCCAGTCGGCCAGCTCGATCTGAGTAATGTTGCTATTCGTTACAGTAAGAACGCCGTCTGGCTCAGCGACTTCGCGCCCACGACTCCAGTCCTCTACGACGCCTTCGACGCGGCCGCCGGCGAAGGCTCCTTTCGTTTCCTCGGCGACAATGACATCAACCTCCTCCTCCAAAACGTCGGCAATGTGACATTTGCCGGCTTTGCGGCCGACGCCCTCATCACGTCCATTGATGCCAGCGCGACGACCAACCGCAACCTCGGCTTCACCGACCTCGATCTCTCGACCAAGCGCCGCGGCGGCACCGGCCTCGCGCTCGCCGGCACCAACCATCGGATCACCCGCGTCACCGCCAACGACCTGCAATATGGCATTTCGGCGATCGGGGTCGTCGGCCTCACCGTCGACCATATCATCGCCGCGCGAAACTCCACATCTGGCCTCCGTCTTGAGAGTGTCACTGGGACCGTCAGCCTCCGACGCTTGGACCTGCAGGACAATAGCCAGGCCCTGACCCTCGTCGACTTCGCCGGCACCCAGGCCATCCCTCGCGTCATCAACGGCTGGAACGCCGGCACCAACACCGGTGCCATCGAGACCGTCGCGGGCAGCACCCGAGGCATCGACGCCTCGAACACCCGCGACGTCATCTTCGAGAACCTCGTGTTACCAAACCGCCAAGCCGGTCTCTACCTCCGCGACGCGGACAATACCCGCCTCGTCGCGCGCAACATCGACGCCACGGGCCCCGGTGACGGCAACGGCGTCGATATGGCCGGCCTCAACCACCGCGTCGAGAATGTCATCGCCCACACGCGCGCCAATGGCCTCTTTCTATCCGCGGCCAGCGGCACGGTCGTCACCGGCCTCCAGGCCTCGCGCTGCTCGACCGCCGGCATCAGCCTCATCGGCTACACATCAACCCAGGCGGCCCCGACCTTCGCCAACGTCGACATCCGCGACAACGCCCGCGGCTTCTCGTTCGCTAGCTGCAGCAAGACGATGACCATCTCGGGCAGCAACGGAATCGATATGGCCGGCAGCTCCACCGGCGTCTTCCTATCGTTTTCACAAAACATCACATTTGAGGACCTCCGCCTCGACACCACGACCTACGGCGTCCTCGCCACCCAAAGCTCCAACGCCTCGCTGACCTTCCGTCGCGTTGACGCATCCAGCGTCGGCGGCGGCATCGGCTTCGCCCTCCGTGGCAACACTCACAAGTTTTTTAGTTGCGTCGCCAATGACCGCGCGACCGGCCTCAGCTTCACGAACGGTAGCGCCCTCCAAATCGATGGCCTCACCGCCCAGCGCGCCACGGATGCGGCCCTTGCGATTGACACCATCGGCTCAACCCTCACGCGCCCCACCCTGACGAACCTCGACCTCCGCGACAGCAACGTCGGCCTACGCCTCACCGGCGTCCAGCCGTCTATGACCATCGACGCCAACACGAACCTCGACGTCACCGGCTCTCACATTGGCATCGAGCTCGCGTCGATCTCCGGCCACACCATCCGTAACATATCACTTAAGACCACCGGCACCGCCATCCTCGCCGAGTCCGGCAACAGCAATCTGACCCTCACGGACCTCGACCTCACCGGCTACGGCACCGGCGTCGGCATCAAGCTCGGCCGCGAGATCAGCACCACCGCCAGCTTCGCCGCCGGCAGTAACCACATCGTCACCGACGTCCTCTTCGCGGACCGTGGGATCGGCCTCATCGCGATCAACCCAGATAACCTGACACTCCGTCGGCTGACCTTCGTTGGCAACACCACCGGCCTCTTCCTACAAGGCCTCGGGCAATCCGTCCCAGGCACCCTCGGCGCGCCCGTCCTCGACACCCTGATGTTCGATAACAACGGGACGGCCGTCGCCCTGACCGATGTGCGCCAGGCCCTCGTCCTCGACGGTACGACTCACGGCCTCACCTTCGCGAACAATCTCCGCGGCATCACCATTGAAAAAAGCCGCCTCGTGACCGTCCGTAACGCCACCCTCGGCGCCCGCGATTTCGGCGTCCTCGCCGGCAACGGCAACACCGAGCTGACCTTTAGCGACCTCGACCTCTCCGGGCCCGCCGGGGGAATCGGCATCCAGCTAGGCACCGACGCCTCGAACGTCCTGCTCAACGCCGGCACCACCCACCGCCTCGAGCGACTGACTATTGACGACCGCGCGACCGGCGTCTTGGCCCTCGGCGCGACCAGCCTCACCCTCACTGAGCTCACCGTCCGCCGGGCCACCGACAAGGCCATCCGCCTCGTCGACACGACCCGGCCCCTGACGCTGACGCGCCTCAGCCTCCTCGACAGCGCCACCGGTCTCGAGCTCGACGGCCTCAGCGGCACCGCCGCCACGCCCCTTTCCATCCGCAGCGCGACCGCGGGCTTCACGACGGGGGCCATCACCTCCCTCACGGGCTGCGACACGGGCATCCTCTTAAAGCGCACCTCTTACCTGTCCCTTAATACAATGACCATCGACGCTCGCGCCCGCGCCATCGACGCCGACGCCACGACCAATAACAACCTCAGCTTCGTCGACCTTGACCTCTCTGGCCCCTTCGCCGGCATTGGGCTCGTGCTCTCGGGGGCGACTCATAGCCTCTTGCGCGTCATCTCGAATAGCCGAGCCGTCGGCGTCCAGATCAACGGCGCGTCGGCCCTCACTCTCAATGATGTCCGCGCCGCCGCCGCCAGCACCGCCGCCATTCGGCTCGTCAGCGTGACCTACCCAATAAGCATGACCGGCGTCCGAGCCACCGACAGCGCCGCCGGGCTCGTCATTCAAACAACAGGCGGCACGGGGTCCCTCGCGCTCAACTCGACCTCCGTCGCCGGTATCACGGGCAACCTCAACGCGATCATGCTCACTAGCGCCACTGGCGTCACCGTGGACTCGGCGGGTCTCGGCGTGACAAACAGCAGCGGCACCTACAAGACCGCCGCCCCGGCCAACGACGCCCTCTGCGGTCAGACCGTCGCCGCCTCCGTCACCCTCAGCGCTGACCTTAATTGCCCTAGCACCACCGGCGCGGTCTTTACCGTCAATAGCCCAGATATTACCATTAACGGCGGCGGGTTTCGCGTCGTCGCGCCCCACGCCAGCGCGGTCGTCTCAGCCACAAACCAGCAGCGCATCACGGTCCGCGATCTCAACCTGTCGGGCCGCTACGCATTCGGCGATGGCGTCTTCATCTCGGGTGGTAGCGGTCATGTCGTCAGCAACGTCACCGCCAGCCGGCGCGCGCGGGGCGTGAACCTCCAGGGCACTCAAGATAGTCAGATCACAAACCTTACTGTCGAAAATGCCAGCATCGTGGGCCTCCGCATCGTCGGTCATACCGTCCCGTTGACGCTGACCGCCTTGAACCTCGTCAACGGCGACGGTACCGGCGTCCACTTCGAGAATATCGACGGCAACCCCACCGACACCGCCGGAGCCAATCTTGTCCTTGGGCTCACAGCATTCAGGTCTCTCACGGGAAACGCCACGTCCATTGCCCTCGCAGGACTTGTCTCCGATATCAACTTTGACGGTCTACCGGCCCTCGATGGTCGCACCTTTGGTCTCAATGCCGACGGCATCGGAAACCTCCGCCTCTCGTTCATCAACCCCAATGTCACAGGCCCGCGCGCGTCTGGCGTCGGTCTGGCCCTCAGCGGCACGAACCACAGCGTCACCGGGCTCATATCGTCGCGCCGCGGCACCACCCTCGACTTCCGTGGCGGCACGGGCTTCAGCCTCGACGCCCCGCGCATCACGAAGAGCTCGGTCGCTGGTATTCGCCTCTTTAGCCTCGGCACCGGCACGACCCTCAATGATCTCAGCGCAGAGGGTGGCGCCATCGGCCTCCTCCTCGCCGGGACGACTCGGACCGCCGCGACCCAGCTCACGGTCGGGCGCTATACCACCGGGACGGGGGCCGTGACGTCCCTTCTCCGCAACGGAATTTCATTGCAGGTCGAAGGAAGCGCCTACCTTCGTGTCGAGAATCTCCGCCTCGACGGTGCCCTCTCCGGCTTGCGCGCCCTGACCGGCAACACGAACCTCACACTCGCTGGATTGGACCTCTCGGCCGCCCAGGGCGCGGGCACGGGACTCGAGCTCGCCGGAGCGGGACACACCCTCACAGACCTCGTCGCCTCGCGCCGCGGCGTCGGCTACCAAGTTCAGAACACGACAAACCTCGTGATGGCGCGCGCCACAGCAAGAGGCGCCCTAGGTACGGGGTTCTCATTCAGCGCCATCGCCTCCTTCGCCGGCGTCGAGCGCCTGTCCGCCCCCTACGCGACCGTCGGCGTCGCCCTGCAGAGTCTGACCGGAACCGCGGCCATTCCTATCGCCATTACGGGGTTCGACGCGACCATGGGCGTCGGCGCCATCTCGGACCTCAAGGGCACGGACACGGCCATCCGCGTCACAAACAGCTCGTACGTCAGATTATTGGGCGTCGCGGCGCCCGGCCGCACCCTTGGCGTCGACGTCGCGACCGCCGGCAGCACCTTCGTGTCCATTGAAGACGCGGACCTCTCGGGACCGCGCGGCCTAGGCACCGGCGCCTCGTTGACCGGCGCCGACCTGACCGTCCGCGACACGACCATCATCCGCCGCGCCGCGGGCGTCGCCGCGACATCTGCCCCGCGTCTCACCCTCAATGGGCTCAGCGTCGTTGGCGCGACGGTGGAAGGCGTCAAGCTTAGCAACACCACCCCGCCATTCACTCTCCGAAACCTCTCGCTGACCCGAGGTGCTGACGGCCTGTCTCTGTCCGGGATCACCGGGGCAGTGGCAACACCGATCGTCATCGACGCCTGGAACGCAGGCCAGGGTACAGGCGCGATCGCGAGCTTGGAGGACAACCTTGTGAGCCTGCGCCTTGTCAGCTCAAGGTATGTAGATGTCAAAGATCTGACGCTCGACGGCGAGGTCAATGGTCTGCTGGCGAATGTCGGAAACCGTGACCTGACACTACGTCGGTTAAATATGAACGGCCCGGGCGCCGGGATGGGTCTCACACTTCAGGGGTTAGGCCATAGTTTGAGCGACCTCACAGCCGACATCCGCAGCACGGGCCTCCGATTCGAAACCGCAAGTGGCGTTATCGGCGCCAATCTACGTGCGCGCTATTCGGCAATTGGTCTCTCCCTTCACGGGTACTCGCAATCGAACGCAGTACCGGTATTTACCGGTCTCGATTTTCGGGACAATGACCAAGGCGTGGTCTTCACGTCTTGGTCATCCACTGGCGCGTTCGGGCCCGGCACAGGTTTGGACGTGACCGGGAGTTCTACCGGCGTTCTCTTTGGTACCAGCACGACGACCGCGACCCTTAAGGGCGTCACGGTCTCGGCCCTTAGCCGGGGTATTGGGATGAATACGTTTTCGCAGAACCTTGTGTTTGAGAACCTAAATCTCGTCGGACGAGGCAATGGGTTTGGTCTGCTTCTGGTAGGATTCGGTCATGTAATTAGGAACGTCTCGGTCACCGGATTTGGCGCGGGGATTTCCGCTACGGGCTCTTATGGAGCAAGGCATGTGTTTGAAACGGTCTCAGTCTCTGGGTGTACAACTGGAGTTAGTTTAGACAACTACAATAATGCCAGCCAAGGTTCGCCGACGGTCTCAGGTCTGTCGCTGCCAAATAATAGCGTCGCGCTATACATCTCTCAGCTGCGCGTCCCTTTTCTTCTGGATGGCGCAAATGGCTTTAGCGTCGCCGGCTCAGTAGTCGGGGTGCAGTTTGTGACAACCAATTACGACGTCACCTTGCAGAATCTCTCCCTCCATACGCTTGGAACGGCGGTGGATGTTCCATTGGGCAATGACCGGCATGTATTTAGAAACATTAATGCCTCAGGTTTCGGTCGAGGTGTCGCCTTCTCTCTGGCAAGCGGCGCGAACCACCTCTTCGAAGACGTTGTCGTACACGATCGCGAAGGTGGTATTGTTGGAACCAGCACGAGCGCCTTAACTCTTGATTTTGTTGGTTTCCGGGGCATCAGTGGCCCGGCCTTGTCGCTTTCGTCAATCAAGGCACCGCTGTTGCCGCCTGCGTTTACGGACGTGAGCATTGTCTCTGCGTCCACCGGCCTACGCTTTGCGGATTTTGATGGCCCCCTTGCGCTAAACGGTGCCGGTCTAACGACCGTCCGCAACAACAGCATAGGCGTGGAATACACCTCAGGCGTCCAGAACGTGACCCTCTCCGACCTCAGGACCTCAGCCACGGCCTTCGGTATCTCTGCGGCCGGGACGGACAACCACGGAAACACCTTCCAAAACGTCGACGTCAGCGGCCAATGCCGCGGGGTTGGTATTGCATTGAAGGGCTCGGACCACCGGCTCTTGGACTTCACCGCCGCAAATCGCGCCACGGCAGTTCAAGCCACCGACGTCGCAGGTCTCTCTATCGCCGACGGCTCTATCGGCGCTAGCCGCCAAGGCATTACCGTCACAGGCACCCCACCGGCGATCAACACGACCGTCGCCGTCGATGCCGCGAACAGCACCACGCGTCTTAAAATTACAAACATCACCAACATTTATGTGGGCCAAAAGCTGACCTTTAACGGCACCCAGCGCACGGTCGCCACGATCGCCGGCAGCATCCTGACCCTGACCACCGCCCTCGCCTCGACCCCGGCGGCCGGCGCCGTTGTCCGTAGCCTCACATATAACCAACCCGTCCTCGCCGTCCTTCGAACCGACGTCTGCGCCAACGGCACTGGCCTGTCCGTCTCTGGCGGCTCGGCGACCGCGACCAGCAACTACTGGCGCGACCCCAGCGGCCCTCGGCACACATCCAACCCCACCGGCACTGGCGACCGGGTCGTCGCGACGACCGTCACCCTCAGCCCCTGGCTGCTGGTACCCTTCGACAAGGCCACGCCCTATTGCAACAACGCGCCCATCCCCGACGCGGGCGACGCCATGACCGTCTGCCAAGGCGACACCGTGACCCTCGACGGCACGGGCTCTTTCGACCCCGATGACGAGCCCATCACCTATAGGTGGACACAGGTCACGGGCCAAACCGTGCCGCTCAGCACCACCGACACAGCCACCGCGACCTTCGACGCCCCTGGCCCGACCCTAATCCCCGGAGAGGACCCCGGCCCCGAGGAGCTCACCTTCCGCCTGTCCATCCAGGATGACTTCCTAACGCGCGCCGACGAGGTCACGATCACCGTCTACCGTCAAAACCGCGCCCCGACTGCCGACGCCGGCACCGACTTCGATGTCGCCGAGGACTCCCCGGTCGCGCTTGACGCGACCGGGACCGCCGATCCGGAAAGTGGCACGCTGCACTACGGCTGGGTTCAGGTCTCAGGCACCCCCGTCGCCCTCACCTCCGCCGACAGCTCGCAGCCAAGCTTTACGGCCCCAGCCCTAGACGTCGGCGGCGAGCCCGTCAGCGAGTACCTCGTCTTCGAGGTCACCGTCACCGATGAGGTCCCCGAGTTTTATTGTGGCGGCGTCCAGACCGACACCGCGACCGTCACTGTCGAGGTCCGTAACCTCAACACGCGCCCGGACGTCGTCGTCGCCGACGATCAAGAGGTCTGCGCCGGTGACCCGGTCATCCTCGACGCCTCTGACTCTAGCGACCGCGATGGCGACCCCTTGGAGTTCACCTGGACCCAAGACAGTGGACAGTCGGTCGCGATTTCAAACGCCGATTCGGCCACAGCCGCCTTCATTGCGCCTGAGCCGACCGGTGCCCCCGGACCCCAACCGGACCCCATCGTTCTCGCTTTTGGCGTGGTCCTCTTTGATGGCTACAACACCAGCGCTGGCGCGACATCGATCACCGTGAAACGTACGAATGTCCGTCCGACGGCCACCGTGGCCCCTGGGACCACCCTCGTCGAGGGCGCCAGCACGACCTTAGACGCGACCGCCAGCACGGACCCCGAAGAGATGAACCTGACCTACGCCTGGGTGCAGACTTCCGGGACCGCCGCCACCATTACAGGCGCCGACACCGCGACCCCAGACATCACGTCACCCCTTCTGGATGTCGGCGGTGGTGACATCAACGACACCCTCATCTTCGAGGTCACCGTGACCGACTCTGTGCCAAATGGCCGTTGCGGCATGGCGCTCAGCCACATGGCGGAGGTTGAACTCATTGTTGCAAATCTTAATACATCACCCATGGCCTCGGCTGGCGACGACACCATCGCGCTCCCCGGCCGCACGGTGACCCTTGACGGCACGGCCAGCGTCGACCCGGACGGCGACGCGCTCGTCTACACATGGACCCAGATCTCGGGCGTGACCGCAGGGCTCTCGGGCGCCAATTCGGCAAATCCGACCTTCACGACCCCGACCCGCGGCGATAACGACTCGGAGTTCTTGGTCTTCCGGGTCTCCGTCGCCGACGGCTTCGGGGGCACCGACGTCGATGATGTTACCGTGATTTTGGGTCGCGCGTGCGCCAACGTCTCCCAGTGCGGCGATGGCAACGACTGCACCGTGGATATCTGCCTTGAGCTTGGCTACTGCGCCTGGTCTCCCGAGCCCGCCCGCACCGCCTGTGGCGATGGCTGGTTGTGCGATGGCGCGAACACCTGCGTGCAGTGCCTCGTGCAGACTGATTGCATCGACCCGTGGACCTGCACCGTTGACAGCTGCGTTGATTTCGCGTGCAATTATATTGCAGAACCACAGGGTTACCCGTGCGAGGTCGGTATCTGTAGCGGTCTTCTGGCCCAGCCCGCCTGTATCCCTGACGTCACGACCACGGTCAGCATCACCTATCCTGTCCGCAACGCCTATATCTCTGAGAGCGACGTCCCGGTGCGCGGGACGGGCGAGATCGCCGCCGCGGTCTTCGTCACGATGGTCAACCGCAACGACCCCAGAATCTCGTACACCACCGATACCGTCGTCGATGAAGACGGTGAGTGGGCGGTCGTCTTCCCCGGCACCCCTGATGGCGGCTGGACGGTCCTCGTCGTGGCCACCGACCACTTTAACAACACGGCTGGCGACGGCCCGGTGCCGTTTATCGTCGACTCGCGCGCGCCGAAACTGACGTTGACCGCGCCAATCAACGGCGCGCTGCTAAACAGCGGCACGGTCACAGTCCGTGGGATTGGCGATCGTAACCGCGCTGTCCGCATCACCGTCGACGGCATCGAGCTCGGCGACGCGACGACCGACGGCAATGGTGTCTTTGCGTTCCTCGTCCCGCGGGTGCTCCTCGATGGCCCGCACGAGGTCATCGGCGTGATGCTCGACGCGGCTGGGAACGTGGCCACGGCCCGTACAGCCTTCGATGTCGACACCGAGGCCCCGTGGCTGCGCCTTGAGCGTCCCGGCGAGGACCGCATCTTCACCGAGAGGACCGTCGAGTTTGGCGGCTTTGGCGAGCCGGCTGCGAAGGTGACCTTGGTCATTTTCCACACCGACGCCGACCCCGAGGTCGAGTTCGGCCGCTTCAGCGCGGTGGTCAAGGCCAACGGCCAATGGACCGTGACCTCGGACGCGATGTCCGACGGTACCTATCGGGCTGAGGCCCGCGGTCGCGACGCCGCAGGCAATGATAGCGTCCCGGAGACGGTCGAGTTCGAGGTCAACTCGCTGGCGCCGAATCTCGCGATCGATAAGCCCTTTCGTGGTGCTCTGATGAAGGCCACCAGCCCGACCATCGCGGGCAGCACCGACGCGCGCGCCACCATCACCATCACCGTCAAGCGCAATGGCGGCACCGAGGTCGTGACGGGGGAACCCGAGGTCGACGAGGCCGGCGCCTTTGCTTGGAATGTGACCCCCGCGCTAGGGGACGGCCTCTATGACGTCACCGCGGTCGCGACGGGCCCCAACGGCCTCACGACGACCGTCGAGACCAGCTTCACGGTCGACACGACCGCGCCGACCTTGACTATCGACAGCCCGTCAGAGGCCGAGACCCTCAAGAGCGCCTGGGCGACCATCACCGGTAAGGCCGAGGCCGGCACCCAGGTGACCCTCTACATCGACGGGCAAGAGCTGGCCGACGTCAACGTCTATAACAACACCGAGTGGCTGGTGCCCCTTGAGGCCCCGCTGAACCCAGGCCCCCACACCGCGTCCGCCATCGGGCGCGACCCCGCCGGCAACAGCGTGACCGTCACCGTGTCCTTTATCGTCGAGAGCGACGGCATCACGGGACCCGGCGATGGCACCGGGACGGGCAACGGCAACGGCGGTGGGACGGGCACGAGCGACGGCTGCGGTGGGGCAGGGGGGCACGGCGAAGCCGCGTGGCTGCTCCTACTGGCCTGTGGTCTCCTACTAGCCCGTCAGCGGCGGGCCAAAGCCTGACCCTAGCGGGGGCACTGACCCTAGCGGGCGCACTGACCCTGCGGATGCCCCGTCCCTCCAACGCGCCCGCGCCGTCCTGCCTCCACGCCCGCAGCCTCTGTAGGGGAGGCCCTTGTGGCCTCCCGCTAGCGCGGTGGTCCAATGACTACGTCCCGGCGCTCCTCCACGCCCGCAGCCTCTGTAGGGGAGGCCCTTGTGGCCTCCCGCTAGCGCGGTGGTCCAATGACTACGTCCCGGCGCTCCTCCACGCCCGCAGCCTCTGTAGGGGAGGCCCTTGTGGCCTCCCGCTAGCGCGGTGGTCCAATGACTACGTCCCGGCGCTCCTCCACGCCCGCAGCCTCCGTAAGGGAGGCCCTCGTGGCCTCCCTCTCATCCTGCGGTCTTACGCGCCTCGGAGTCCCTCGCGGCTGCGGTCCCAAACGCCGTCGCCGCCGTTCGACCTCCGACGCTCTCGATCGTAACAAACCCCTAAGTTCTCGACTGTTTCCTATGACGCGGGGCCGACCATTGCCCCGGCAACCCGCATAAAACGTGGTCCACGACGTGACCGGATGCGTCATAACGAAACCGACACGACGTACGCGCCTCTGTGAACCCACCGACCGTAACCCAGCGTGATAAGCGCATCTTTTCGTTTCATTCCGACGATTGCTTTTTTAAGGTGACCCGGGTTGGCCGTAAAAACGACGGGTTAGGCTAAAAACGGGACACCCGCGCCAATCAGTTGCTCTTTTTCACTTTTAATCTAGTGGGAACCATAGGATAACTGTCAGTGGAAGCGCCCATTCACGGGCGGTCCGTTGGTTGCCCGTCACATAAAACTTACGCAGAGCCTGCGTGTAACGGTCCGCCCCCCTCGGGGCTTTACTCAAAACCCATTGCTGGAGGAAGAGATGAAGAAATTATCTTATGGTATTGGCGCTGCAGCGCTCCTTTCCCTGGGCGCCTGCGCCGAGGGCCCCGCGAACAACGGCGATGATTTCGGTTATAAAGGCACCGGTATCGCGTTTGGCGTGTCGCCGTTGACCTTGGACTCCCTGACCGACGCTTGCTATTCGTTCGCCGTGGTAAACGCCAGCAATAACTTAGTCGTCGGACGTGGACCTGGCGCCGCCAACGCGCACACCGGCTTGGTCAACGGCACCGCCGCCAACTCGCTGTGCGCGAGTCAGTTTGGTAACGGCGACGGCGGCGACATTTCCTACGTCGCG
>Ga0209702_10005659_pt1 | contig 16788 bp, 18 predicted proteins | sample FRY01_FD_187210 | JGI IMG/M metagenome (GOLD analysis project Ga0209702, IMG submission 187210) | Freshwater microbial communities from Lake Fryxell liftoff mats and glacier meltwater in Antarctica - FRY-01 (SPAdes) (version 2) | ecosystem: Environmental > Aquatic > Freshwater > Ice > Glacier...
CAATGTCAATGCATTCCTACTCTTAAATTCTTCTTTAACCAAAGTATTTATAACAGCACAAAGAATCTACTGCAACTATACGGCAACGATTTAACAAAATAAAAAGGGATTTTACTTATAGATTCAAAAGGGACCCATAACCTTTCTCAAATCTGAAAGTTCTTAAACACCCCCACCACCTGAAATCAAAAAATAGGGTACCTAAATCTTACCCTTTACACTTGGATTTGAACATTTAGAGGCGGGGGAAAGTTAATCGGTTTTAAAAGTGAAGTCTAAAAATATTATAAAATTTTAAAACTTTTTGAAGTAAAAGATTAACGATGAGTAATCAGCGGGCACGAGTCTCATGAAACGCTCCTTCCGTTGTATTAAATATTTTTTTAATCTCATATATTGTTATGTTCTTAATGTTTCTTAATGTGTTCAGAGTGTGGGTCGTCGCCTGATGCCATAGCCCAATGATGAGGCTGATGATGATTACCATAAGCCATAATACCAATATAGCCAAGACCTCTTAACTTATTAACATCCTGTAATTGATTGGTGGTAACTGTTAATGTAAAAATACCATTATTGTTAGTAACTAACATATCCCAACCTGTTTCTTTTTTCATTTGGCTTGGATGTGCTGATAGCACTCGAATCATAGATTGCAATGCTCGATTTGTTGTAGGAATGATAATTGCTTTAAAACCTAACTTGATAGGTTCTTGTTCGACATTAACATTAAGTGTCATATCTTGCATCTCAACCAAGTGTGATCTTAAGGATTCAATATTTACCATCGACCAATCAGTATCGGGATTTGCTTCAAGTAATGTAATCACCTCCTGTATCACAGCAAAAGGATCTGTCCCTGCCTCAGTTAATACGTTGCTAGGGCCTCTAGCAATTGCGTGATTATTTGAATTTATATTATGACTCATATGATTGGAATGTTCCATACCACTCGAATGTACCATATTAGCATGATGTATTTTTTTGTGCCCGGATAATAAGATAACCGTCACAACTATTATTACAGCAATAACTATTAGTGAATAAATAACTTTTTTATTTTTTTTCATTGAATATCTCCATAAGTTTAATTAATAAATCGATTTTCATTTATAAGTAGGTTGATTATATAAGCTGATGTTAACCAGCTATATGACTGAAATCATATATTTCTAAAATAATTTGTGTAGAATATTATGCTATGATTTATAGTGAGTTACAAAACGTTTTAAGCTCAAAGACCATCCACCTTAAAAGTGGTCAGCATCTTTTTACTCAAGGCGATTCCGTTAAAAATATCTATTGTGTAAACAAAGGCCGAATTAAACTGGTACGTGACACCTTTGAAGGTACGCCGATTTTAATTCACGTAGCATACGCAGGAGAAAGTATTGCTGAAGCTTCATTGTTTTCAAAAAAATACCATTGTTCTGCATTGGCAGGAACTAATACAGAAGTTACCGTTTATTCTAAGAATGAATTATTAAAGATCTTGCAAGAAAAGCCAAAATCAATGATGGGTTTATTGAGGCAGCTTACTACGCAGGTGCGCGACTTAAGAATGATTAATGAAATCAAGAGTATTTACAATGCAAAAGAAAAAGTTTTAACCTATTTGGCTACTGAATTTCATAGAGATAAAGAATCAGACTTACCACTTAAAGATATTGCTCAGAAAATTGGTATGGCCCACGAAACTTTTTACCGTACGTTAAAAACACTTGAAAAAAATGGAAAGATTAAACGGAGTAAAAGTCAAATTAAACTAACTGATTTATGATTATAGAGATAATGGATAAAAGTCCAAATCCTCTTTGATGTAAGAAGGGGATATTAATGGTTAGCTAACTATGTACTCAAACTTTTCAATCAGGCATAAAAAAATCCATACCTAATTATAGGTTAATATAAAATTGAAATAAAAGTTCTTAAATCATACCAACTTTTTGATCCTCTTTTTGAACTTCTTTCTTCTTCAATAATAGTTACTTTTTTTTAAGATCTTTATGTTTTTCTTTTATCTTCATTTATTTTAAAACCCTGTTACTTAAAGTTTTCATTATACCTGATTTCGGATGCAATGTCCTTGATGCATTGGGGTTGGTTTTATTGTCCCGGTCCCTGTTTCTTGATTATAATTGAGAGTCAAAATTAAAAATATTTAATAGTTTTTTTTATAAATACATTTTACAATAAAAATCCTGTAATAAACTTAAAATTATAATCATAAATATGAAAACAAGAGATATATTTATTGCATTAATAGTGCCTATATTATTAGGGTTTGGTTTTGTTATCGCAAAACCAGCTATGGAATATTTTCCACCATTTTTACTGATGGGTTTACGTTTTACTATACCTGCGCTAATTCTTGTTTGGTGGTTCCCTGTACCTAAAGGACTATTATTAGATATATTTAAAGTTTCATTTATTGGAAGTTCATTACAGTATGGATTAACTTATTCAGGTTTAAACCTTATAGATGCATCTTCAGCTGTTCTTCTTGTACAGTTAGAAACTCCTTTTGGAATATTAATTGCATTTTTTTTATTAAAAGAAATACCAACTATAAAAAATATAATCGCTTTAACGATTAGTTTTATCGGCGTAATAATTTTAACAGGAGCACCTAATCTTGAAGGTCAATATCTTGGAGTTTTTTTGACAGTATCTGGTGCGTTTATATGGTCTCTTGGAGCTGTTATGGCAAAAACTCTTGGTAAAAAAATTGGTGCTTTTGCACTTATGACTTGGCTTTCTGTGTTTTCTGGACCAATGTTAATAATTATTTCAATAGTTTTTGATGGCAATCCAGTAAATTATATTTTATCAGCAAATCTTAATAGTTGGTTAACCTTAGCTTTTCTTGGACTTGTTATGCAACCAATAGCTTATGGTGCTTGGTATTTTGTTTTAAGTAAATACCCGGTGAATAAAGTAATGCCTATTATGCTTTTGCTTCCTATCACTGGTCTTATAACAGCTATAATTTTGCTTGATGAAGAACCTTCAAAACAAGTATTTCTTGGTGGAGCAATTATAATCTTTGGTGTTTGTTTAATATTGTTTAGAAATACAAAAAAAAATAAGTCAAAATTAAAATAGATTTTAAAGCCAAAGGTTTTCCTGCTGAATTAGATTCAGAATCTCGTTGAAAATTGTGCCTTTTGGCAATTCAACTCTGATGTAAAAATAAGTATTATAGAAGCACGGTCCATGGTCCACGAAACATGGCTGATGGAATGTAGCTCTAGGTTTATCTGCTAGAGATGTCCGTGTTATCAAACTAAGAAGTGTAAACTTTACTCATATGCTCTTTACTATGTCTTTTATAAATTTCTTTAAATTCTACTAAACTAATAGAGCTGTCTTTATTTAAATCCATTTCTTTAAATAATTTGTCAATAGAGCCGTGTTCTTGATCACTTTTATGATTATCATTGCTGTGCTTTTCGTAAGTTTGATAGGTCGCTAATAACTATTTGATTTTCTAACATTGATACAAGTATGTAGTTATTAATACTCTTATTACAATTAATTAAAATATATTCACATTTTTTAGTCTATTTAATTAAGATTTTTTACTAAAAAATTTGACTTACTTAAATTATTTATTTAATTAACTTTTATATTCTTTTTTTTAAGAATATCAGTTTCTGGGGTGCTATAAAAAGCTGAGAATATACCCAAAGAACCTGTTGTATAATCACAACGAAGGGAAAAATGAACACAATATATCTAGATCAATCAACTACTATTATTACTCTACTTTTAACTTCATTAGCTTTTGCTGCTATTGGAATAGTTTATTCAAAAGGTAAACTTTCAATTAATTCATATTTGAATGCAGATAGATCTATTGGGAAAAGATCTTTAACAGCATCATTAGTTGCATCTTGCTTTGGTGTATGGATATTAATTGGTCCATCAGAAGCTGCTACTTGGGGTGGTTTAGGTGCCATAATTGGTTATGGCTTAGGTCAAGCTCTACCTTTTTTAGCTTTCATTACAATTGGTCAAAGAATGAGGAAAATTATGCCTAACGGTAATACTCTTACTCAATTTGTTCTGATTAGATTTGGTAAAGCGATGTTTCGTTTAGTTTTATTGCTAACAATAATGTACATGTTTGTATATTTTGCAGCAGAAGTTACAGCGATTGCAAAAATTGTTAACCTAATGTCTGGATTTCCTCTTTGGCAAACCTCTCTTGTAATAATTGTTGCTACCCTATCATACACTCTTTATGGAGGACTTAGAGCTTCAATTTTTACAGATAAGATTCAATTTATTATAATTATAATTTTATTAATATTTGCTATTAACCACATTTTTAATTCTGGAAATAATAATTTTTCAATGGGTTTGGTTAATGAAAAAGCTGGAACACTAATGAGTGGTAAATATTTTTATGGCTATACTGCTGGCTTAACTTTCTTCATTGCTGTTTTTGCAACCAACTTATTTGATCAAGGTGTTTGGCAAAGAGTATTTGCAGCAAAAAGTTCAGATGATTTAAGAAAAGGATTTATGTCTGCCTTCTTTATTGTAATTCCGTTCATGCTTGTTTTAGGTTTCTTTGGAATTCTTGCAGTATCAGTTGATAAAGCAGCTGATCCAAGTACTTTATTTTTTAAGCTTTCGCTTGAGCCATTCTCTGGAATTAATTCTTTGTTAACTATTTCAATTTTGATTTTAGTCTTAGCTTTGGTAATTAGTAGTATGGATACACTTATTAATGCTATTTCAAGTACAATTATTATTGAAGGAAATAAATTTATTAGTTTAAAAAATAAGAATAGTTACCTTACGCTTTCTAAATATTTAATATGTGGTCTATCTGTAATCATTTTTTTAATAGCGTCAAAAGGATATAGCGTATTATTTATGTTCTTATTTGCAGACCTACTATGTTGCGCTGCAGTATTTCCTATCTTTTATGGAATGTTTAAAGGTGATGTAAATGAGAAACTTTCTTTAGTATCTGTTATAATAGGTTTAATTTCAGGTCTTCTATTATTTCCCAATCAAACTTTTGATAAAAGTATTTTAATTGGTGGATTAATTCCTGCTGATGTTTTTCCATTATGGATATCAACAGCATTATTATTTTGGTCTTTTGTTCTAGCAACATTTACTCCGATGATAACATTATTGATCTTTAAAAAAGATGCTAAGTTTGATTTTTCTAAAATTATAACTTTGATTAAGGAATAGTGGATATTTACAATAATAAAAAAACTTATTTTTATAAATTAAAGAGTAGCTGCGATAAAGAATGGTCTGAATATACTGAACATAAATTTTTATCTGACTTAGTTAACAATAAACTTCCAGATAAAAATTTTAAAAAGTATTTAGTTCAAGATTATATATTTTTACAGCAGTTTCTTAAAATTTTAGCTCTAAGTATCTATAAATCTAATTCGTTTGAAGAGGTTAATAGATCAGTAAATTTTATTAAAGGGATTGATCACGAAATCAAACTTCACATTAATTATTGCAAAAAATGGAAAATACCTCTTAAATCTCTTGCTAACATTAGAGTTGAGAGAGCCAATAGCGCTTACACTGACCATGTTTTAAGAGTCGGTAAAAATGGAAGTAATCTTGATATATTCACAAGTTTATCCCCATGTATTGTTGGTTATGGAGAGATTGGATTTAAACTTTCAAAAATTAAAAATTGGAAAAAAAGTAAATATAATTCATGGATTAAAATGTATTCATCAAAAAAGTACCAACAAGTTGCCAAAGATAATATTGATTATTTAGATATTCTTTTTAAGAACCATACGAATAAAAAAATGAGTAAACTTAAAAATAATTTTAAAAAATCAACTATCCTAGAAAGAAATTTTTGGGAATGTTTTGTGGCAAAATAAGAATTATAGAAGCACGGTCCATGGCTCATGGCTCAGGGAACGATCTATGCAAACTACTAGTTTGATGAATTTATATCAGTAAAGCTTTGTTGCAATTTTTATATTTTGCTGAATATAGGTCCGTCTACGCCTGTTTCTTTTTAATGCGCTTAAATTTAGTCTTAGGCATAACCTTAACGCATAACGTATCTGGTAAATTTTAATAATCAAACATGGTTAACTTTACCTTTAATTATGATGTCTTTCGCCTGTTGAAGGGCTGTCTCGTAATTTGTAGAAAAACTCACATAGGATTTTTCTTCGTCGATATGAGCATTTTTCAACATCTGCATAGGCTGATGTTGAAGGCCGCTAAAAATAATCTGTGTACTACGATCCTTACATTGTTTAACGACTGACTCCAGTACGCGCTCTCCTGTAGCATCTAGATATGGAACAAGACGCATCCGTAAGATAAGAACTTTAGGCATTGCACCCATAGCCTTAAGCGCATCAACTAAGTTGCTTGCAACGCCAAAGAAGAGGGGTCCTGTGATCTGGAAGACTTCCACTCCTTGAGGAAGATCATGACGTTGCACCTTATATTCCGCATTTTCATCGTATAACTTGTTGGATTTGCGCCATTCAGATTTAATCTCCACTGTCTGACTCATATTCTTTACAAATAATAAGGAAGCCATTGTTACCCCCACGCCAATGGCAACTGTCAAGTCGACCAGAACGGTGAGCAAAAAGGTCAGTATCATCACTAAGCGATCAGTGCGAGACAAACGGAAGATATGAATGAAATGGCTAATCTCGCTCATGCCCCATGCCACAATAAACAAGATTGCTGCTAAAGCAGTCATTGGCACAAAGGCCATAGTGTCCATGAAAAAAATCATAAAAAGAAGAAGGAACAATGCGTGAAATACTCCTGCCATTGGCGTTTTAGCGCCTGCTTTAATATTGGTTGCAGTGCGCGCGATCGCACCAGTCGCAGGTAATCCACCAAACAGGCCTGATGCGATATTAGCAAAGCCTTGTCCCACCAACTCCTGATTAGAGCGATGCTTATAACCAGTCATGCCATCGGCCACCACGGCAGACAGCAATGACTCAATTCCCGCTAGAAAAGCGATGGTAAAAGCAGAAGGGATTACATTTTTCAGTTTCTCAAAATCCCACGCTGGAAGTTGTGGCATTTGCAAACCATTAGATATATCTGGAAATCGTGAGCCAATGGTTTCAATAGGGATATGAAATAGGGAAACAGCAATAGCTGATAAAACAACGGCAATTAGATAAGCAGGTATTTTTGGAGTAACGCGACGCAAAATGATAATAAACATTAAGACTGCAAAACCTACGCCAAGCGTAGGCAAGCTCATTGTGCTAATGGATTCAAAATAAACCTTCCATTTTAGAATAAAGTCAGTAGGAACATTTTCTATTTTCAAACCCAGAAAATCCTTTACTTGAGATGAAACAATAATTAAGGCAATTCCTGCTGTGAACCCTGTCACTACTGGGTGTGGGATAAATTTAATGATCTGTCCCATCTTGGCATATCCTGCGAACAGCAAAATCACTCCCGCCATGAGAGTTGCCAAAATAAGCCCGTCATACCCATAATTGGCGATCACATTAAAGATCACAACAACGAACGCCCCTGTCGGGCCACCTACTTGCACACGTGATCCTCCTAAGAACGAAATAAAAAACCCAGCAATTACCGCAGTAATAAGACCCTTCTCTGGCGAAGCCCCGGAGGCAATCGCTAACGCCATAGACAGCGGTAAGGCAACAATTGCTACTGTCAACCCTGCTATCGCATCGCTACGAAAATCTAAGGTTGAATAGCCGTTTTTAAGAATAGTTAAAAGTTTAGGGGTGAATGTGCTCATGATTATTTTTCTTATTCTTTGCTTTTTAGCAGACGTACACTGTGCCCCCTGTCCGTTACTTGGAGCATATTTTTTACAACACTGATCTTCATTGGCAAAATCTTTTTCATGAGCCGTGATCTTACCAAAATATCTTCAAATAGAGAAATCAAAATAAAGGGTGATGATTCAAGCTCAAAAAATACATCTATCTTTTAAATAATGTGCATTTAGAAGACAAAAAATTTGAAATTGAAATTGTAGATGGTTTAGATTTTAAAGCTTCTAAGTACTTTGATATTCCTAACAATCATTGGAAGCTAGATAAGCTGGTACCTTCGCTAGTACAAGCCAATAAGCTCTGTAAGGAAATGTCCCATATTAAATCTTAAGTTGGTAAATTGTTTATTAGTAGTTCAACTGTGTTGCACCATAAGGATTATAGAAACAAAGTTCATGGCACATGGCTCATGGCTCAGGGAACGCCCCTTGCAGATCTTTGATTGCATAAGAACTTCATATAAATTTGCAAATTCTGTTTCAGGTTTAGATTTAAAGTTAAGCCCTAATTTTACAGTATCTGTTTTCTTACTTTGCAACAAATTCAAACTATTTATTTGCAGAAATGAAAAATTAAATCTTATAGAGTTACTGCTAAGAACACTCTTCTTATAATGAGTTAATAAGATCAAGTGCTAATTGTTTAGATTTTCCAAAATATTTAATTGCTTTAATAGCATCTAGATTAGACTTGTCGTCACCGACAATTACAAATCCAATCATTCCCATGCCTTTATGTGGCGTGCACCAATAAGCATAAATACCCGGGACATCAAATTTAAAATCTACATCTTTATTATTTTCAGATTTAAATTGTTCAACAGCTTCGGGAATGCCACCTTTAATAAACTCCACATTATGTCCTTTATTTGTAGCTTTCCAAAAAACTTTATCTCCAACATTTATTCTTACAATTTTTTGAGAGTAAACCATGATTTCTTTATCTTGTTTATTTAGCATTTCTACTGTTGCATCAGCTGCAAAGGAAGTAGCGTTTAAAAAAATTACTGAAAACAAAGTTGTAACTAGGATAGCTAGTTTTTTTATTTTATTGGTCATGCTTGATTTAACTTTCTGGACATATGGGTTAATAAATCACTACTAAACATATAGTTAGTAAAAAAAAATAATCAACTTGTCTAATTGTATCAAGTTGCCGCATTAATATTGAACCAACTTGTAATTTAATTTTTATTTAAACATCCGATTAGGTTGAATTTAAAAATCATTTAATTAATTAAACTTGACCTTACTTACCATTCCAGCATCATAATGACCGGGAACATTGCAAGCGATCTCTAAAGCTATTTTATCTTTAAATTTCCAAATAATTTCACTTTGCTTGCCAGGTTCTGATAAGACACTGTTAGGGTCGTCATGAGTCATTGGGCCATTCCCCATGTCCATTTTCATGGTCTCTTTATTAATACGATCTACTTCTAATGCACCATGCTCCACCATCATCATTTCTTTTTGATGCTCCACGCAGCATTTCTTTAAAAGATAGTTACCTAACAATTTTATATAATCAAATTTAGCATAGTTAAAAATAGATCTTCCTTCTATAACTACAAATTGATTCAACAAAATATAGATAATTTTTATCACCGCGCCTGGGTAAAAAAATCTAAATAAAATAATACCAAGCGTAGGCAACTATCACTGCTGGAATTGCACTGTACAATGTTGCTAAAATTGCAGCCCTGGGTGCTAGTGCTAGTGCTGGAAATAGTGCGTCACCATCATTAGAAATTGAATTTCCTATTTGTGCCGAAATTGGAATGTGCCCCTCCACATACATTGTTGTGATCATAATTTGTGGGCCGCATCCTGGAATAAATCCAACTAAAATGGCAAACAGTGGGATGAATGGTCCTAAAATTTTTAGTTTTTCAAAAATTAGTCCGTCTGTAAAACCGTTAATAATCTCAAAGGCAACAAATGCTACTATCACCCAAACGGTAACAAAACACGTCATATCAACAACCTTTTTAGAACTTTTTTCTTTATGAGAAACAATTGCCATTTGAATATCTGTCAAAGGGTTGAACAACCACATTAAAAAACAAAAACAAGCTGCTCCAAAGCTAAAAACTAGAACCCAATCAACATTATAAAATAGAAGACTAGTCGTATTCCCTAACGCATTATCTAATCCTAAGACTACTGCAGGTGGTATCATCCACAACCAAGCCTTATAAAAAAATAGAGGTATTTTATTTTCTGGAAAATCCTCTAAGATTGCTTTTTGTTTTGATAGATTTAGCGGTGGAGCAATTGTATTTTCAAATAAATGTGCTACGTAGCCCGATACAATTCCTGTAACAAAAGTAATTGGCAAAATAATCAGGGCAGCTTTAGGGTTTGAGGCAATTAGTAAAAAGGCAGCATCGCCCATTGTACTCACTAAAGTTGCGATCACTGAACTAAATGAAACAGCACCCCTTACATAAAAAGTTATGACCATGATGGCCCCTCCGCATCCGGGTATAACTCCAAGAAAAGAGGCGATTAAAATTTCAAATTTTCTATTCCTAGATATAAACGCTTCAAGATCATATTTTCTAACTTCAAAATAGTAAAAGATATAAATTGTTGCTGCAACAAATGAAGTAACAGAAATAAAAGCTGCAGAAGCAGATTGAATAACCCAGCCTTGGGTTGCAGGGTGCGCAAGTAACAATAGAAATATTCCCAATAAAGATAATTTTGCTAATCGTAGATTCGGCAGGTAGTTGCCTAAACGCAATACGTATTCAACCATTTATTTAAAGTTCTAGTGGTAATTAAAATTAGACATGGCTAAGTTTTATAGTAAAAGCTAACAATATTCAAGTACACTTTACAAACTAAATTAGTGATATATTATGTGTTATGCTTAAAAAACTAACTAGATACAGTAGTCCAGTTCATTTTCATCAAACCAAAAAACAGAATAAAAGCGAACTACTAGAAGATTATGTTGAGGCTATTTATTCTATAAATCAAGAAAATGAAGAAACTAGAAATGTAGACTTGTCAAAATATTTTGGTGTCTCGCAAGCAACTATTACCAAAAACCTTAAAAGACTTATTCATCATGGGCTTGTAGTGAGCAAACCTTATCGATCAATATTTTTAACAAACTCTGGATTAAAATTGGCCAAATTAACAAAATCTAGACATGAAATAGTTTATAATTTTTTATTATCGATTGGTGTGAGTAAAAAAATTGCCGAAGAAGACTCGGAAGGAATGGAGCACCATGTGAGCAATGAAACCTTATTATTAATAAAAAAATTTACAAAAAAGAATTTGAAGGATACGGAGTATTTTTAGGAACAGGAAATGTAGCCAATCAATTCAAAAAATTTAGATCTTATGAGGAAGCTAAAAAATATGCCCAATCTTTAAATCTTAAAAGCCAAAAAGAATGGCTTACCCATACAAAATCAAAAAACTTTCCAAAGACTACTTGCAATACAAAATTCCTCACCCCAGAAACTTACCCTAAAATATTGAATAAAGGAACGGTGTGGAAGGGATGGGAAATGAGAATTTAAAGGGACCCTTAACCATTCTCAAATCCGAAAGTTCTAAACACCACCAGCACCTGAAATCAAAAAATAGGGTACCTAATTCTTACCCTTTAGACTTGGATCTTCCCGTTCATAACCGATTTTTTCAAAACGGGTCTGAAAAAATATTATAAAAATTTTAAAACTTTTTGAAGTAAAAGATTGGCGATGAGCAGTCAGCGTGCACTGGGCAACAGAACGCCCCTTGCAGATCCTTGATTGCATAAGTGCTTTATATAACTTTGCAAATTCCTTTAAAACTTCTAAGTTTAAATTTTCTATTTTCATTTAAAACTTTTTTTTAAGTTTATTAATTATAAATCCATAAATAATCATATTTACGACTATTAGGGCTATTCCCAGGTATATCTGTAAATCTTTAGTTAGGTTTATTGGATAAACAATCGGCACTAAGTAATTTTGAATAAAACTTTCAGAATATGTTGTTAGATTAGCTTTATGTAAAAACCAATTTTCAAGATAAGTCAGAGGACATATGGAATGAGTTAATTCGATATAGGATCCCCAAATAAAAGCAGGAATGTGGATAAAAATAATTTTTGTTATAATAAAAAATAATAACGCACCAAATATAACAAAGAGAATAAAAGTAAAATGAATAATTAATGTTAAATCTGCAGCCAATTCATACATTTATTTTTTACCTTTCTTGGTTATTAAATAAATAACTAAAATCAAAAGTTTTGTTACACCACAACAAACCCATAACCAAGATCGATAAAAGTTTTTTCATGATTTAAATTTAGCTTTTAATTCTTCAATTGTGTAGGGAGGGTTTTTTCTATGCACCATCCTATGACAGTTTGCGCACAATACTCTAAAATCTTCTTTAGCATTAAACTTTAAAGCTTTACCTTCAGGTAAATTAGACAGAGGGATTAAGTGATGTGCCTCTATGTAAGTCTCCCCTTTTTTATTTAAGCTTAAATCTCCATAGAACTTTTTAAAATCAAAATCACACGCTTCACACACATAGCCTCTTATCTTTTTAACTTCTTTGGATGTGTTTGGGTTTCTCTCAATACTTCTGTGTCTCCTATACTTTTTTCTTTCTTCAAGATCTTGATCTTTAAGGTTTTCAGGCTCAAAGTCTGATCCTGCTAAATTAGAGTCTAAACCACCTCGATGCGTTAATAACAAATAGTGTTCTGTTATTTTTTTTAGGTCAGACTGAAGTTGTGCTTCTTTTGGTATGTTTTCTAAATCGTAAGTGATGCCGAAAGCATGTCCTGCTTCGTAAAGCTTTGCTAATTGAGTGTCAGATTTTAAGCTAATAGGTTTGAATACAAAGTGCTCTTTATACTCACCCAACCTGTCTCTTATGAATGCCGCTCTTCTTGTCAGCTCATCCATAGATTTAGATTGTCCCAACTCATCTTTTAAAAATGTAACCCCTTGATTTAAACTTAAAAAAACATGCTTCATGTCTGCAGAAAAAAGATACACAGCATAATAACCAGTTTGCACAGTGGTTGTAACTTCTGGATCCATGATAGCTATCCATGGGACATCTGCCCAGTTACCCATACCAGGACTTGCTTTAAAAATAAGATTTTCTGAAAGTTCGCCCAATGATTTTTTTATACTATCATCGAATGATCTTATTTTTTCTGCAACGGGGTGGTCCTTAAAGGCTTCTGTCTTGGAGGTTGGATAGTTTGATACAAATTCATTTAGCACTTCAGAAATCATAGATGAGAATATTCTAGCACAAAAATCTACGACGTAATACCTACGTAATTTTCATTAAACTCCCGCCTTTTTCTCTTTCAATTCTGTTGCACCATAAAGATTGTAGAAGCTTGGTCTGCGGGCACCTTCATTTAATTAATAAAAAAATGATAAATCAATAATTAATCCTTTAACAAAAGCTATCCGAACGATTCTCTAGTTAGAGATTTTTAGTTTTTTTTATCCACCATTCAATATATTTTTTATGCCAATCTACAAATGCTCTCATAACAACAAACCCAAGTTTTTTCATTGACCCTTAGTTCATCCAATTAATCGTAATATTGATATTTCTTCTTAGATTTGCCATTCGATTGAAAGGTATCCCCATCTACCCATCGATAGGGTTGTTTTTTGCAGTTATAAATTCCTTGACCATAACTTCTAAAGGTTCCTGGTTTATATAAAGTATTACGCTGTTGCTGCTCCTGGCGAAAACGTTCCAGTTCCATTTGTCGTTGTTGTCTAATATGATGGATTGCAGCAGGAATTAATTCCAGCTCTTCACGGCTAACGGACCTTTGTAATTTAGCAATCATCTTGAGTTCATTGTGCTGCTTCATTTTAAAATGAGGGTAATGGGTCACGGCGGAGCCCAGTAATGATTGATAATGCTGACCTCTTTTTCTGCGACGAGCAGGTGGTTTTACAAGGGTGGTGCTTTGTTGGTTAGGACGGGGCCGCTTGTAGAAGTACTGGTTTTTTATAACTTTATACTCACCTACTAATTTTCCCGTACGTCTTCTGGTACGTAAGCATTCTTTAGTAACTCCAATAATTCTAGCATATTCTGACTGTGTAAATGGGTATTCATTTTCCATCAATTTATTATACCATGTGTTTTAAGTATTTTGAATCCCACCATGGTTTATGGGAGGGGCACATTGAGTTGTGGATTTAAGTCCATAATTACTTACATAGTTTCCAATAAATTGTTTTTGTTTAGGTGTAAATTTTAAAACCCTATAGTTCTTATTTTTTGTCATTGGTTAATATCCTTACTTGAGTTGCCTTTCCTGATTTTTCATCAGAAAAGTATTCAATTAAATTTTCTCCTCTCAGTTTTCTTAATGCATCGTATTTAGTGTTCCGATGGATGTTGTTTTTATATTGCTGTAGATCTTTATTGGTTACGGGGTAGAAGCCATCTTTTTTTGCCAAGCCCATTTTAAATTTAACGACTAAATAAATACCCACGCCAGCCAGCCCAGCTATTTTTCCAAAAAGGGCAATTTCGTTCTTATAGACATCTTTAATAAAAAGTTTTGTTTTACCTTTTGGGGGTTTTCTAAAATTTATGATGTGGGGGGTATGTATATCCATATTGAGTATATTAATTAGTATATTGGCACAGATGCTTTAATAGGTTGCAGGGGGTGCTGTCTGTGGTTGCACCACCTTTGTTTGATTGTATTTACCTATAACAAAATCCCACTTATCCTTTTCTTTTCCCTCTTGTTCGAAATGACCTCGTATGATTTGAACATCAACTGGAATCCTGTAGCCAATTACTTGTTCAGATGCAGCAAGCATAATATTTTTAATTTTTAATATGTTTACTTTTAAATTTTTTTTGGGGATGTGAACCATCACGGCGTCATGTACCAGTGCAGATAGTTCAATATCTTCATCAATCAAATTTAACATTGCTACTCTTAAGATTTCAGAACCATGTGATTGTATTGGCCAGTTCAGCATTGACCTTGGATTAATTATTTCATTCGGTGTGAAATGTATTTGCCACCCATATTTAGTTCTCGCTCTTTTGGTAACGATTGCTCTATCTTTCCAGGCATCAATCCATTTATAATAAACAGTATAGGCAGCTCTTATTTCGGATAAAATTTTTCTAGCTTCTGTAATGTGAATATTTAAAACTTTAGATAGTCCAAATGCTTCCTGACCATACCCAGATGCAAGAAAAGATAATTTATACAACTCTCTAATTTGTGGATGTGTTTTTTTACTTGATCCTTTTGGTACGGCTCCCGCTTTAATTGCCGTATACATATAAATATCACCAGTTTCATATGCGGCCTTTAATTCAGGATCCCTGCTTAAACTAAATTGTATTGCTGGTTCTTGGCTACGATAATCTATGTGTGCAAGCACTTTACCTGGATCAGGCTTAATGAAAGTTCTTGCCCAACGAGGAGCGCCAAAAGGATACTTTGCTGGCGATGCGTTAGTCCTACCAGTTTTTTGACCAAACATATTTAGGTAGCATCTTGATCTGCCATCACTACCAACCTGATAGCCTTTAAGATTGTTACAGCCGATAAACTCCTGGCATAATCTAAATTGATCTATGGCTTTGTTAGATACAGAAAATTTATAAACAGTTTTTCTATCTGTCTTAAATTTTCCAGTTTTAGTTTTAGGCCATCTATCTGTTAGCTTTTCTCTAGATAACAGTTCTGCAAATTTAATATGGTTAAATTTACTATCCACATAAACATTTAATTCTTTATTGGTTTCTTCAATCAAGTTTTTAGCAATTTCAGGGAACGACCTTTGAAAATCATTATAGAGTTCTGCATCAATTGGTATTCCGTTTCTTTCAACTTTAGCTGTGTAAGCGTTTGCCTTACTGTGAAATAAATTAGTACTAATACTTCTGCCCGTATCGTGATCGTCTTGTTCTAGGTATTCTGATTGTTTAAAAAATAACTTCTCTGTTAATAAAACATCCTCTGTGCAGTAATCTGTAATTCTTTTCATTTCTTTCTCTGTGTAAGATGTATTATTTATAATCAGATCTCTGTTATTAGTTTTTTCTTGCTCCGACATCACATCGTGGATTCCGTACCTCTCTGATGTTTTAATTAATGAATAGGCACCAGGCCCATTGGGAATTGCACCATTAAACAATTTCTTTTCTATTATAAATAAATCCCAGCAGAAAGAGGGTAATCCGAAACTCAGTTCCAACATACAAGCGGCTTCTGCATTTAGTTGGAAACCAATGAACAAGGTATCTTTGAAAGAGTAGGGTAACACATTTAAGCTGCTACCCTTTACTACTATAACTATACCACTTTTTAATTCTTTATAAACGCCACAAACTACCATTGGATTTTCTCCAGGCACATGTCTAAATTCATAATCAACGACGACTATGTTTTTAAAATTTTTGTACAGAGTAGTTAAAAGTTTATTCAGTTTTGGTTTCAACAATGCCACCTCCAACAGCTCTAACTAGAGGATCAAATGTTTCGTATGAATCTTCCGTTATAATTTTTCCATGAAACGCTAAAGAGATTGTTTTTGAATAAGATAGATCAAATTCTACACTCCCAAGTTTTTCACTTAGTGTAGAACCAGGATCCCATATCGTATAACAGCCATCAGCCATATTGGCTGCTACCTTGGTCCATCTCTTTTTAGCTAATTGAATGGCCTCCATAGCAGATGAAGTCCATCTATTTCGATATTTCTCTGATTTAAAAGTTGATACAGGCCAGATACCATTGCTACCTATATTATTTTTATAGTGAATTAATAATCTTGTAGTGAATGTTCCAGGTAATAATTTTTTTAAATGATTTTGAAAACTATCACCACCATACACTAAATATTTATCTTCCAAGCCCTCTGCGTCCGCCAGGCTAATAAATAGTCCAGGTATAGGTTGCTCATCATCTCTAACTCTAAACCATTCTACTTTAC
>Ga0209702_10005660_pt1 | contig 16787 bp, 19 predicted proteins | sample FRY01_FD_187210 | JGI IMG/M metagenome (GOLD analysis project Ga0209702, IMG submission 187210) | Freshwater microbial communities from Lake Fryxell liftoff mats and glacier meltwater in Antarctica - FRY-01 (SPAdes) (version 2) | ecosystem: Environmental > Aquatic > Freshwater > Ice > Glacier...
GCAGCGATGGCTGCCAACGCCTCCGCCCGCTGCTGCTCCGTGTACGCCTGAACCATGACCGCCTCCTCGTAGTTGGCGGCGTTATCGCACGGTACGGATGGTCGTCCAGTTTTTGGCTACACCCTCTAAGAGACGCGGCGCCGACAGCGCAAACAAGTCGCGCAGGGTGCTGGCCTTGCCCATCAGCACGAAGGGGCTCCACAGCCCGCCCTCGGCCATGAGCTGCAACGCCTCTGGGCGCGAGGGCTTCTCGACGAAACGCGCGACGGGTGCCGGGCCATCCTGGCAGGGGCCGGCCGGCACGATCCAACCATAGTCGGACTCTGGAGTGTCCGGGACGATGCCCAATAGCAGGACGTGCTCGGGATCGCCCTGACTGGCCTCGATCCCCTTCCGGATCGAGCCCACGAAGGAATCCTCGTCGGCGAAGTGGTGGTCCGACGGGAGGATGATGATCCTTGCGTTGGGGTCGTGTTTCGCTATGTGTGCGATGGGAAGCAGGACGCCGGCGGCCGTGCCGCGGTTCTGCTCCTGGACGACGATGCGGTCGAGCGCGCGGCCTTTGAGCTGATCGCGCCACCAATGGGCGTGCTTCGCGGTCACCACGGTCACGGTGCGGCTTCTGCCGCTCAGCCGGTCGGCGCGATCGAGGGTCTGCTCAAGCAGCGAGCGCCTACCGGTAAGGCGGCAAAACTGCTTAGGGACGACCTCGCCGTCGCTGCGGCGCGTAATCGGGGCTAGCCGCGTTCCGTCGCCACCGGCCAAAACAAGGGTCCAGACGGAATTCATAGGGTGCACTCCAAACGGGGATAGGTGGGGAATAAGTGGGCTCGGCTGCATTCTGCGACGCAAGAATCGCGCCAAGATGCGGAGAGAGCCCGCCCCGGACATCGGAACCCCGTGCGCGTCTTTCGCGGCGTCGGCCCTATCGCCCGAGGGGCGGAAAAGGACGCAACTAAGGCTTACTGCCCGAGCGGGCCGCCTCATCGCCCTAGCCTGTGCATGCAGCGTCTGCGACGGCTATGCGACTCGTTCTCGAAAGGATGGAGTATCAATAGGTTGATTGCCTGCGGCGCGTGCATGTCCACGCCTTGGTCCGGCGAGAGCAGGTGGACGCCTCGTCATTGAGTCTATCATATCGATGTCGGCCACATCAAAATGATGGGCTCGCAGAGAGGCATTGCCGCGCAGCAGGCTTCGTTTCGACCGCCGCCATCGCGCTACAGATGACACGATTGGGCGGTGACACGTGTCCGAAGGAGCAGTCGGTTTTTTGCGCGCTACGAGCCTTGAGCGTCACCACCCCGCTTGAACCAGAGCGTTGGCGCGGTCCTTGCTTCTACCAGCTTGCATTGGGACGCACGGGAGCGACGAACCTCAAAAGATCGGACCGCTCAACCCAGAACCCCCACCCCAAGGCCAATGGCGACAACAACAGTCGTCCCCGAGACCAACGAACATTTGCAGAAAGGGATATGACATGAGATGGACTTTGATCGTTGCTACCACCGCCCTCGCGCTCGCATTCGCCACGGGGTGCAAGTCGTCCAACGAGGAGGTTCAACCCGCAGCGACCAGCCCGCAAGAGCCCACGCAAGCCGCCGCCGAGCCCGCCCGGGTGATGAAGCCTGGCGGCATGATGGCGCAGATGCGCGAGAGTTGCCCGCTGACGGTCGACGGCACAACTGTTGAGGTCTCCGACACCGATAGAGGGGTCGCTATCACATTCACGGGCGGCAGCGACGTCGGCGAACTTCGCGCCAAGACTCGGCGCATGGGCGAGATGTACGCAATGCACGGCGGTCATCGCGGGATGATGTGGCACCACATGGGCGGCAAGATGGCTGGCATGGACCACGCTGCCGGTGGAATGGACATGGCCGGCAAGATGATGCCAGCCGCTATCGCGACCGTCGAGGACGTCGACGGCGGCGCCCGCCTGCTGCTCGCTCCGACGGATGCGGCCCAGCTGGAGGCGCTGCGGGCCCACGCCCGGATGCACCGTGAGCGGATGCACTCTGGGAAATGCCCGATGCTCAACTCTGCGGCAGAGTAAAGGCGCGAGCGCGATAGACCACCTTGAGATCAGGAGAGAAACAAGATGACTCAGTTCATCGCAGACATCGCAGGTATGCTGGAGGTTTTCGCCATCGCGGCGGCGCTCGTCCTGCTTCACAAGGCATCGAAGGAGGCGCCGGCGAAGCTCCTCAAGGCGGCCGGGCTCGTGCTCGTCGTGGGGGGGGGTATCGCCGTCGGCCTCTGCACAAGCTGGTACTGGTTTAAATACCAGGCAGCCGGGGAGTTCGAGAGCGCCGCGTCCTGCCATGCCCCGATGGCTGCTGGCTCTATGCCGGGCCCGCACATGATGCCGGTGAAACACGGGGACCAGCCCCTTCCAATGGAGGATTGAGTAATGCACGGAACGAATGGAGGTTGGGACATGGGTGGAATGTGGATATGGTGGGTCTTGGGCCTCGTGCTCTTTGCGGCCGTCGCCTGGGCGCTTCGCCGAAGATCGCGGGGGCCGATGAACACCTCAAGCGAGTCCCCCGAAGCGCTCCTCAAGCGTCGGTACGCCAAGGGCGAGCTCGACCGCGAGACCTACGAGCGAATGCTGCGGGACCTGAAGCAATGAGGAATGTGTGTGGTCATCGCGGCCCGTAGCATCATTGGCGGTCCCCATGATTCTACCGGCCACGAAGACTGATAAATGAAAGATAGTTCCGCCAAATACAAAGAGGGCAGCCTCAGCCTCTTGGGCGCGGTCGCGATGGGCACCAGCCTCATGATCGGGGCCGGGATCTTCGCGCTGACGGGGCTGGTCGCCGAGCTCGCGGGCAGCCTCTTTCCGCTCGCGTTCGTCGCCGCGGCCGTCATCGGCGGCTTCAGCGCGTACAGCTATATCAAGGTCGCAAGCGCCTACCCGTCCGCTGGCGGCATCGCCATGATCCTGAAGAAGGCCTATGGCAAGACCACGGTGACCGGGGCCGCGGCGCTGCTGATGGCCCTGTCGATGATCATCAACGAGTCCTTGGTGGCGCGAACCTTCGCCAGCTACACTCTGCAGCTCTTTCCATCGGACCCGTCCGGGGTCTGGGTCCCGGTTTTGGCCGTCGGACTCATCCTGTTGGCCTACCTCGCGAACATCTCCGGCAACCGTTTCATCGGGACCGTGTCCAACATCGGCGCTGCCCTCATGGTCGGCGGTTTGTTGGTGTTTGTCGTGGTCGCGCTGACCGCCTCCGGGGGCAGTCCTGAGATCAGCGCTAATGCACCCAGTGGCGCCCCCTCGCTCGGGTCTTTTTTCGGCGGCATCGCCTTGGCAATTCTCGCATTGAAAGGGTTCACGACCATTACCAATGCAGGCGACGAGATTAAGGAGCCGTCAAAGAACATCGGCCGCGCCATCATCATCTCGTTGGCGATCTGTCTCGTGGTTTACCTCGCGGTCTCTTTCGCGGTGGCGTCGAGTCTGACCCTCGATGAGCTCATCGCGGCAAAGAACTACGCGCTCGCCGAGGCCGCCCGGCCTGCCATGGGCGAGTATGGGATGTGGTTCACCGTCATCATCGCCATCATCGCCACGGCCGCCGGTCTACTGGCAAGCATCTTCGCGGTCTCGCGTATGCTCGCGATGCTCACCGAGATGAAGTTGATCCCGCACCGTCACTTTAAAATGCCTGGCAATATCCAACAACACACCCTCGTCTACACTGTGGTCATCGCCGCTGTGCTGGCGGCTGTCTTCGATCTGTCGCGCATCGCTTCGCTAGGCGCGATCTTCTATTTGCTGATGGACATCACCATCCATTGGGGTGTCCTGCGCCACATCCACAAGGACGTGGGTGCGAATCGCGCGATTGTCGGCGCCGCCATCGTCCTCGACGTACTCGCCCTCGGCGCATTCCTCGTCGTCAAGGGCTGGTCGGATCCGCTGATTATCGTGGTCAGCGTCGTATCGATCACTGCGGTCGTCGTGCTTGAGCGACTCTACCTCCAAAAAGTCAGGAACGCGGTCTAGGAGACTGAAATGCAAGAGATAACCTTGAAGTGCCCCGAGAAAAAGTACGCCGCCGCGTCTCGGCGAGGAGGAAAGGTATGACCACGCGCAGAACCTTCCTCGCGAACAGCGCGGCTGCGGGCGGGGCAGTTCTTTTGGGTCGATTCGTGACCGGCTGTGCCTCGACCGGCATCGTGACACCTGCGCGCCGCGCGCTGGTGCCCACCCAAGGCGAGACGATCGACCTGCGAATCGCCGAGACGCGAATCGCCATTGCGGGCAAGGCGGCGATGGCGACGACGGTCAACGGCGGCGTCCCTGGCCCGGAAATTCGCCTGCGCGAGGGGCAAGACGTCTTGCTGCGCGTGCACAACGCGATGGACGTCGACACGTCCGTTCACTGGCACGGGCTGCTCGTCCCGCCCGGGATGGATGGCGTGCCGGGCGTGAGTTTCCACGGCATTCGGCCAGGCACGACCTTCGAGTACCGCTTCCCCATCCGCCAAAGCGGGACCTACTGGTACCACAGCCACAGCGGCTTTCAGGAGCAGACCGGGATCTACGGACCGATCGTCATCGAGCCGCGCGAGCCAGAGCCCTACGATGTCCAACGCGAATACACGATCGTGCTGTCCGACTGGACCTTCGAAGACCCGCGTCGCGTGCTCTCGAATCTCAAGGTCTACGGCGGCTACTACAACTATCAGCGGCGCACCCTCGCGAACCTCGGAGACGAGGCCAAACGCATGGGTTTCTGGGGCGCGCTGGGCGATCGTTTTCGCTGGGGGCGCATGCGCATGGACGCGTCGGACATCTCGGATGTGACGGGCGCGACCTACACCTTTTTGATGAATGGCCTCTCGCCCGATGAGAACTGGCGGGGCCTCTTTCGCACCGGCGAGCGCGTGCGGCTGCGATTCATCAACGCGTCCGCGGCCACGTATTTCGACGTGCGAATCCCGGGACTGCCGATGCGCGTGATTCAGGCGGACGGCATGGCGGTCACGCCCGTCGAGACCGACGAGTTCCGCATCGCTGTCGCCGAGACCCTGGACGTTATCGTGGAGCCCACCCGCACCGCCTACACAGTCTTTGCGGAGGCCATGGACAGGAGCGGACACGCGCGAGGGACGCTCGCGACTGACAACACGACCCTCGCACCCGTGCCCGGTCGGCGACCGCGGCCCTTGCTTACGATGGCCGACATGGGCATGGACCACGGCACCGCGCCGACCGCAGGCGATGACGATATGGAGGGCATGGACCACGGCAAAGCGCCGGCCGCAGGCGCTGACATGGCGGGCATGGACCACGGCAGCATGCCGGGTATGGACCACGGCTCGAAAACTACCCATGAACCTGACGCGAAATGTCGCCAGAACCTCGACATGATGGCGCGTCACAATGACGACGGGCACGGAGCCGGCAACACCATGGTCGCCCAGATGGCGCGCTCGCGAATCACCGAGCCGGGCGCGGGCCTCGGGGAAGATGGCTGGCGGGTCCTCACCTATTCCCAGCTGCGGCGGGCGACACCCGGGCCAGCGAGCCCACCGGTCACGCGCACGATAGAGCTCCACCTCACGGGCAATATGGAGCGCTACATGTGGTCGTTCGACGGCGAGCAGTACCACTCAGACATGCCCGACATTGTCCTGCGCTACGGGGAGCGCGTTCGCTTCGTGCTCATCAACGACACGATGATGGCGCACCCCATCCATCTCCACGGTCAGTTCTTCGAACTCGATGTCGGCGCCTGCGAGCAGAATCCGCTCAAGCACACCGTCAATGTCCAGCCCGCAGAGCGGACCTCGTTCGTCTTGACGGCAAACGAGGTCGGCTGTTGGGCCTTCCATTGCCATATTCTCTATCACATGGACACAGGCATGTTTCGCGTCGTGGAGGTGAGGCGATGACTGTCAGATATTCAAACCGCTTGTTTTTGCCCGGTATAGTGGCTGTCGTCGCCGCCATTTGGCCAGCGCAGGCAAGCGCAGAGATGGGCGATCCCCCTTTTAATCACATCATCCTCTTCGACGAGTTTGAGTACGGATTCAATCATGGCGAAAACCCCCTCAGCTGGGACGCCACATCCTGGTTCGGCGGAGACTGGAACCGGATCTGGGTCAAGACCGAGGGCGAGCTGTCGACCTCCGATTTTAGTCTCAGCGGCGAAGCTCAGTTGCTCTACAGCCGCCTCATCGGGGCCTTTTGGGAGTTTCAGATTGGGCTGCGCGGTGACCTCGCGGCGGCTGACGGCCAAGGACCCGAGGGCCGTGGCCATCTGGTCGTAGGACTCGAGGGGCTGGCACCCTACTGGTTCGAGCTCGAGCCCACGATATTTATCAGTCACAAGGGCGACGTGTCGTTCCGACTTCGCGCGACCTATGACCTCTTCATCACCCAGCGCCTCATCGCGCACCCCAGCTTCGAGACGAACGTCGCCATCCAGTCGGTCACCGAGTTCGGCGTGGGTTCGGGACTCAATGACATCCAACTTGGCCTGCGACTGGGATACCAGCTCTCGCGCGAGTTCACGCCGTACATCGGTATCTCGTGGAATCAGGCCTTCGCGCAGACTGCCCGCCTCCGCCGGGCGGTCTCCAGCTCTGCCAGTGATGTTCAAGGAGTAGCCGGCCTCCGTTTTTGGTTCTAATGCAACAATAAGGATGATCATGGAACAGCTCTTGCCCGGACTGACCTCGGCGCCCAATCTTCACCCGATGGTGGTGCACTTCCCCATCGCTCTTTGGCTGGCACCGAGCACACGGCCCCCGCGCCGCACGCGCTAAATCTGTTGATGAAACGCGCTCACCTAAAACACAGGCGGAAGCGGACCGATGGTGTTCACCAATGAATTCAGCCGGTCCGCGGGTATCCCTGTTCGCCTACGGGCGCAGGAAGTAGGAGGACCTAGCGCCACGCGCTGAAATTATTGAAGTAATCGCTTAAGTGAATAGCGTTGTGTCTAGCTGAAGATATTTTCCGTCGATTCGGCCTGATCCGACGGGAGGCCGCGGCGGTGAGGTGCGGTACCCTAAATTTCGGCATCTTTACGGTCAACGTGCGGAACGCGTGCTTTGACGGTGGGCCCGTGCCTATGGTGCTCCGACTCCCGTGCTCCACTCGCAGATGAGCGTTGAAGGAGTCGGGAATGGTGACCGACGAGGTCAGCGAGTGACGACGCGAATCGGCCAAGTGAGCCATCGAGGAGACCCATGAGTATGAATGCCGACCCCTGCCCCGTGTGCTCGTGCGTCACTCTGAGCAGCGACGCGCTCCGCGCCGAGCTCGACCAGCGGGCCGGGGATCCGACGTTCTTCGCGACCCTCGTGGCCGAGCGGCCTCACCTCTTCGCCGACGTGACCGTCTTCGTCTCCGCCGAGGTCGCGTCGCAGATGCGCGCGGTCGTGGCAGCGGTCGAGGCCGCCGCGACGCGACCCGGCTATATCGAGCGCGCTCTCTCGCGGGCCTCGGCCAGCGCCCGCGTCGACTTTGGCACAGCGGGCGCGTTCATGGGCTATGACTTTCACCTCAGCGGTGACACCCCTCGGCTCATCGAGGTGAACACCAACGCCGGCGGCGCCTACCTCGCGGCCGCCGGCGCCAGCGCCCATCGCGCATGCTGTGGTGGCGAGGCCCCCGGCAACACGTCCTTCGAGACCGCGGTGACGGCGATGTTTATCGCAGAGTGGCGAAGGCAGCGCGGCGACGGCCGCCCCACACATGTGGCCATCGTCGACACGGACCCAGAGGGCCAATATCTCTACCCCGAGTTCGTCCTCGCCAAGAAAGGCTTGGAGTCGTCCGGGATCACCGCGACCATCGCCGACCCAAGCGCGTTCACGCTCATAGACGGCGCCCTTGTCCTCGCTGGCCAGCCGGTCGACCTCGTCTACAATCGCCTGACCGACTTCGCGCTGGAGCAACCCGGCCACGCCGTGCTCCGCGAGGCGTATTTGACCGGCGCCGCCGTCTTCACCCCCGGGCCCCGCCAGCACGCGCTCTTCGCTGACAAGCGGAACCTGGTCGAGCTGACGGCCGCTGATTTTACCGCGTCGCTGGGTCTCGAGCAGGCGCATCTGGACGCGCTGGCCACGATCCCGCGGACGCGCCTTCTGACACCCGACAACGCCGACGCGCTCTATGCCGAGCGGAAGGGCCTCTTCTTCAAGCCGGTCGCGGGGCACGGGGGCAAGGGCGTCTATCGCGGCGACAAGCTCACGCAGTCGGTCTGGGCGCGGATCGTCGAGGAGGACTATGTGGCTCAGGCCTTGGTCAGACCAAGCGAGAGACAGCTCCTCATAGACGGCGAGCTGGTGCGCCGCAAGGTCGACGTGCGGCTCTACACCTACGACGGCGCCGTGCTCCTTGTCGCTGCGCGCGTCTATAAGGGGCAGACCACCAACTTCCGCACGCCCGGTGGCGGCTTCGCGCCCGTCGTGTTCATCGCCGAACCCTTCGTCTCGCTAGCGAACTGCGACATTTAGCAGCTCGAACCCGCTGATCCAGCCCTCTGTGACCCCTTCCGGCAGCAGCCCGACGATCTCCGCAGCATGACCGCCTTCGTCGAGTTCGAGCCCGGCGATGGCTACCGCGAACGTACCGCCCGCCGCGACCGCGCTCAGGAATTTCCAGGTCGGTTCTGGCAGCGTCGCAGCACGCGTCCCGGATTGCGTGCGCCAGATGATCACGCGCTCGCCGCCGCCCTCAAGGTCTAGCGATGGGGGCTCGCCATCACCATCGTCCTCACCCTGAGCCATATGCCAAATGCTGTGCACCGGATAGCGCGACGCCAACAGTCGATGCGGCGCCAACCGAAAGACGAGATCTCCTATCGCCTCGGGCGCCACACTCGCAAGCGCCACACGGTCCAAGACAGGTGGCGGGTCGCAGCGGCGTAACTCGCAAAGCGCCCACTCAAGGCGCGCGACGTCCGCCAAGTAGGGGACCGCGGCTCCGGGAGCGAAGGCGTCGATGAACGCCGGAAGCGCCGCACCATAGGCCGAAATGTCGGGGGATCGCGACGGGACTGCGGCCACGAAACGCCGCAACAGCGCCGCGAAGAAGTCGGGGCCGACGAGGCTGCGGCATGCCGCGAAGTCGTCCTCCAGCGAGGAGAACATGGCGCCTCGAAGGCTCTGTCGGTAGACCCTCAGCCGCTCCTGTGCGGTGTCGCTATCTCCGGCGATCGCGCCGAGAATATCGGGCGACGGGTCGAGGGCCGTGAGCGCTTCGGCGAACGCGAGCTGCAGCTCACGCATCGCGCCGCCCGAGGGCTGCGGAAGCCGCGAGTATGGCGCTGGCCTTGTCCGCCTCGGCGATAAGCGTGTCGAGGGGCGGGAGGTCGGTGTCCCACTCGACACATACAGGCGTCGGCCCGAAGCGCGCGACGGCGTCGCGGTAAAGTTCCCAGACCGGCGGCTGGACCGGCGCACCGTGCGTGTCAAGGAGGTGGCTGCCGCAATCCTTGAAGCCCGCCAGATGCATCTGCTGCACGCGCGCTGCGGAGACCCCCGCCAGGAAGTCGGCCGGCGCAAAGCCATGGTTGGTGGCGCTGACGTAGACGTTATTGACGTCCAGCAGGATCCCGCAGTCGGCCGTCTCGGCGACCGCGTCGATGAATTCCCACTCGGTCATCGTCGAGGCGCGAAAGGTTAGGTAGGTCGAGACATTCTCGATCAGGACTGGCCGCTCAAGGGTGTCTTGGACCTGGCGCACCCGCGCCGCGACATGCGCGACGGCCGCCTCGGTGTAAGGGAGCGGTAGCAATTCGTGCAGATACCGACCCCCAACAGAGACCCAGCAGAGGTGGTCGGAGACCCAAGCCGGTTCCAGTCGATCGGCGAGGTCCCGGAGTCGGGCAAGGTAGGCGCGGTTCAGCGGATCACTCGAGCCGAGGGAGAGCCCGACGCCGTGCAACGCCACCGGGTAGAGCTCGCGGATTCGGCGCAGCTGGTCCATCTCGGCTCGGGTCGCGTCGAGATAGTTGTCGCTGAGAATCTCGAACCACGGCACCGCCGGACGGCGCTGCAACACGTCACTTATATGCGGCGCGCGCAGCCCGACGCCGGCCCCCACGAGGGGACCGGATCGTTCCGTCAGCGGCAGCGGAGGGCCTATTTCTTGGCCTTGACCGTCCCACCGGCGATGCGGTCGCAGAGGCCCGCGGGGACCCATAGCCACTCGGCAGGATCGCGGTCCTCGACAGCCTTGCCGCCACAGGAATGATCGTTGGCGCCGCAGTCGTTCTTAGCCTTCGCGGCGACGCCCTGACACTTCTCGGCGCCCTCCCAGGTCGGTGCTCCGTGGGCCACGATGCCGGTCGCGATGGCAGCGCCTGCGCCGCCGGATAGGACACCCGCGATCGCCAGGGTCATTGTAGTCTTCTTATTCATTGAGGCTCCTCGGTCTGTTGTTGATGGCCACCCTAAGGGAAGCCAACGTAGTGGTCCAGCGGCCGATTTCCAATCTATGGGGACTGGGGCCGGAATTTAGAACTCCCTCACCCGCCCCGCACCCGCCCCCAACGGGCGCGCCGTTCGCTCCGCAAAAAAGAGGTTCCGCCCCGGCCCGCCTTGCTCGCGAGGCGTAGCTGCTAGAAAATGTTCTTGGATTCGAGGCGCGGCATGGTCTAGAACACCGCGCTGGAGGAACTCAGATGCAAAGCCAACGCCTTACATACTTTTTCACCATCGCCCTCGGCATCTCGGCCTGCGACGAGGACACGACGCGCGCGCCGATCGCCCCGGCGGACGTGTCCTTCCTCCTGCCACTCACCGTCGGCCCGACGCGGTCCACCGCCGGGACCTCCGGCCGCTACGGCGTGCTCGTCCCGCGCGAACACTTCGACTCCATCGCCGACTCCGAGCCACTGACGCGCGTCGACGAGCCTGACGATATCTACGCGAACCTCGCCGTCGTCGCCGTCCGCCTCGACCCCTGCTTTATCGAGGGCCTCGACGAGACCCTGTGCGCGAGTCAGGTCCGCCTCGTCCTCCAGCCCATCCTTCAGCTGGCCGGCGCCACCGACATCGTCGTCCGCGATGCCTCGATGCACGCCTTCTACGACGTCCCCCGCAGCGAGCTCGACAGCCTCGCCGATGACCTCGCGGCCTTGCGCACCCGCCGCGCGGGACCTGAAGCCGTCGGCGTTCACTTCGCCCCCGACGACGCCATGGCGCTCGTCCTCGACAGGATCGGCGACGATCGCCTCTCGCGCATCACCCATATGTCCGTCCACAGCTCGAACGAGGCCTGGGTCTTCGGCGGCTTCAACATCGTCAGCGGCCAGCGTATCGATATCCCCATCCCCGGCATCGTGGCCCCCGCAGGCGCCGCGCGCTTCCGCTTCGAGCAGCACCTCACCAGCACCGGCGCTAAGGGCGACCTCGCCGCGACCCTCATCCCCGAGCCCGTCATCGAGGCGGATATCGCGGCTTTCCTAGACGCTCCGCGCCGTCTCGCCCTCTCTGAGGCCGATTGGGATCGCTCCCTCGACTCTCTGGACCGCCTGCTCGACCCCGCACGCCACAATCCCGGCACCGTCGATTGCGCCTCGTGCCATATCGCCACGACGGCGCTCCGCTTCGCGACCCGCGACAGCGACCCCAGCCTCGTCAGCAGCGCCTACGACGACACCCGAAACCAGCGTATGTTTGGCTGGTTCGGTGATTCGGCCAGCATCAGCCCCCGCGTCATCCTCGAGACCGAGGCCGTCGTCGACCGTCTCAACTCCCTTAAATGAAACGATGATTTGACCTCTTGCTCGATTTTCGGGCTAATCGTCCTCGCAAGCTATCCAGCGATAGGGAATCCCACATGAAGCTCCTCCGCCTCGCAGTCCTCACCTTCACGACCTTTGGCATCTCGGCGACCGCCAACGCTAAACCACCAGGCACCTGGACCTGCGAGGCGGGCTGGGAGGACCAGGTATGTGATTGCGGCTGTGGCGCGACCGACCCCGACTGCGCGGCCGGCACGTTCGAGGTCTGCGAGCGCAGCGGCTGCGGGGCCGGCAAGGTCCCGTGGGAGCACGCCCCTGACAGCTGCATGACCAGCGCTTGCGGCGACGGCTGGAAGGACGAGGCGGCCGGCGAGGTCTGCGACGACGGCGAGGGGCTCAACGGCGGCGGATGCAGCGCCGACTGCAAGTGGGTCAACGCGGGCTGGGTCTGCGGCGAGCTGGCCGAAAAGTGCGATCCGGCCCCGGCCGAGCCCATCCCCGAGGCGACCCCCGAGCAGGGCCCCGACGCCAGCGCTGAGCTGGGCCCCGAGGCGACCGCCGAGACAAACCCGGAGTCGGTCGAATCGGACGAGCCCGTGGGATCCGGCGGTGGCTGCTCGGGTACCGAGGGTGCCCCCGTCTGGGCGGGTCTCATGGCGCTGGCCTTTGTGGTGTCCAGGCGTTTGCGTGGGCCGATTCGTAGGGCGACGCGCTGACGGACTCTGGGCGAGGGCGAACCGTGGACGGGCCTTGCTCCGCGCCGTTGTCTTTCAGCGCGGGGTGCAACACCTCGACACTCTGGATGTCGCCGTTCGGCGCGCGGGCCGTGATTATCGCGCCCAAGAGACCACATGGTTCGTTGGCCGCGTTCATGTTGGGGGTGAGAACTCCGTCAGTCGAGACGAGACGGTCGGTCGTGATCATTTGACGGCCGACCCGACCCGGGTCCGGTTGACGGCCCGGACAAACGGCGTCCGCGCCAGTTTGGCTAGCCTCTCCGGCGTGCGTGCGGCGGTTGGCTTCGCGGCGAACCACGCGCAGAAGGGGCCTGTCCGACGCGTCGACGTCGCTGATGATGTAGTCCTCGAAGCCGTCGCCATCGAGATCCTTGGTCCTGGCGCGGTCGGGCGCGCCGCGTCCTGTGCGCGATTTGGCGTCACGGCCGTCGAACGGCAGGGCCGTGACGTCACCGCGCGGCCTCAGCACGCCTTCGCCAAGCGACTGCACCGTCTCGTCGGCGTTGACCAGCTCGACGTGGACGCCCACGACGAGCGCGATACTCACCGGCTAAGTATAATATGACAATATCGTCTTGGGGCTCATCAGTCAAATCTGAAGGTGACCGGCCCCGCCATCTATGCCTATCTCAGGCAGCAGGGCCGCCAAGTCGTGACACGCATGCCAGCGCACGTATCGGCGTCTTTTGTCAGTATGTTTTACAAATGATTTCAAAGAATTGTATTGTCTTGCCCTGCCGCGCTGGCACAGCAAGCGGTACGCCAGAGTCAATGGCCAATAAGCCCCACCGAATTTGCCAAAGTCGTCGCAGATCCAGATCCAGCACCAGTCGCCGTCCCTAGCTTTGACGACAGAGTTCACGAACTGCCTCGGCTACACCGCCTCCGGTAACGCCCACCCCTGCCCTCGGGACCAAGACACAAGAAATGCAGGCTACTATGCTACGAGATGGTGCCTACTCGCCTTCACGATACTTCGCCACACACTTCACGGGCGAGAGGGCTCCTGTCCATGCAACTCAAAAAACCAACATTGACAACCAAGATAGGCTGGGGGCTCACCGCAGGGCTGACCGTCTTGGCGCTGCTGCCCTGGGCCAATGTGGCGATCACCCTCGGGGGGCTCGTCTTAGGGATCGCCCTCGTCGTCGTGATCTACCTCGCCACCACGCGCTCACGTGTCGACAAGCTCGTCACCATCCCGATCACGAACATCGGCCCGCAGGATCGCTTACGCTATCGCGACGCGCTCGAGGCGCTCTTCAAAGGCCTCGGCCGGGTCGAGTCGATCGATGATGACGGCTCCGGGCTCAAGTTCGTGGTCCGCACTGACCTTGACCTCGCGACGCTGCATCGCCAGGTCAAGCGCCTACTCGGCAAGCCGTTATACGCCACCTCGATCGAGGGCACGGTCTCTTTCAGCGCGCTCACGGCCACCGGCGCCGCCGAGATCAGCCTGAGCGGCCAAGTCGCGCCCCACGCGCTCGTCCACATCCCCGGCCTCGACAAGCCGGTCGTCGCCGACGCCGAGGGGCATTTCAGCCAAGAGGTGTCCTACGCGGCGGTCAAGAAGCATGCCTCGCATGGCCGCATCACCGCGACCTACAGCCACAAGGGCAAGGACCGGCAGGTGCAGATCGACCTCGGGCCGTAGCGGCCGGTTGGCCGAAGACTGTCGCGTTGCCAGCCTTGTCTAATCGCGATAAACTTATGGGCGTGGAAATATTAACGCGCACCAAAAAGGGGGACCCATGGCCTCAGACAGTTATCACGAACCCTTCGACCTCATCCCTGCAGCAGTCCGGGACCGCCATCGCGCCATCCGGTCGCTAATGGAGGAACTTGAGGCGGTCGATTGGTACGACCAGCGGGTCAGCGCGACCGATGACGCCGAGCTGCGCGCGATCCTCGCCCACAACCGGGACGAGGAGAAAGAGCACGCGGCGATGGTGATCGAGTGGCTGCGCCGCAACGACCCCGCCTTCGCGGATAACCTCGCGGAGTACCTCTACAAGGACGGGCCGATCACGGCCGGGCACGGCGACCAAGTCGCTGGGCCACATGCGGCCGCGCCGCCGGGCGATGGTTCGCTCGGCATCGGAAGCCTCCGCCACACACCCGAAAAGAAAGGGAAAAAGATATGACCGATCTACATCGAACATTAGCGCCGCTCTCGGGCGGCGCCTGGGAGTGCCTCGAGAGCGAGGCTAGGGACGCGCTGTCCGTCTACTTGGCTGCGCGCAAGTTGGTGAACTTCAACGGCCCGAAGGGCTGGGCGACGGCGTCGGTTACGACCGGCCGGGTGCGCGACATCGAGGCGCTCGGCGACGGTGTCAGCGCCAAGGTCCGGGTGGTACAGCCGCTGGTCGAGCTGCGCGTCCCGTTCACCCTGGACCGGCGCGAGCTGGAGACCATCGAGCGCGGAAACCCGAAGCCGAACCTCGACCCGTTGATCGACGCCGCCAAGCGCATCGCCCTTGCCGAGGACCGGCTAGTCTTCGGCGGCAGCGAGGGGGCTGGGATCACCGGCATCACTTCGGGGTCGGGGCAGGCGCCGGTGTCGCTGGAGGCCGACTACCTGAAGTACCCCGAGTCGGTGGCCACAGCGCTACAGCAGCTGCGCGACGCCGGCGTGGGCGGGCCATACGGCATCGCGCTCGGGCCGCGGTGCTTCAAGGGGTTGATGACGACCGTGACCGCGGGGGGCTACCCGGTCTACAACCACGTGCGCGAGCTGGTCGAGGGGCCCATCGTGCACGCCCGAGCGCTGGACGGCGCAGTGGTGATGGCGATGGATGAAGGGGCCTTCGAGCTTATCGTCGGCCGCGACATCTCGATCGGCTACCTCAGCCACGACGCCAACACCGTGACGCTATACCTTGAGGAGAGCCTGACCTTTCAGCGGCACGAGCCCGACGCTGCCGTCTGGCTAAAGTACGAGTGACCCGCAATCGGTCGGCCGGTTTCTTGGGGCCCACGGTGCTCTTTTAGTCTGTTCTAGGTTCCGGCACGCTGGAGAGCCTGCCCCACGGCGCTTCTTTAGCCCCCCGCTAGTGGCAGGCTCTCCAGCCTGCCACTAGCGCAACCGCCGCGGCGGATCGCCATTGTCATTTCGCAGGGCGGCGCTCCCAGTCGGGTGCGAAGTCCGGGTCGATGAGGCGGCGGTCTTGGTTCAGTGCGCCGATGCGGGTCATCTCGTCGTCAGTGAGCGCGAAGTCAAAGATGTCAATATTCTCCGCGCGGTGTTTGGCCGAGGCCGCTTTCGGGATAGCCGCGACCCGAGGCTGTTGGACCAGCCAGCGCAGCGCCACCTGGGCGGGGCTCTTGCCGTAGCCCTCGCCGATGGTGCGCAGGACGGTGTCGTCGGCGACAGCCCCACGCGCGAGCGGCGAGTAGGCCGTCAGGAGCAGGTCGTGCTCCACGGCGATGGCGTGCAGCGCGGACTGGGCTAAGTAGGGATGGTGCTCGACCTGGATACAAGCGATGGGAGCGAGCGTCATAGCGCGCTTGAGCTGCGCGGGGGTGAAGTTGGCGACGCCGACGAGGCGGGTGGCCTTGATGTCTAGTAGGGCGTTCATCGCGCTCATAGTCTCCTCGAGGGGGACCTCGTCGTTGGGCCAGTGCAGCAGCATGAGGTCGACATAGCCGACGCCAAGGCGCTCTAGGCAACGGTGGACGGCGACCCCTACGTCCTTCGCGGCCGCGTCCTCGTACCACACCTTGGTGGTCAGCCAGATCTGATCGCGGGGGGTGCCGCTGGATGCGATGGCTGCGCCTACCTCGCGCTCGTTTCCATACATGGCGGCGGTGTCGATGTGACGGTAGCCGAGCTCGAGCGCGCTCTCGGTGGCGCGCTGGGCGTCGTCACCCTTGAGCTGCCAGGTGCCGAAGCCGAGAGCGGGGACGTGGGTGTTCTGGATTAGGATCTTGTTCATGGGGTTCCTTGGGGCTGGGGTTTAGACAGGCCGTTGGCGAGTGGCGACGGCCATAGGGTAACAGCATCAGTGCCAAAATGCGAGGCCCGCGGGGGATCGAGCAGGGCAATCGAGTTCTAGGTCGGTGCGGTCAAAGCGAAGCAAGACCAACGACCCCTGACGAAATCGGTGTGGAGCAAACCTTTGGTCCGTGCGCATTTTGAGGGTGTCGCAAAACCCCACGACCGGGCTGAGAGGCGCCCTCTTGGTCCGCGCGTTTTTAACGCGCTACGGGCCTGGCTAGGTTGATGCTCAAACTAAAAATGCGCCGGCGCGAGGCGACGCGAGGCGCGCTAAAAGCGCGCGGACCATAGGGGGGAGGCATTGACTAACGAGCGCGGGAGCGGCCC
>Ga0209702_10005664_pt1 | contig 16773 bp, 17 predicted proteins | sample FRY01_FD_187210 | JGI IMG/M metagenome (GOLD analysis project Ga0209702, IMG submission 187210) | Freshwater microbial communities from Lake Fryxell liftoff mats and glacier meltwater in Antarctica - FRY-01 (SPAdes) (version 2) | ecosystem: Environmental > Aquatic > Freshwater > Ice > Glacier...
AAAAGTCACAGATCATTCCTTAGTACATTTTAGCATCTAATCATCACCTATTTAATCCAGCACTAATTCCAATATTTTCTTGCCATCCACAACGTTCCTTTATTCAATATTTTAGGGTAAGTTTATTTGATGTCATTTATAGAAAAAAACTTAAACAAAAGTGAAAAACTAGATCAAGTTGAAAAACCTTCTATGAAACCTGCTATATTATTTTTTCTCATTTCAATCTCAGTATTAATTTATTTAGTTTATCACGATTTATTTGGTGGACCAGAAATAGACAGGATCAAATCCTGAAAAGGACGATATTATATATTATGGAACGGTTCTTGTTTTAGTTGGTATTTTTTATTCTATAAAGTTTTATGCGGAAAGATTTATTAATGAGCATGGAGTCTCTAATCAAAGGGTTATTAGTAAATCAGGAATTATAAGTCGTAATGTTGAAGAAATGAGTCTTAAATCAATTGAAAGTATTAATGTTAAACAAACAATTTTGGGAAGAATATTAAATTATGGTTCAATTTCTATAAACGGTTGCAAATTTACTGGTGATGAAGAAAATAAAAAGTTTAACAAGATAAACAATAAAAAAGTTGAAGCATTATTTGTTTCATTTGTCTCTGATGAGGGTGTTCAAGAAGATTTATCAACAACAAATTTGAGATTTTGTGACATTAAATAAATAGCTTATCGTTCTTAGATTTGATGTGGCGGATGATTTTGAACCTTATATGAGTTAAAATTATTTAAAATTTACTTTATTTAATATTAAAACTTTATTTCATTTTTTCTTCAAACTGCTTTTGAAATTCTTTAAATAAATCCAAAACATCGTTTAATTGATTTTTAACTTTATCTTTATCAAGTGAATGAAAAGAATCTTCTACTTTATATTTTGTTTTACACATTGATTTAATAACATTAACTGCACTTTCATTGTTCGCATTTTTAATATTTTGAATGACACAGTCCTCATAAGATCCTTCAACTGTAATAATTTTTTGTTGTGTTAAATAAAAAGTAATTCCTGCAACAACTATTCCAAATAAAATATATTTAATAATGCTCATTTCGCGACTGATTTTTTGTATTGTTCCTCTATCTTAATCGATAAATCTCTTTTTACACCTTTAAATACGTCGGGTAATTTCTTGCCTACTTGATCTAACACATACATGGCTTCAGCGTAGGTAGCATATTTTAGATCGCTCTTGACAATAGTTTTAATACACTCCGAGTTACATTCACCTGACAGTACCGTTTGCACAATATGTCCTGCCACCATTTCATAGTAGTGATCAGAGCGGGCTTGTGGACTAGCACAGCTTGCAATCAAGACAAAAGTTACTAAAAATTTATTCAAAGTATTATTGTTAAATGTTTTTATAAAATATTGACAAAAAATATTATATTTATATATTTATGTAATGTCTGAACACATTTTAAAAAATAAAATTGGTAATAAAATTGGTTCAATTAAAACCCATACTGATGGAAAACAAGAATTAAGAAGTAAAATTGGAAATAAGTTAGGAACTTACAATCCTAAAACAAATACAACTCACAATAAAATTGGAAATAAAATTGGATCTGGAAATTTACTAACAACTCTATTGATAGATTCTTAACAGTTATATTGCCAAAAAAAAGTTCAAAGGATATTGGTAATTAAAAAGTTGAAGATTTAATTACTACAAAGCTTATGTATTTATCAGAGTCTAGGAAACTTTTGTCACCAACCGTTTATTAAAAAACTATTTTAGTTTAGATATTTCTTTTTTATAATTCTGAACTAATAAATGTAAATCTTTGCATTGTTCTATCGTTCTTATTTCTTTTTCTAACATAATCCCATTTTTATAATCTTCGCTATTTTTTATTATATTGATTTTCTTCTCTTCATTAACTTCCAAAATATCTAAAATAATTTCATAATCCTTTTTTTCGTTATCACCAAAACTTTTCCAGATTACATTACTATAATCGTTTAGATTAGTTATAAAATCTTTAATAACTTTTTTTTCCTGAAAATCATCGGTCATAGATGATGAAATGTTGTATTTTTGTAAATTCGTTTGCATACTCGCTAAAATAAAATGTTTTTCTAATTTAGTTTTTTTATTTTTTTTTACTTCATTTAACTCCTCCGATAGATCAAAAAAAACTTCTCTTTTCATTTTATGCAATTCTATGTCTCGCTCTTCTTTCTCTTGCTTTTGTTTTTCTAAAAGAATTTTTTGCTTTTGCTCTCTTAATTGCTCCTCTTGCATTCCACTTTGTTTCTGAAGTTCAAAGTTTCTTTGTTTGTCTCCTTCCAATTGTTGTGATTGAATATTCTTTATTTCCTGAAGCATTTTTGCGCTTTTATAATTAGTTGCAAGATTTCCTGCCAAAAGTATATTTGTCATTCTTTTTTGTTTATCAATTTCGGACATTAATCTTGACCTCTTGCACTAATAATTTTTTTTATGAAAGGGTATTTTTTATGCAAATCTTTAAAAAGTTTTTTTTCTTTTTCTATGTCTTTTTCAAATCTTAAAATTTCTTTAGGTAGTTTTGAAAAATTTTCAAGGATGTTTTTGTTATTTTGTTTTATATTATCAATAATATGTTTTTTTACTTTACCTAAATATTCTTTATTTTTATTATCCCAAGATTTAATATCTCCTTCAGACTTAATAATATTTGACGACTCGTCAATTAATCTTTCTCCATAATTTTCAGACAAAAATTTCTGGCGTTTGATTTCTTTTTTTAATTTTATTTTTTTCCAAATAAAATATAATAAAATTATTAATCCTATGATCAAAAAATTATTTAGAATGGCTTGGTTGCGCTTCTCCTCTTCCTTTATTTTCTCAAGACGCTCTTTTTCTAAACGTTTTTCTGCTACAAGTCGGTTAATTTCCAATACTTGTATTTTTGCTAATCTTTCTTGTTCTGCAAGTTCTTTTGCAATTATTTCTTTCTCAATTCTTTCTAATCTTTCTAACTCTGCTTGTTTTTTTTCTAATCTTTCTTGTTCGACACGTTCTTTTGCAATTCTTTCTTTAACAATTTGTTCAACTTTGGTTTTAGGTAATTCACTGACTATTTCTGCAACAACATAATCGTTGGGATTCTGAATATTTCCGACAACCTTAATTATTTTTGGATTGGATACAAAAATAAAATAAGAATCTCTTAAACCACTTTTGAAACCTTCGAGATATATATGATCAGGCACTGTATATGTTAGATCAACTTGAAAACCAGAGCGAATCTTCCAAGTGCCAATTCCTAATAAATTTCTTTGAGGATAAGAAAAAACTTCATAAGTCATATTAGAGTTAAATTGATAAGCATGCCTCTGACTCTCTTCTGTCTTTATTGTAATTTCATTTGAAAATAATAATTTTTTTAAATTTTCTCCTGTTATGTATTGTTCATCAGAACTTGATAATTTAACTCCTCCAGGAATTATTGAATTTAAAATTCCCTCTAATGTTTTACTGCTGGAGTTTGCATAAACGTTGGGAGCACAAAACAAAATCACAAGGATAAGAAATTTCTTTAGATATTTATTTTTTAATAGGCTCATACCTTTAAACAATCTTTAAACCCTAATTTTTAAAATTAACAATAAATAAAAAATAACTCAAGATATTTAAATCAAATTAGATTGAATTCTATTGTGTAATAATATTAAATTATTTATGACTGAAATTATTATAACGGGATTTATACTAATCTGTACAATTTTTGTGCTTATTAAGATATTTCCAGGATTAATCTTAGGATCAATTTATATAGTTGGTTTTATTGGTGTTATAATACTGTTGTTGACTGTAATCTTATCTATTGGGTTATCTGGTTAATCTTCAGTTGATATTCTAAAAACACGAATGTATCACAAAAAAAATATCCTCTAGTAAGAACAGAGAATACTATTTTCGACAGTACTCACTTATTTAACTTTTTCACTACACAATTAGACGAAACAAGAAAGGCACGAAAAAGATGACTTTGTTTTGCGCTGTGTTAGAATTAGTTAATGAAAAAACTACTTTTTATATTGTTTTTTTTTATAAATTTATTAATCATTCACACAAGTAGTGCATCAGAGATAATTAAGTACCCTTTACCAGAGATTACAAATTACCCCCCATCTATTAATGGAGGTCAAACTCAAACTTGGGATATTACACAAGGAAAAGACGGTAAATTATATTTTGCAAATAGTTATGGTCTGCTTATTTATGATGGTAAACAATGGAAAAGTCTACTTCTTGACAATAAATATTCAGCAAGATCTATCAGTGTTAATCAGGCAGGAAATATAGTAATAGGTAGTCGAGGTGATTTTGGTTTCGTATCAAATGATGGTAATGGAAATATAAAATTTTCATCCCTTAAAGTTTTTTTAGATAAAGAGAGTGATAATAGAGATATAATCTATGAAAGTTTTTCTTTAAGCAATAATGAAATTTTTTTTAGATCCGAAAATAACTTATTTTTTTATAAAGATAAAAAAATATCTATAATTAATAAAATTAAAAAAAAAAAATTTGGTGTATCGCGATATATAAATGATAAATTATTTGTTGCGATAGAAGGACTGGGAATAGCAACAATTGAAAATAAAAAAATACTCTTAATTAAAAATTCTGAAATATTCAATGATAAAACTATATCTGGTTTTCATTTTTCTGACGAAAGTGACTTGATTGTTTTTACAAGAAAGTCTGGAGTTTATAAAAAAACAAAAGATGAATTTATAAAAATTGAAAATGATTTAATTAATAATATAGGGGTAATTTATAGAACTTATAATTTAAAAAAAAATAAAATTGGTTTAGCAACCTATGAAGGTTTGTATATTTTAGATAAAAAATTAAAACCATTACTACATTTAGACTCAAATTCAGGGTTAAGAGTGGATAGTGTAAGATCTATATTTGAAGATAATAATGATAATATTTGGTTAGGATTAAACGATGGTATAGTTAAAATAAATACTAATTCATATTTTAAATATCTTCCAGTTAAAGAAACTAATTTAGGCAGCACAGTTCTCTCAGTGGAAAATTTCAATAATCATTTATATGTTGGAACAAGTACTAATATAAAAAAACTTATAGTAGATGACAAATCTAACTTAAAACAAAAGTTTATAGAAGTTGCTGAAACAAAAATTAATACACAGGTTTGGAGCATATATAATAATGGCAATGAACTTTTGGTTGGTTCTAACTTTGGTCTAGGTAAAATAGATATTAATGACAACTACCTACAACTTATTGATCTTAAATTAACAGGCAGAGTTTACCAAATCAAAGAAAGTAAAATTTTTAAAGATTATCTTTATATTAGAGCAAAAAATGGGATTTTTATTGTTAGCAAAAAATATCCAGATAAATACAAAATTTTAAATAATGTAAAAAGTACGGAACATATAAAAGAATCAATTAGTAAAAATGAAATTTGGTTTGCAGTACAAAAAAAAGGTGTCTACCGTACTAAATTGATATCAAGTGATTTAAAGCAACTAAATAAATCAGAGACAACACTATATGATGATAGTTATTTACCAAAAAAAGGAAAAATTAAAATTTTTAAAATTTATGATCAACTTATTTTTGAAACACAAGATAAGATTTATCAATTTAATGAAAACAAAGAAACTTTCTATATAAGTAAAATATTTGATTCTGTACCAAATATAAAAGAAAAAGTTATTCTAAAAATAGAAAAAACCAATAATAAAACTTATTGGATAAACTTCACTGAGAGAATAAATGATCGTCGCGTTCAAACATTTTATGAACTAGATGAGTCTTTTGGTTTAAAACCACTTCCCTTTAACTCACTTGCCCATCATCTATCAATAAGTTTCTTTTTTTTAAAAGATTTAACTTTAATGAGCAGTAATGAAGGCATTGTTGTGATTGGAAAATTAAATAAAGAACTAGATTCACAAAAAGTTATATTTTCAACTATTAAAAATAATGATAAATATATTCTTAATTCTGGACCTGAAAAAGATCTTTTAAACAACGAATTTACAACAAAAAATTTATTCAATTATAATGAGAATAAATTATCTTTCACGATATCTTTGACAGATTATACAAACGAAACAAATAATGAATTTAGATATAAATTAGAAGGTTATGAAAATGATTATTCAAAATTCTCTAAAAATGAAACCATAACATATACTAATTTAAATCCAGGAGATTATAAATTCTATATTCAAGGAATTAGTTCTGAGGGATTAATTTCAGATACTAACTTTTTTTCATTCACAATTAGTCCACCATGGTGGCAAAGTAAAATATTTTATTTATCTGAGATTTTATTTTTTCTAATCTTATTATTGGTAACATTGTTTTTAAAAAAATCTGGTAAAGCAACAATTATTGCAACCTCAATATCATTCATGATGATCTTGGCATTATTTGAATATATCAATTTTTTAGTTGATCCATTAATTTTACTTTATTCAAATGGTGTCCCTGTATTTACTATTTTTTCTAAAATTATTTTAGGAGTATTATTATTGCCACTAGAAAGATTGATGAATAAAATGCTAGATTATGTTTCTAATAGCAAATTATTCATTAAATAAAATTAATAAAACTTGTGTTTAACTTTTATTTTGAATTAATTTTCTAACTTTTGAAGGGTCATCAATATTAGAAAAATAAACTGTTGTTGTCCCTCTGCCCGATATTTCTAACGAACCATAATTCAAAATTCTACCGATAATACCTTGGACAACATTTATACTCTCTATTGAACTTAAATTCATTTCTGAGACATTCCGACTAATTATACCTTTTTTTCTAATTACTCTTTTTCCAGTTACACCAAAATCTGACCAAAAATAAACAAATAAAGCAATCGGTAAATACAATGTGGAAAAAGACAAAAACAACTCTATCGAAACAAGCAAAGGGTACGTGAGCAAAACTAGATACCAAAATAATATTGGTTTTTTAGACATTTTTTAATGATATTTTAATTTTTCATCCTTATTTAAATTTTTTTCAATATACGACATAAGTAAACTTATAATTTTTATTGGTATGTGTCAACCAACGATTCTCCTTGCACCTTGCTGCTCGATTAAGTTATTGCTAGGACCTTATCTATAGATCCAAGTGTAAAGGGTAAGATTTAGGTACCCTATTTTTTGATTTCAGAGGTGGGGGTATTTAAGAACTTTCAGATTTGAGAAAGGTTATGGGTCCTCTTTAAATAGTATTTAATCTTAACTACAGCTGCGTAGATTCTCTTTGCTTGCCAAGTTGAACAGACACTTGCTCAATTGGTAAACGCTAAATAGAGTCCAATTTGGAAGTCTAATGACCATGTTTTATTTGGTTTTTATTTTTATTTTTGAATATGCTTGCAAAAAAGAAACTTAAAGTTTTATGATGGTTTTTAAGTTTTAATTTAGAGGCTTGGGGTGGTGTTGGGGTGTTGCAGATATGGTTGGTTTGACATCGCTAAATTAGTGGCATAGGTTCTTACTTAATTAAGAAAGAAGAATTGGGTTGTTTGATCCGTAGTCAAGCGATCTATCCAGTTGATCTACGAGCGCGTAAACATTTATTTATATTCTTCGTAAATAACATACGAAAATTAATCTTTCCAGAACAAATTGAATTCGCAAATTCTATAGTTCCAAAAGTTGCGGATCAAGCCAACGGGAAAAATATTTTCTTACGGTCTCTATAAAATAAAGAAACATCAAGCACCACTAATGAAGATTAGCTACCCATTAGTAATTTTTATAAATGACAACTATTTTTTTTGATACGATATCTGATTGTCAATCATAATAATTATTTTATGCATAAACAGGTAAAGAATACATTACAATAAAACTAATATATTATATTAATCCTATATTGCCAAAATAATTATTTATCTTTATATTAAAAAAAATTAGTGGATAAAAAAGCAAAAATTCTAGCAACTTTAGGTCCTGCGACATTTAAGAAAAATATTATTAATAATTTAATCCGCTCAGGGGTGGATGGCTTTAGAATTAACTTCAGTCATAATTTAACGGGCATTGAAAAAATTGTAAAAATTATTAGAGACTGTGAAAAAATAAACAGCAAACCCATTGCAATTGTTGCAGATCTTCAAGGGATTAAGCTTAGAATTGGTAAAATTTTTGACAATCAAGTTTCATTAAAAAAAGGAGATACTTTTAATTTTGATTTAAATAAAAAAATAGGCAGTCAAAGCAGAGTCTATCTTCCCTACCCTGGGATTTTTAAAAAAATAAAGAAAAGCAATAAAATTCTAATCGATGATGGAAAATTAGTCTTTAAAATCAGTAAACTTTCAAAAAATTCTATTGAAACTGTTTGTCAAAATGATTGCGTTATTAAAAACTTTAAAAGCATTCATATTCCAGGACTTGAGGTTGATTTTGACAATTTAACGGCAAAGGATAAACGCGATATTCAAATTGCAAAAAAACTTAATTGTAATTGGATTGCTCTGTCTTATGTAAAAAATTCAAAAATTATTAAAGAAACAAGAAAACTTATTCCAAAAGACATTGGTATTATTGCTAAAATTGAAAACAAAAGTGCTATTAAAAATATTAAAGACATCATCAATGTTTCTGATGCAATTATGGTTGCGAGAGGCGATCTTGCCGTTGAAATTGGTGCTAATGAAGTGCCACACGTTCAATTAGATATTGTTAAAAAATGTTCTGAATTTTGCAAACCCGTAATCATTGCAACGCAAATGCTTGAAAGCATGATTGAAAATAATAAACCCACACGTGCTGAAACTAATGATGTTGCAACCGCCGTATTTCAAGGAGCAGATGTGGTGATGTTGTCTGCTGAAACAGCAGTTGGAAAATATCCACTTCAAGCAGTGCAGGCCATGAAGAAGACTATTGTCTCAACTGAAAAATATAAAAAAGAAAATATCGCAGCCTTTAAAAATAATATTAAAATTAATAATGAACCTGTTAAAGCAATCGCCCTTGCAATCAAAGACATTGCTTGCAACATTAAAGTTGAGGCTATCATAGGTTTTTCAGTAACAGGAAATACTGCAAAATTAATCTCAGGTATCAGACCTTCCGCAAAAATTATCACCATTTCTCCACACATTAATATCTCGAGACAATTGTCATTACTCTGGGGCATTACTTCTATTACTTATAGTGATGCAAAAAACTGGAAAGAGATGATGGAGATTTCAAAAAAAATTATTAAATCTCGAAAATTAACTAAGATTGGTGGTTATGCAATTATCACTGCAGGTCTACCCTTTGGTAAATCGAAGATGACAAACATGATCAGACTTTATCCTTGATTACAGGATTAACAAACATACGATTAGTTGATCTACGAGCGCAATTAATTTCTAAGCTAATAACACAAGCCAATAGATCTTTCTACAAAGGTATTTAGGTAGCAATTATGTATATTTTTTCTATCTGTTTCAAACCTGCCTATAAAAAAACAAGTTTGTGTTTACTATAGTTTTTTTTTAAGGTTTATTAAAAAAAATTATAAATTATTTTACTAGCATGAAACAAATATTAAAAAATTCTACTCTGTTTTTACTCTTGACTATATTTGCGTTCTCATTACCAGCTAAGTCCGTAGAATTTTTTACCATAGGCTCTGGAGCTTCTAGCGATATTAATTTTGAACTAAGTAGTGCTATTTGTAAAATGGTTGCTAAACAGCCTTCTTTAGAAAGTGACACGGGCACATCTGAAAAATCGTACCGTTGCACTGCGCCGGCAACCAGTGGTTCTTTATTTAATTTAGCTCAAGTTCAAAGTGGTAATTTTCAGTTTGCTTTTGCAAGATCCGATGAGGTGCATACTGCCTACAATGAAATTAAGTCTGAGCAAATAAAACCTTTTAAAGAAATTAGATCTATTTTTTCAACCACGCCAACAGCATTTCAACTTATCACCAAAAAAAATTCAGACATTAAAGATTGGAAGTCCTTAAAGGGAAAAATCGTGCGGATCGGAAAAGAAGGAACTTCAGACAGGCAAGCTTTTGATTATTTAATTGAAGTCAACAGAGTAAATAAAAGTTTTTTTGGCTCAGCTATTGAAACCAACGGTTCCTTTACATCCGAAGATATTTGTAAGAAAAAAATTGATGCCTTTGGATTTGTTGGAACTATTCCAGAAGCAAATATAGAAAAAGCTGCTAGCGAATGTGAAGCCTATGTTTTGGATTTAACAACTTTTAATATTGATAAAGTTATTAAAAATACTTCCTTTTACTCAAAAATTTCTATCCCCAAAGGAACATACAAAAATAATGACAAGAACATTGTTACTTTTGGATTTGTAAATAATTTAATTACTCACGAAAATGTTTCTGAGGAAACTGTATACAATTTAGTTAAATCGGTATTTGATAATTTTCCAGACTTTAAAAAAGAAAACCCATTATTTAATAATTTAAAGATTCAACAAATGATCAAGGATGGGCTTTCGGCTCCACTTCATCCAGGAGCAATTAGATACTATAAAGAAAAAAGTTGGATGTAACTTTTAAGAAGCTGGTGCATTCTTGCACATTTGAAGAGCAATTTTAAAAGAGTTAATCGTTGGTTCCAAATTGGCAGTATTCGTTTCCGTTATATCAAAAGCTGTTCCGTGCGCTGGTGTTGTCACTGGTATCGTTAGACCGCCCGATACTGTTACTCCTCGATCAAAACCAAAAGCTTTCAAACCACACTGCAAACCATCATGATACATGCCAACAATACAGTCATAATTTTTGTTTTTAAAAGCAGTAATAAAAGAAGTGTCACATGGAAGTGGGCCTCCAGCATTAATTCCTAATTTTTTTGCTTCTTCAATTGCAGGAATAATATGATCCTTTTCTTCGGTCCCAAACTCAGCATGCGGATTTAAAGCCTGCACAGCAACTCTTGGGTTTTTAAAACCATTCATTCTTAATGTTTTATCAATTAGTTTAATGGGCTTTAAAATATTTTCTTTTGTAATCTGGTCAGCGACTTCTCTTAGGGGAATGTGCGAAGTTACTCTTGCAGTCCAAAAATTATCAACAACATTAAATTCACAAGTAAACTCTTTGACACCCAACTTGTGAGACATAAATTCATGCTCATCATTGAATTTGCATCCTCCAAGAATTAAGCTGGTCTTGTTCATTGGTGCAAAGTTGATAGCCTGTATTTTTTTACTGTTAGCCAAATCTAGCGCATACTCTAAAGCTTCGAGAACACTTGCCCCCGATTCTGCGCAAACTTCTTTCTTTTTATAAGTCCTGTTTTTACCGTTAGTAAGATCAATAAAAAAACGCGATCCTTCCTCAAAATCAATCTCATCAAAATTCTTAACCGTTTTTAAGTTGGACTTGGTTTTGGAAATATTTTCTCCGTCTTCTAAAATGTTTTTTTCTCCAATAACAATAATATTGGCTTCTTTGACAATGTCCTCATTAATTAAGCGACAGGCTAATTCAGGTCCAACTCCCGAGGGATCTCCCAATAGGATTGCAATATTTGGCTTATTGTTCATTTGTATAAATAAATTGTATTGTACACATTCTTTTATCAAAAAAAAAGATATTGGCTAAATAAAAAAATTATTTAAATAAACGAACTTGGTCTTTGCCACTATAATAGCTAATTTTTTCAGAATGTGAAATTTGGTTTGCAAAAAATTTTAATGAAAAAATGTCTTTAGTGACGTCTACTTATACTTGTCTTCAATATCGTAATATTCATTAAATCCTACAATGTCTCTCAGATCAGAGAATTTTGAAACATTGGTGTTGTAAATTTTATTCTTCATATTTTTTAATGATTCTTGCATTGTCTTAACTGAAGCACTCATTAAAGTTAAAGGAAAAACTGCAATTTTAAATCCAATATCTTCTAATTCATTTATTTCTAGCAAGGGTGTTTCTCCGTCCTCAATGAGGTTAATCATGTGATGGCCTGGAACTTCCTTGATAACTCTTTTCATATCTTCTTTAGATTTGATTGCCTCTACAAACAAAATATCAGCACCAAGTTCTGAAAATTTCTGCATTCTCTTGATTGCATCATCCAGCCCTCTGGTTGCAATAGCATCCGTTCTGGCCATGACTAAAATATCTTTATTATTCATTTTACTGGCATCTACTGCTGCTTTAATTCTAGAATTTGCCTCATCTACTTCAACAACGTCTTTTCCTTTGGTATGTCCGCATTTTTTTGGCCACTTTTGATCTTCTATCATTACCGCTGCTGCTCCGGCATCCGCAAATCCTCTAACCGTTCTATAAACATTGACTGCATTTCCATAACCTGTGTCTCCATCAAAAATAATGGGGATAGAAGTAACGTTGCAAATATTTCTTACTTGCTCGGCCATTTCTGAAAAAGAAATTAATCCTGCATCTGGCATTCCTAGTTTTGTAGAAGAGACGGCAAATCCTGACATGAAGCCAACATTTAGCCCTTCTCTTTCTATTAGTTTTGCAGATAAAGCATCATAACAGCCTGGCATAACCACAATGCCCTTTTGATTTAATAAGCTCTTAAGCTTATCTGCTTTTGGTTTTGAATCTTGGGATGAAAATAATGTCATAATTTAAAAGGTATATACAATGCAATTGCTGGAAACCAATATACTAACAAAACTCCAAAAAGTATAATAAAAACAAAAGGTATAACGCCTTTTGCAATTTCAATCATTTTTGCATTTCCTATGGCTTGCAAAACATAAATGTTAAGTCCCACTGGAGGAGTAATTAATGCACACTCGATCATTAGAGTAAAAATAATTCCAAACCAAATTAAATCAATATTCATAGCTGCAATCGAAACTGCAAAAATAGGCATCATAATTAAAATCAGTGAAAGCGTTTCCATAATTAACCCCAGAACTAAAAGAGCTAAACAAACTACCAAAATAAAGATGCCTTGTTCTGAAATATTATTTACGATCATATTCGATAGATCTTGTGGAATTCGATAAAGAGAAATGGCTTTGCCAAAAATTTTTGCTCCAGCAACAATCAAGAAAATAGTCACTGTTGTTTTCATTGTGTCTAATCCAGCTTCAATAAAGCCTTTAAAATCCAATCTTCTTTTTGCCATCACATAAATAAATGAAATTAAAAAACCTATGCCTCCTGCCTCCGTGGGAGTCCAAATGCCAACGTAAATACCACCGAGAATAGTGGCGGACATTAACAAAATGGGAATTCCTTTTTTGGTATAAATAATTTTATCTTCTTTAGAAGTCTTAACTCTCTCCACTTCCTTATTAAAAAAAATTACATAAAAAATAGCAAAAATAATAAATAATAATGCAAGCATAATACCCGGTCCTATACCTGCTAGAAACATACTAAGAACCGATTCTTCTACTACAAAAGCATAAACGATCATCGGGATCGAAGGGGGGATTAAAATTCCAAGAGTTCCACCCGCTGCTAAAATTCCTAAGGTAAAATTTCTATGGTAGCCACGCTTAATCATGGCTGGAAAAGCAACGGTAGCAATAGTGGCCGCTGTAGCAACGGACGACCCTGACATTGCTGCAAAAATAGAGCATGAAATAATAGTTGCAATCGCAAGCCCTGCTGGCCAATGACCTACCCAAGCTTGAGCAAAATTAAATAAATCCTCTCCAATACCTGACTTTAATAAGATGTTCGACATCATCAAAAACATAGGAACTGCTAATAAAATAAAATTATCACCTACACTATAAAAAGTCTGAGGAATCATTAGTGGAGAAATGTCACCTAAGTACATCAACGCAAGGCCTAAAGCTCCAAGTCCAAAAGCAATAGGAATACCTAGAAATAAGAGAAAAAATAAACACAATACAATTAGAGTAATGGTCATGATCTAAAAAAATCTCTCATATAAACAATAATTTCTAATAAAATTCTTAAAACGAAAAATGAAAAACACAAAGGTATGGCAAGTTCTGTCCAGAAAGCTGGTATATCAAGAATAGTAGAGCTGGTTCTGCCTCTTTCTAAAGAATCGTAAGCAATAACCCATCCATAATAAACAACTACTGAGCCAAAAATAATCATGACTATAAAAGAAATAAAATCTAATAATTTTTTACCCGCCTCACCGAGTCGGTCATAAACAAATGTAATTCTAATAAAATCTCTCTTATGAAAAGAATACATTAAAGCCAAATAGGTTGCCCAAATTTGTAAAAATCTTGAAATCTCATTTACCCAAATAGTAGGAGCATTAAACACGTATCGCGCAATCACCTCGAAAGAAATAATAAATCCTATGGAAATAAAAAGTAGCGAGGACAAGTATCCAGAATATTTTATGAGCTTATCTAGTGTGAACATAAATCAACAAACCCCGCACTGTTAACACAATACGGGGTTTATAATTTTAAATTAAAGTTTTCTAGCTGCTTGAACTAATTTGTCACCGACACCACCATTACCGCCTGTGTTTTTAATATAGTCAGTAATTACTGGTGCAGTTGCTTTTTTCAAAACGTCAACTTGAGCTTTTGTCAGTTTGACAATTTTCATTTTATTAGCTGCTGCTTCCTTGTAAGCTCTAGCTTCAATGTTAGCGATATCATCTCTAACAGCTTTTTCAGCTATTTTAGATGCTTCGTTAATTGCATCTCTTTGTTTTTTCGTCAAAGAGTTTAGCCATTTTTGATTTGCAACTAATAAAAACTCGATATCACCATGATTAGTTACAGTCGCTGTATCCATCACTTGATAAAGTTTTCTAGATTGAATACCTGAAGCTCCTGTCATACCAGCATCTACTGTTCCGCGCTGATAAGCTAAGTATTGTTCCGATCCAGAGATCACCACTGGCTTTCCACCTAGTGAAGTTACAAAAGCGCCTAAAGTTTTTCCAAATACCCTAATTTTTTTATTTTTATAATCGGATGGTTTGGTCATAGCTTGTCCTTTGGATAGCATGACTGCAAAACCATAAGCTTGGTAATACAAAGGCACAGCTCCTGTTTTGGCAATCGCTGGGTCTAAAATCGCACGAATAGCTGATCCTTGCTGAGTAGCTTTTCTAACTTTAGCTTCTGTATCAAATAAAAATGGCAAATCAAAAAGATCTACTTCTGGATTGGTTCCGGAAAATCTAGTTAATGACGCAACCCCAGCTTCAATTGCTCCAGTGCCTACAGCTTGTGGAACTTCTTTGTCTTTATAGAGCTGCGCAGAGTCATAGATTTCAACTTTAATGTCTGAACGTTTTTCAACTTCTTTTTTAAAAACTAATAGGTTTTGACCTAAGTGAGCTTTTAAAGGTAGCTGAAGAGTTATTCTCATTTTAGTTTCTGCAAAAACTGTAGATGCAAATAAAACTAAAATGAAACTTAATATTAGTTGTTTGATTTTTTTCATTAGTCCCCCGTTAATTAAAAATGAATATAATCTTACTTAGAATTCAAATACAAGAAAGATTATTTGTTCCAAGGATGGTCGGAATTGCCATTTATATTATACTTTTTAACAGCTGATATGAGCACTGATTTAGAAATTTTACCCTGGTCACAAAGAGCATCTAGAGCTGATATGACGATATGAAATCTATCTACCTCAAAAAATTTTCTTAAATTTTCTCTTGTATCACTTCTGCCAAAACCATCTGTCCCTAGAGCTATGAAAGCATTTGAAAGATAAGAGCTAATTAATTGAGGATAAGCTCTTGTATAATCACTGGTCGCAATGATTGGATCTTCATTGTTAATTAAATTCTGAACAAAGCTTTTTTCTTTTTTTTCTGTTGCGCTCAATCTATTGGATCGCTCAATCTCTCTTGCTTGCTTTGCCAGCTCTGTAAAGCTGGTAATGCTAAAAACATTGCTTCCAATATCAAAATCTTCTTGTAAAATTTTTGCAGCCTCGATGCTTTCTCTTAAAATAGGACCTGATCCTAATAAATTAACGCTAACACTTCCTTTGCGTTGTTCAAACAGATAGCCTCCCTGTATTACCTTCTCTTCTATATTGGCTGGGGCTTTTGGATGGGCATATTTTTCATTTCCAACCGTAATATAGTAAAACTCATTTTTGCACTGCTCCATCATTCTTCTTGCTCCATAATCAAATATGATTGCAAGCTCATGTGCAAAGCACGGATCATAGGACTTTAAATTTGGAATAGTGGACGCAATAATTTGGCTGGACCCATCTTGATGCTGCAACCCTTCACCTGACAATGTGGTTCTACCTGCTGTAGCTCCAATTAAAAAACCTCGAGGCATTTGATCGGCTGCTGCCCAAATTAAATCTCCGACTCTCTGGAAGCCAAACATGGAATAAAAAATATAAAATGGCAGAGTGGGAAAATTGTGATTGGAGTAAGAAGTGGCGGCTGCAACCCAAGAAGAAAGAGCACCAGCTTCATTGATGCCTTCTTCTAATAATTGACCATCTTTAGATTCCTTATAAGACAAAAGAGTACTTGCATCTTCTGGCTCGTAAAGCTGTCCTACTGGTGAATAAATTCCTACTTGCTGAAATAAATTTGCCATTCCAAAAGTTCTGGCTTCGTCTGCAACTATTGGAACTAATCTTGGGCCAATTTCACTATCTCTTAATAACCCACTGAGCAATCTGGTGACGCTCATAGTGGTAGAGACCAGTCTATCACTTCCCTCAAATGCAAATTTTGCATACTTGTCTATTGGTGGAATTGAAACAGAAATGTCCTTAAAGCTTCTGCTTGGAATAAACCCTCCCAATTTTTTTCTGTTATTTTTAAGGTACTGTATTTCTTGTGAGT
>Ga0209702_10005666_pt1 | contig 16769 bp, 28 predicted proteins | sample FRY01_FD_187210 | JGI IMG/M metagenome (GOLD analysis project Ga0209702, IMG submission 187210) | Freshwater microbial communities from Lake Fryxell liftoff mats and glacier meltwater in Antarctica - FRY-01 (SPAdes) (version 2) | ecosystem: Environmental > Aquatic > Freshwater > Ice > Glacier...
CCCGCCGCTGATTCCGAATGATGACGCGGACCGGGCGGAGAACCTGAAGCACGATCTAGAACATAAGGGGTGGCGCGATGACTGAGCAATGGGAAAAGATAGCTGAGCTTCGAGCCGAGGTTCAGCTGAAACGACTTGCTTTCCTTGACGAGCAGAGCTATGTTTGTTAGCAACCAACGGAAAGGAACCAAGATGAGACTCACTGTGAAGAACTACAAGCACTGCGAATGGATGAGCGAAGAGACGGACTGCTACACCGCTACGCTCTACCTTGACGGGAAGCGCATCGGTACCGCCGAGAACGAAGGACACGGCGGACCCGATAACTACGACTTCAAAACCCCAGCGGACAAGGCTGCCTTCTCCACGTTCATCGAGGAGGAGATTGACAGCGCAGAAGCGCGCAGCAACCCGAACTACTACATCAACGGAACGTACCTCGCCTGCGATGAAGTGATAGTCGGGCAAGCCTGCCGCGACTTCCGACGCGAGCGCACAATGAAAAAGGCGCTGAAGAATCGCAAAGGCAACGACTTCACAACGGTCGTGCTAATCGAGCGGACAGACGGATGGGCTACCGACCTGATTACCCTCTCGCTGCACCCGCACCACAACGTCAGCGAGGCCATCGACGAGAACCAGCAGGAAGGCGACACGGTCTACGTCTACACCGCTGAGGACGGAGTCCTCGAGTACGCAGGGGTGACCGCGTGACCCGCGACCTGCGCCTCCCCCGCCCCCGCCGATACGGTACCACCGCCCAAACCCGCCGTGAGCGGCGGCGGGCAGCGGTGACAGATTCGCAACTGATTAGTGTTGGCGAGTTCATTCAGATCCACGACGATGAAACCATCGACGTGATGCGCGGGGAAGGAATTCTCGTGGACAACGCCATCGCGGTCGCGCTGCGCCTATCCGTCACTGACCCTGACGCGTTCGACGACCTGCTCTCAGCACCGACCACGATGATGAAAGAGGGAACCTGAAATGACCACCAAATGGATTGGTTACAAGCAGTACGACGAGTACGACGAGAACGGCTTCCAAACCGTGTTTACAATCGCAACGACAGGCGACGGTCGCGCACCCGAAACCCGCGCTGAACGCCTACTCAGATGGGAAGGGTACGGCAGCTACGACCCCGACTGCCTAACGTGCCGAAACATTCCGGCGCATAAGACACTCAGCCCGTTCCAGCCCGGCCACAAAGCGTCGAGCCGTTGCCGAAGCGGCAGCCGCCCGCATTGCATCTGCGACACTTGCTTCTGATGCACAAGCAACCACCCATAGAAGGCGTTCTCGACCTTGCGGAATGGGATGATGGTAAAGATCCTGATTACGAAGCCGAAGACATCGTCGCCTGGACTTACATGGCGGCCGTTCACTGCGTCACCTGCGCGAACCGCACGTTTGGCGGCAGGGCGCTTGACACAGAGACTGCCCGCGACCTTGACGGCAGCCGCGTCTACCCCGTTTTCATCACCGACGAATGGCCGGAGGAGCGGGGCAGCTGCGCCACGTGCCGCACGGTATTCGTTGGAAGGCGGGTCTAAATAATGATCAACGAACAGGAGGAAGTATGACCGACCCAACCAGAGCCGAAATCATGGCTGACGAAACAGCCAAAGCGAAAGAGCGGGCTGCAAAACAGCACGCAATTGACGTGACCAACGGCGCGATCTACTCTTTCCGAGAGTGGTACATCCCGAAGCACTCGATGGCGGCGCTCCGTCGTTACGTTGAGGAAGGCATTATGCCCAGCCACTTCCTGGCCGCCGTGCTTGAGAACAATCTATCCGAAGCGATTGCACGAGCAGACAACGAGAGCCTCGCCAACCTACCTGCCTACACCGCTTACCTGTATTGGGAGGTCACGAGCCCCTGCCACGGTTCTCCTGAGAAGGTGCAGGAGTGGATCGCCACTGCCAGCGAGAGAAATCTTTGATCACGAAGCGGGAATCCCGTTACTTACGTCGAAAGAAGCTACACCCAACGAAAGGACAAAAATGCGCATAGTAGAAAACTGGGAGAAACTCCCAACCATCGAAGCTCGACGCACCGGTCGCACGCGAAAGAAGGTTTACTACCTGGAGCATCAACAGCGCCGCGTTGGCCCTTACTTCCGCTTCGCGGAAGCGCAATGCGCGCACGACCGCGCACTCGAAGCGGCAAGGAAGGCTCTGTATGGCACGCGCAGCAGCTGAACTAGCGGCAGTGATAGCGCTCGCTGCCGCAGCTGGAGTACTTGGCTCTTGGGTCGCTGACCGAATTGGTGACCGAATCTACGGACGAAAGGACTAGCATGGAATTCACAATCACCCTCCTGGCGATCCTCACGGTCTCCTTGTATTACATTTGGCTTGACCACCGCGCTCCCTGCCGACCTTACGACCATGAAATAGACGGGATGTGACGAAGAAGGATGTGTGGTACCCTTCGGGGACCCATTAGCGAAGGCCTAACGCGAAAGCCGCCTTTGCTCTGGAATCAATCCACTCCCACAAGGAGAACAGCCATGAAAGCACCTGTCGTCGTGGCGCTACTCAGCGCCATCATTGCACTACCCGCACTACCCGCACACGCAGCACCGTACCCGCCCGCGAAAATAGCCAAGAAAGAGAAACGCAAGCTTCCTAAGCGGCACGCTCTCTGGCTTGCCATTGGAAGATGCGAGCAGCCCGGACGCGGCTACGGTGGAGTGAACTGGAAGCATCGCGGGCCAACATACCAAGGCGGCCTAGGGTTCTGGTACGGCACTTGGGCATCCTTCAAGGAGCCAAAAATGCCAAGCAACGCGGGTGACGCATCATGGCGGCACCAAATGTGGGTTGCTAACAAGCTGTACGCCCGTTACGGCGGCACTAGTCCTTGGGGATGCGGATGAGCCCTGCAATATGGGTCAGAGGTGACCTAGTTCGCAGCACGCTGACTGTGCTTGTGGCCAGCATGCTCGTGACCGCTAGTGCAAGCGCGGCAGGTGGCTCGTCCACCGCGTACCATCCGTGCGATGGTTCAACAACGCAAACCGCGTCAGGCAAAACCGCTCGAGTTGGTTACGTTGCCAACAATGCTTTGCCGCTTGGCACATGGATTGAAATGCAGAAGCCACGTCGCGTAATTAACCGCCGGTTCTTCAGGGTTATGGACAGGGGCGGCCCTGGTTTCGCACTGGACTTTTATGCGCCGTCGTGCGCGTGGATGAACAGCTGGGGTCGACGGTCAGTGACGTTCCGTGCCGTCCCCAGGGCAGAGCTGTATAAAGGCCGCCCGTACGAAGGATGGGATTTGAGGGTTCGTAACGGTCGCGTCCGGCATGTTTGGAAGCCGTGAGCCGTCACGACTGGACTGAAAGCAGCCGGATTGTTATCGCAGACCCGTCGTTCACCGCGCTCATTATGGCGGCGATGCGGCGCGCTGACAGCAAAAGTCTCCCTGCTTTGCGTCTAGCGTTCCCTAAGCAATGGCAGGAGCTGCAAGAGCGTGACAGCGCGCCCGTAGGGCTCCTTCTAACCGACGCGTGTCCTGACTGCGGGAACCAGATAGTGGACTGTGCGCAACCGGGCGCGCCAGTAACCAGCACGGCGATTGGGCCGCACGGGCAATACTGCTTGCGGTTATTGCACTCAACGCTTCCCGACGAGCCAGCCTAGTAATTACGGCGTGGCGTTAAGTGATGCATTCGTATGAATACGTGTCCTTAGCGCCAGCGTCCATTTCGTTAGTCGTCAAAGAAAGTCATGCTCAAAACCGCCGCGAGGAACGCAAGTACCGGCACCCACAACGAATAGTCCTCAAACATTAGTATCAACCACCAGGGCTGCAAGGTGCATCATTCGCTCATCGGCACCCAAGCTCATAAACCAGTCTAGCGAACTATCGGACAAGCCGTACCCAATGACCTTCACGTACGGTGTGCCAGCCTCCGTGGCGGACGCAAGACACACCGGAACCTGACCATCATCAAGCATTTTCAAAGCCACGTTGTAAGCGTTCACACACCTAGAGTAATTCACTCATCGTCAAGAATACAAAGGCGAGCTAAAATCGCCCAATGTTCCTGCCCCCTGGTGGTGCGTCTTTCGTAGCACTCATTCCACACCGGCCTAGTTTCCTGCAGCGTTTCCTTCCACTCAATGCGATGCTCCGTAGGGTGCGGCCACTTAACTTTCTTCCAAGCCCTATCCCAAGCACGCTCAAAAGGAAGATTGTTTGCTCGCAACCGAAACAACAAGATGCGCATCTGTTTCGCGGGCGACTCCCGCGTAATGTCAGGAGGGGTCTTGTGCTTCGCCATTGTCGCCCGAATCCTGCGTCTGGTCGGGACGACGCCACTTCTTATCTGGCCCAAGATCCTCATACTGCAAACGCTGCGGATCAGGAGACGAAGCTTCCATAGGCACATCAACAATTAAGCCAGCTGCCGCAATCTCAGACGGGAGCGCGGGAACGGTCACGTCATCCTCAGTCTTTTCTGACTTGTCGGTCACGCCTCCCCTTCTTTCTTAAGTTTGCCGTACGCGTCACGCCCACGCTTCGAAGCATCAACGCCCTCAATGCGTTCCTGCCCCTTAGCAAGAATTTGTGCCCACGTTTCGTCCTGACCTTCCAGCACCTTCGGGGCACCATCAACAGTTGTTAAAACATGCACGGGTTCAGCACCACGCTCCACATCATTATCGTAAATGTCAACCGTAAGGTTCAAGTCGGCGGCACCATCAAGCACGCCCGGAAGTGTTGCGGACACATCTCGATGCACAGCACGCATAATTACTTTCGGAACGAACCGGCGATCCGCAGCGTCCTCCGCATTAATTGCCCTGTTGTAAGCGCGCTGCGTAGCAACCTCCGTTGGGATACTCACATAGAACGCGTGCGCTGAGTAACCTTGTTCCCTGAAGCTTTTCACGCGCCCAAGCATCTCGTCAGGGCTCGTGTCACTAATGCCGTCAACGACCACGTTCAGTTTCGCTTCCTGCGCTCGCGCTTGCAGCTCCTGCGCAATGTCCCAAGCCTCCTCGTACACGCGCAGGTTAGCTTGCGGATCATCAGCAAGCGTGTCCGCAAACTCTGGGAGCTGCGCCTTAATTCTGTCAGGGTCAATGACCAAAGCGTCCTGCGGTAGTCGCTCATCGCCTCTGGCGGCCATAAGTTTCAGTACCGAACCCTTCCCTGCCGCGTACCCGCCACCACTGAACAGCACACGCGGGGATTCCTGCGCTGGAACACCTTCCAGCATGTCACTAATGATTGCTTCGTGTAGTTCCTTCCGGGACGCGTCATACACGCGCACAGGCCCGTTCGGAGTGGATCGAACCTCACTGTACAACTCAACGGTGCGGGGTGCCGTAACAGCCTCGCGCACATACTGCAGAAGCGTTGCCTGACTAGTACGATCAAAACCAGGGTCGTTCGGGGCCGTTCCCTGACCCGGTGACCGTGGGGGTAGGGCAGGAGCGTCCCCCGACCGCCAGCCCCAGCGTGGGCTCGTTCGTCGCAACTTCTCCGCCAACGCGGGGTGCTTCTCACGTAACATCCCCGGCAACAACGCATGAACCGCAAAATCAACACCCCGAGCGCGAGAACACGGCGACACGTTCGCGCCAGCCACCGTCAAGCGCGACTTCACGGTGCCTTCGTGAAAGTCGCAATGCAAATCCAGCGCCTTCAAATCAACGTCATACGGGTCAACGCCCAATGCGTTGAACGCCGAACGCAACGCCTTCTCTACAGGCCCATCACCGTCCCGTAGTCTATCCAAGACGCTGGGATCGGCAGCCTCTTCTAACGCTTGCTCAGCAGGGGTGAACGTGCTGGCCGAAGCGGCAAGGGTCGAAGAGCGCTTATCAAGAGCTTCTACTCGCTGCTCAAACTTGCTTTTCGTAGGCACCGACGGTTTCGGTACCCCGCCGCCAGGAGCGTCACGCCATTGCCCTTCACGATCACGAGGATGCAACTTCTCCTCAAACTTGCGGGCAAGGTTAGCGACCCCACCCTGAACTTTCCTTAGTAAGCTGCCTTCCAGTAGCGCTTCCGCGAGTTTCCCTTCGGAATCCATTTGGTCTAGCTGATTATGTGACCAAAGGCCAGCGTCGTCAAGTTGCTGTTCGGTGGCCATGCCGCGCTCGAGTAGCTCAACGCGCACATCAGCGTTCTCGCGTGCTTCCGCGAGCCTTGCTGACAGCCGGTTAGCGGACGCCACTTGCGACAGATCTATTTGCGCGAGATACCTGTCGGTGCGCCCCATCATTTCTGTTAGCTCCTGCCGAAGCATTCGCATAACACGTTTGCGTTCAGCGGCATCAGAAATACCGGCTGAAGATTCTATTAGCTCACGGAAAGCTGCAGGTGGAGACAACGGCACGTCTGAAGCGTAGCCTGCTGGGAGGCTAGAACTTCACTTCACCTACTCAGGTAGGAATACTGGAGCGGTACAACACTCGCGTGGCAGCAACAACAGCGTAACTAGTTTGTGGCTCGTCCATTGCGGCCATCGCTGCGCGCACCGCAGCGTTCCAACGTTTCTTATGGTCATCACCAACCACATATGGCGGATACGAAATGTCGCCGCGCTCCTCAAAGGTTTGATAATCAGTCATGTTTACCACCATCCGTTCACAGTGTACCCGTTGTCGGCGGCGACAGTGAACCAGGCAGCCAAAATGGGCAGGTGATCATCATGCTCCACCATAACTTTCTTGCCGTTCCGTACCGCTTTGTTAAGACACTCAGCCATGCCCTTCACTGACTCGTTATCAATTTCTTCTTGATAAAGCGACTCGCCAGTTAGCTTCTCCACATCAGCGTCGTATGCTTTCCCGCGAAAAGAGCCGTCCTCCCCGGTGCCGCTAAACAAGCCGCCAATAAGTTCACCAGGCAAATCCTTGAAGTGCGTTTCGCGCAGCGCTCGCGCTTCCATGAGCTGCTTCTCGTTCACATCATCTTCCTGCTCAAACGGCTGCAAAGCATACGTGTCAAGCCCCATTATGATTCTCCCTTGTTTGCTCTTTCTGCCGCCAGTTCCCCGGAAGGTTCAGCAAGCCCCTTATCCCAACAATTTCCCTACCGAAACGTCGCTCAGCTTCATACCTCTCATCCTCGTGCGCGACGACCCGCGACAGTATTTCCTCCAGTTGCGCTACACGAGCACGAAGCGCCTCTCGCTCATCTCCCGCGTCAGCTGCTTGCGCGTTACGGACAGCAAGTTCAGCGGCCAAGCGTTCCATTGTTCTATGAGCTTCAGTCATGGCTTCTTCTTTCCCTTTCGCGTTGCAATGCCGTGAGACGATCCTCCAAGGCCGCGACCTCAGCTTCATCCCACCAAGCAATCTCGCCTTGCGTTCCCGTTTCTGGACTCCAGTCTACTTCCTGAAGATCCCACACAATGACCTGCCGTCGCAAACGAGAACCAGGGAACTCCATGGCGTGCTTCACTGCTTCGCGCAGCGAATCACCACGATAAAGCTTCCGGCTCTCACCAGCGGACGAATAGATCGTTGTCTCAAACCTTCCGTTCGGGTTCCCATCATTCATCATTGCCTCCCTCTTCGACTAACCCTGCCACAAGATCATCAAGCACGCCAGTTCGAAGCGAGTAGCGTATCCGCTTCGGCAAAGCAGTACGCATCCCCACATAATCGGCAAGCCATTCTCGCTGCGGTGCCGTTAGCTCACTAACAGGCCGGTCACCCACGCCCCTTAGCCCACATTCCTTAAGGCACACGTCGGCACGCACCTTTCCCCAACCCTGCTGCAAGCAGAGAAGCTCCATCAGCGTGAAAGTTTGAAGGTCAGGATCATCAAGCGCTTCGCGCCAAGACGTTTCTCCAATCCCCAACGCAAACTTCGCGTCCTTACGTTTGGTGCGCACAACGTTTGCTTTGATGAGCGCGTTTAGCCTTTGCTGCTCAGACATTACTTCCCTCGTTTATATGACGGCCCGCAGCTGTGATTGCTGACACGCCGCACGCCGATCCCGCACTACCAACGCGCTGAGCGCCAGTGAACTCAATGAGATTCGCGTCGCGTAGCTCACCGCAGCGCTTCCAGAAACATGAGCGGAGAGACAAGCCCGCGTTGATAGCGGCCTCCTCGTCGGTGAGTTCCCCGTCAGCGAACGCGATGAGCAGAAGCGCTTTCTGTGACCCGGCGCGCAGCTTAATTGCTTCAGCCCCAGCGCGGCTCGTTGCGTAATCGTTACGACGAACGCGCCCCGGCGCATCATCGAGCGTAATTGTTGCGTCTGCGCTAGGTTTACGCACGGCCTTACGTTGCCATTGCTGAAGAGTTGGGTCCCCGTACGGACTGGTAAGCCGGTCAGGGTTAGGCTTCTGTTCCTCATCTGGAAAGAGTTGATCCGCCACGCCTACTCCCCCCCGCTCATGTCAAGCTCTACGTTGCCTGCCTGCGCGGCCTTGTGGCTCCGTAGTGTCGCGCAAATCACTGGCGTTAGATAGGCGGCCCACGCACTGGCCTGTTGCCTTAGCTCAGGTATTTCACGTATCGGATTTAGAATGTCACCAACGTCGAAAAGCACATTGTCATCAGCGTCACCCGCGAACACCTGAAGGAAGTAGCTGCCTTCCATTCGGCTCCAGCCCGCAAAGACTTCTGGCGCATGGCTCAGCTGAATGCGAGTCATTACAGCTCCTCGTTGAACGTTCGGCGCTCAGCGCGAGGGTCATCAACGCTTGCGTGGTACGCACGGTCGCCCGCATCATCCGCTGTGATTTGAGCGAAGTCCGCAGGGCTGAAATCACCGTTCTGCCATTCCCAATCAATGATTGCCTGCTCAATCAGCTCCACCACGGACGCGATGGTCAGGTCGCTGTCAAGTTTGCCTTCATCCCAGTGAACTTGAATTGATTCCAGGATCAAGGTTCCAGGCTCAATGCCAAGCTCCTCTTCGCCTTCGCGCATAGACAGAATCTCGATGACATAGTCGCTGAACTCAGCGTCAACCGTCACGGTATCGCTGCCTGTTGGAATGCCTTTCAGTTCCGTTAGTCCGGGCATCAGTTCATCTCCAGACGGAAGTCGCAGATAGAGGCGTTGATTTCCTTGTCCTCTGCGATCATGTCCAGTGCGTCAATGGGAAGCTCGTCGCCAACGACGTCTGCGGCGATGCGAATCAAGGCACGCACTTCTGGTGCTGACAGCTGCACAAAGAACTCGCAGCGAACTCGAGCAGGCGATCCCTCTGAAGGTCGCGTAGCAACCTTCAGAACTAGCGGGCGGCCAGTTGGCCCTACGAGCATGTGGTTGGTGTCCATTTGTTTCTCCTTCGGTCGGGGCTAACGACAGTAGCGGTTCTTGGCTCTGAAAGCAAGCTTGTCAAATTTAGGACTTGCTTTGTCAGATTTAGGGAGGTAACGTCGACCTAACAACCATGAGACACAATCATTTCCTGCTCACCGAGCTTCCTGACATCATCAGGGAGCGTGACCCGAAGCTCGCGGCGCGTCACGATGCCGCCAACGGCAAGCTCCAGCAAGTAGATGAGCGCGCCAACACGATGCTAGAACAACACGGCGTTTGGGCAGCATCTCGCCTAGTGAAACGCTGGGCGCAAGAGAACCCTGGTGTAGCCATAACCATTGAGGCTGGCTGGTTCGTAGGTGGCGCGGCTGGCATTACCGCCGCACTCAACGAACGGGCGCACGCGACAGCAACAGTAATTGGTAGGGAACCTGATCTGGAGATGGCTGCGACGTGGAGGCTTGCCGCCCTAGTATCCCAACGGGTTGGCGTGGAAATCGTTGAGTCCAAGGCTTGGGAACTTGTTGCCGAAATGGTGGGCCGAAGCCAAAGGATGGATCTCTCTGACGCGGCGGTCGTTGCAGCGAGCGCGGAAGGCATCTGCGCAGAAGCTGGGCTTGACGAACCCCTCCCATGATGGTAGCTTCTTACGCAGCCCTCTAACGATCTGTCCGAATGGGGTGGCGGCAACGGGAAAGTTAGCAACCCGCGCCGAGTAATCCGTGAGTGCTCAACGGGACCTTTCACAGAGAGGGATTCTCTGCCCAAACCACGGAAGGGTCTCAGCGCTCAATCCTTTCGGCGCTGAGACCCACCGTTGGCTTCGTGACCATCCTCATAAGCCATTAGCTCCTTGTGCGTAACTGACTTACGGCCTTCAAGCTCTCGAATGCGTTCGTGCAATCGACGGTTCTCTGCCGCGAACTTCCGGCGATCCTTACGCATAACGGTAAACGCTCGTTTAGCTGCGTCCGATCCTTCCCAACCCAAGATGCTCATCCTTCGAGAACAGCCTTAACGTTCCACACTTGCCAGCGAGGAACGAACGCCTCACCAAACTCAGCGAGACCCCAAGCGTCAGGAACCCTGAACACCTGCCCGTCAGCCGCTTCAACAAGCCCCGCCTTAGAATCAATAACCATGAAGCTTTCAGCCTTCGCGCCGCCCTTCCCTTTGAACGTGTCACCTGCTTGCATTTGCGACACCTTCAGGTACTTAACTTTCCCGCCCGTGCTGTAACTACTCTTGTACGGGTTGATTGGGAACGAAGCTTCGTATTCCGTGAGGTCAGGATAATCACCCTCCAGTTCCGGCCATGTTGTGTCGTTCAATACCAGAGCCTTCTCGCTGCTAGCAAACGACTGGTTGTGCTCCAGGGGGTGTTCGTTGTTGGGTCCTGGCGGAGTTAAATACTGAACGGTTGTTTTCGCATCAACAGCATCCGTTTTGCTTGTCCACTGAATGGTCACAATACCATCCGGTGCGCCCGGAATCATCCTTACGGTAGTGCCAACAGGAACGCTGCCCAACGGCATTTCGTAATGCGTTAGCTCTTCCTCTTTGCTCGCGGCACTCAACGACTGAATCTTAGGGAACGTCACCACAACGAGTTTGCCAACGCGGGATTGCATTACAACAGTGTTCTGCCCGTCGTTTGCTTTCTGATTGTACAGCACCACACCAACATCATTGTTCGTTGACACCACTGTCCCGCTTGGGAGGGAAGCCCCGAAGCCCTTAAAAACCTTAGTGTTGGGTTTGCCAACCACTTTTACTATCGTTAAGTCATCCTCAAGTCCACCGTTGTTTAGCATCATCTTGCCATCAACGAGAACAGCTTTCAAGCCAAGCGTGGCCCCCAAGTCCGATGCGGGGGGAACTACCTCACCGGTTAGCGTTGGGCCACCAGCAACTGTTTGGAAGTCAACCACATCCCCAATGTGCGCTTGCTTCAAGCTAATGATATCCCCAATGTCAGTTTCGTTCAGCATTGTTGAAACCTGCGACGCGTGATAAACCTCGGAGGATGAATCCCCGAACGCAATTTCGTAATCCGGGCCGTTGTAGCCAGTTACAACACCCTTCTGCGTCACGCCGCCCGCATAGACCTGAACGACTGTGCCTCGCGGCACATAGTTGCTCACTGGGGTCGGGGGTTCCCAAGGCAGATCGGTTTCCGCTTCCGCGAACTTCCCGATGGGGCCAACTATCTGTACTGGCGTGCCGTGCTCAATCTTAAATGATGCGTCCAGCTTGATTGGCTTGTCAGGATCAGAAAGATTAACGAGCGTGATGGCCGTGAAACCAACGTCCGGCTGTGCAGCATCCACCTGGAACGTGCCTAAAAGGCCCGCTTGGTTGTTAAGGAACACAGCGTGCCCGTTCTTAGCTTTCTCTATTGGCAACGTGTCTCCCTTGCCAAGCACGTTTTCGCCCGCACCAACAAGCTCAGCTTTTGACACCAACATCGTCATGCTTTTATCCGCCGGAACAGGGTACGGCTTGCCAGATATCAAGTTGATGGTTTTAACGTGCTTTGCGCCCGTCCATGTTGCCGCCACCTTGTACGGTGTTCCCGAAGGGCTCATGAACAAGTCGCCGGTCACAAAGTCGGTGATTGGTTTCGCGTCACCTTCCGTGAACTTCGCGGCATCAAACCCGGAGAGTCCACCGTCCTTCACTTGCAAAGGCGTTGCGGGAATTAAGTCAGCGTACTCCGCGAGAATGTCCACGTGGCTCCCGGTAAGCGGGCCAGTAAGAGCAAGCACCGTGAAGTCACCGTTGTCCGCAATGCCAATCACTTGCTTCTGGTTCCCGCCTGCTTCAACGTATTTCTGACCCACAAGCATGTCGGCAACCACTGCCTGTTCCAGTGGCGGTGGGGATGCGCTGTTAGGGTACGACAAGTTCCAAACGGTTGTGTCGCCTGGTGATGGAATAATTGAGCCAGTGAAGGCGCTGTTTGAAATGCTGTCTGGTGATACCACACCTTGCGTAACCGGCGACCAACCACCACTTGTGTCACTAGGGTCATCTAGCATTAGGGCCAGATCGCCCTGCTGTTTAACGAAGCTTGTTGCTGACAGATTCCCGGAGGGTAACTTGTCACTAAAGACCACGGCCCCTACGGGCGCGTCAGCCAACGAATCGGCCGTAAGGTCAACAATGTGGTGTCCTTCGTCCGCGATTGCATGCCCAAAAGGTTTCTCAGTCATCGGCCAAGCAATGATCTCAGCTGCTTGATGACCCTCAAAGCCAAGGACATAACCGTTACCTAGGTCATCCCCCGACTCTTGACCAAGTTCTTTGTTGTTCTCCCACCAGCTATGGTCGTTGGCTTGGTCGTGAGTTGCCTTTGTCCAGATCTTCCCGTCGGTAGCTTTTAGCTGCGCGCCCACCGGGGCAGACGCAAGGAGAGGCGCATTGATGTTAGCCCAGTCTCCTGGATGCCAGAAGAAGCCTCCTGCCACTGCTTGTTCTCCCTCCTCGTCAATGGTCTCTGCGTGTTGTATCGCCCAGTCCGCAGGATCATGCCCCGCGTCCGCAACGGTCGTTGACTGCTGCTGCGTTGAATGCGCAGGCAACCCCGGCTCCGGCACAAGCGGCACCAAACGCCGGTAACTCTTACCAGCCGTGCCTTCACCATCCGTGCCATCAAGCGCCTGCCACTTCAATACAAAGCCATCATTAGCAGTGACCTTCAACGGCCGCACATACTTAGTGCCCGCCCCGCCTTGAATCCACTCACCGACCGCGACCTCCTTACCTTTTGTTGTGCTGCTCTCAACAACCCAATCCGAAGGACGAAACCGCAAACCATCCGCGAGCACTGCTTGCTGCTCCAAATCAAACGACACAACTTTCTTCGGTACGCCCGTAGCAGTTGGCTTAGCGCGAACCGTTCCGTCCTTACGAACCGACGTGACCACATACTCCAAGCCATCGAATCCAAAATGAACGCCCGGAGTTAAGTGCAGCCCTTCCACGGGCGCAACGTATCCTTCCGCTGATTCTAGCTTCACGCTTTTATAGCCAGCGTTAATGGTTCCCTTCCCACCAGTTTCCATTGACACAACTGGAACCTTCTGATTCTGCGCGGGCCCCGAAACCTCGTAAATTGAGGCGTTCACCTTGAACTTGTCACCCACCTCAAAGTGGCTTAGGAACGCTTCCTCTGTGCCGTTCACGTACGCGCCAGGATCGAACACGTCACTGTCCGCTTCCTTCACGACAACGGGCTTCACGTTCAAATCAAGGAGGTAATACGCTTTCGTTCCGCCGCCCTCAAAGTTGTAGCTCTCCTCATTGTATTCCAGCAAGCCTTTCTCGTTCTTAACAATCTTGTAGTACCGCAGCTTCAGTTCCGTGCTATCGGTTGGGTCAGGGCCAAGCCAATACAATGTTCCTTGCAAACCAATCATGAAGTCACCAGGTGAGAAGCCTGACTCCTTAGCGATGCGCGCTTCTGGCAAACCATCCTTATTCCAATGCTTAAACGGCAGATCCTGTGACAGCATGCTCGCATCCATCTTCTTCCCGGTCTCTGGTAGGAAGTCAGCGAACTCTTGTATTGCGCTAGGTGCGCTAGGAGCAGGCGCTGGCGGCGGTTCGCTACCGTTCCCAATTTGAATGTCTGCAGGCTCCGGGGGAATAGGTAGCGTTGACTTGCCAGCAATTGCGTCTTGAATGTCACGGATAAGTTGCCCGCCCTGCGGGGATGCTGTGTGCTTCTCCAACCAGGCCTGAACGCTTTGTACGCCTCCCGTTAGCTTCTCCGTGTTGCTGAACGCAATGCTCCTTGAGTCTGCCGCGAACTGGTTACGAAGCGCAACCTCTTTCTCGTCATCATAGTGTGTTGGGACAGCTTTGCCGCTGTAGGTGGACAATGTGACGTGACGAATAGCAGTTGGGGTAGCGAGAGCAACAGGGCCAAAGAAGCTCTTCCGGTACATGTAGCTTTGAGATAGGGCTGAGAACGCTGGGATAGTGCCGCCCACTATCTTGTTCTTCCACCAACTCAACTCGTGCTTATCGTCCTTGTGAAACAAGGCAATGTCAGGGCTCGAGGTGCGGTTGTAAAGATCCCACTGCACGACTGCCGCGTGCTCAGCTAGCAAGAATCGTGCCTGTTCCCGTTCCTGCCACTGCTTGTTCTCACCCTTAGCGGTTAGCTCCAGTTTTCCTTTCACACCGTCCCAAATGCTAGTGAGCGAAAGCGTGAAGCCAGTTGACATACTGTACTGATTCTTATACGACGCGTACACCAAGGTTCCAACACTATCGGAGTACGACTTATACGACTCGGCAAGTAGCTTCGGGGCTTTCTGCGGATCATACGAACCAAACCTGCCCATCAAATCAGCGTAGTTCAGTTGATCGAGTCGACCGAACGTTGCCCACTTCTCCACCGTTATTCCACTGTTCGCTGGGAGCGCAATCGACACGTCATGTGTTCCAGCATCCACATACGGGTTGACGATAGTTACGTCCGAAAGTGTTTGGCCGCCCTTAATGGCCTGCGGTTCAGCTGGCGTTGCCTCCGGCAAAACCAGGTCACCATCCTCGTCCGTGACGGCTTGAACAATAAGTGTTTCTACGTTCTCAATCTTACCGTCCGCGTTTTCTAGCACCACCTCTTCACCAAACACATGAGAGATTTCCCACATTTTGTCGCCAAGCATAAGAAGCTCACCTAGCTTCATGAACTCGCCGCCCTTCCCGAACGGTGCGCCCTTCGGCCAGCGCGGGTGAAGCGTCTCATCAAAGAACGCTCCCTCATTTAGCTTCAGGACGGTGTTAGTCATCTGTTAAAGGGAATCTAGCTGACGTGGCCTAGTAATTCACGCCTGCGATGCGTCACTGCTTTCCTCGTCCCGCTTACCCAACAGAAGGTCAGCCATTGTTTTCGCTTCAGCATCACTCATTGGAAACTCAACGTGCTCATCGCTTTTCTCATGGTAGAACTGCAGCAGCTTGCCGTCCACCTGCCCGTCGTCATCATCAATTTTCACGTCCTGAACACCAAACTTCACGCCCTGGTAAACAGTGCGCTTCACGGCTTGCGTCCCAGCAAACGATTAAGGAAAGCTACGGGTCCCTCCGCGCTCCTTGGAACACCATTCGGAACAACTGCAACTGTTGCCGTGGTCGCGGTAGATGTGGTAGCGGCGTAAGGATAAACGGACTTGGCTGGCACGAACTTGGCTGGCGCGGACTTAACGCCAAGCCCGTTAGCAACCTTCACCATTGCCGGTATTTCAAACGTGGAATGAACCTTACGAGCAAAGTAATCATGCCGCAAAGGGTCATGCCGATTAGCGGGATCATATTCCTGACTCATAATTACTCCTTGTCGGGGAAAGTGGCACGAAGGGCAGCCGTCCAACCAGAACCCTCCTCGCCTACGCGAAGAGTAATGGTCAGCGCCGACGGCACACTACGCCCCACCTTCCAAGCAGCGTACTCCTTCACCGTTGGGATCTTCCCAGTGTCCTCCCAGCATGCGCGCAACGCATCCCGACAATCATTGCTCGTGAACTGACGCGGCACAAGCGCTTTCGCATTGTTTATTTTGATGCGCGCTTCCGTGCAGGCCAAGCCCCAAGTCCCGAACGCACGAAGAACAGTCAGAATTGAGGGAAGCCCGTCCCTTGCAGCTATCTGACGGTACCGCGTAATGGAAAGTGGTTCGCCCGCAATTTGTGCCGCGGCCCGAATGGCGTTAAGGATCTCACCATTCTTGTACCAACGTTCCCCTGGCGCGTCAATGCGCGAATACTGATGATGAAGGCTTCGGTCAGGGCTCGCTTCGTTCAGAATTATGCTCACATGCTCCGGCCGCATGTTCAACAGTTCAGCGCAGCGTTGAATGTGCCCGCAGCCCCGATAGGCCGCAATGACCTCACGTGAGCGCAGTCTTGCGCCATTTAAGCGGCGTTCAGCTAGGGGCACGGTCTCGTACCCTGCTTTCTTTAGGAGCTGTCGTGCGTGCTCCCCTGAGATCCCGAACTCCGGGCCAAGCTCTTGAAATGTGGCCCCGTACTTGTACCGGCTGTGCATCTTGGCCACAAGGAAGCTTCGCCCATACTTTTCGCCAATGTGGCGGGGTTTCGCGCCCGGTTGAAGGGTGTACGTGAATTGGTTCGGAATGGTTTTCACTTCGCCTCCTGGTTCGGTAGATTAGTAAATTGAGCCGCTCACCCAGGTGTGACCCACACAAAGCGCGTACATGCGGGGAGTATTAGGACCCTGGACCCACGTCAATGGCTGCCTCGTCCGCACCTACCCCCCTAGTGGGTTCTCCGCCCGGTCAGCGTCATCATTCGGCACCAACGGCGGGAAACCCGTGAGATCGGCTTCTCGGACGAGCGGCAAGGCTCGCAGCCCACGCAGCGCCTTCTCCTGCTCCCCCTCCAGTTCCCGAATACGCTCCGCACCATCTACAGGCTCGTGCGCGGCCTTTTGCGCTCTCACTATCGTCGCCTTCAACTCTTTATTCTCGTCGTACAACTCGT